>Ga0209830_10002500_pt1 | contig 14787 bp, 9 predicted proteins | sample ArcticOcean_MG_C_12_FD_187439 | JGI IMG/M metagenome (GOLD analysis project Ga0209830, IMG submission 187439) | Marine microbial communities from western Arctic Ocean - ArcticOcean_MG_CB8_130 (SPAdes) (version 2) | ecosystem: Environmental > Aquatic > Marine > Oceanic | place: Arctic Ocean...
ATTCAAAGACTTTATGGAATCTACGAATTTATAAATCCCAGGCGCTTGCGAATTTGCAACCGCGGCCAAGACTTCGCGATCAATAGCAACTTCTCGAACGACTTCGCATAACGTTTTCAATTCGCCGTCACAATTTTGCGGCCAATTTGACTCCGTTTTTGCGACAGACCAGTCCAATCGCCTCGATGGTCCCCAAGCTTCAGTGTTTATATGTTTCGGAGCGCATAGTTTATTATTCGCCCCTACTGCTGCGGAAAGACTCGGAAGCGCGAACGAATCTGGATACGTTTCCACGACATTATTTTGACTAGTCGTCGTTGTTATCGTTGTCCTCTCCGTCATCTTCGTAGAAGTACTTTCACTCTTACCTCTACTACTTCGTTCTTCATCTTCTTCAAAAGGGGGTTTCGTTTCGTCCTCGCCATTCGCGCTTTTCGTACTAATCGAAATACTCCCTCGTTCTTCGTTATTACTACTCATACTACTCGTACTCATACTACTACCATCGGTATTACCCATATCTCCATGTCTCCTCAAATGCCCTTCATGTCTCTGATGTTTCATCACGGCCACGACGACGCCGAGCGCGCATCCAAGCGCGCACGACCCAAACACTGAACTCGTTCTCTTCCTATTCACCATCATCTCCTCGAAAAAAGAAATATCAATATATACCTACGAGTAGAACATATCTATATCACTATATCACTTATTGTTCGTGAGAACTTGCACGACCTCTTTCCGAAAGTTATTTATTTGTCTAGAGAGCTCCAACGCGTGCTCCAGAGCCGATTTTAGTTCCCCGTTCTTCACCTTCTTCGGGTTTATGATTACTATTTTATGATCCACTAAGTATCCAATGGAGCAGCCGATGCCGATGCCGAGAGCGAGGTAGTTCGCGGCGCGCGTGATGAACATGCAAAATCTGAGGAACGAGGAAGAGGAAGATGTTTATTGACGCGCGTTCGCGTTTCTTTTTCAGCTTTCTGAGAAACTCTTCTTCTGCGCGTATTATAATTAATTGTATTGATGATACAAAAGAGTCAAAAGAATGTGGAAACGCTCATTATATTTAATAAGTCAAAATGTCCCACTGCCCACACAAAACACACACAAACCATATAAGATGCTGAAGACACTAAATATGGCGAGCGAGAATTTCGTCGCACGTGATATGCCAGGACTTAATGAACTCACAAACGGCATTGGACTTGAACGCATCGAGAAGCTGTTCGTGAGCACTCGTCAGTCGCTTACATCGCACGACGAAGTCTTGTATGTCATCGATGTATAACATTTCTCTTTTGTATAAGCGCTCGATCGAGAGGACGAGCTCGCGAGAGATTCGAGAGGCGCAATCGCGAGCGAGTTCGAAGCAATAGTCTTCGTCGGTTATAGAGTGCATTTCTATTTGCGTTGATCTGGATAAGTTCTTGAACGTGAGTTGGACCTTTTTGAACTCCTCTTCTATGATAGGAGGGCAAATGTCTTCTTGTTGTTCTTCGGCTCGATTCTCGAACGTGTTGACGTTTGCAGCGCGCGGCGAGTTCCTCTTTCCATTGACAGCTTGGAAAAAGTGCGCATCGATCTTTGGCTGTAACTTATCAACTGCGCTTCTAAAGTTTTGTGGTCCAATATTACCTCTGGCGACTCCTCGACTGTCTGTTTTCAATAAAGGAGGACCTTTGCGCTTACCAAGAGGTGAGCCAGCATTATTACGCGAATGCTCAAATTGTAATTTAACGCACAAGCCGCGAATTGCGTCTATCGCAGTTATGGAACCTTCAAACTCGCAAAGGATGTTTCGAACAACCTTAAATATCTCATCCACTTTATTAGAAGGGTTGACTAGCTCCTTCTGTTTCGTATGAGTCGTACACGGGCCATGACCAAGAAAGCCCGGTCGTTCAGTATACGCCTTTGATTTCCTCATAATCTCTAAAACTACAACAGTCGCCATTCGATTTCCAAGCTCTTTAGCTCGACTCGATACGACATCGCACATATCTTTCAATATCGCAAAAACGCGTTCTGAAGTTTCGAATCTAACGCCCCATGAGATTTTAATCGATGTCGATTGCGGTGGTAGATCAGGCTCCCATACCGAATCGTCACAACCTCGAGCGTTTTGAATCAGCTTTAAACTCGTATCGCCGCTGCCGCCAATCGAATTACTCAAATCATCAAACCGTCTACTGGGTATTTTTATATCCTGTAGATCTTCGCAGATATTAATCCCAATCTCATTCAATTTTCCCACTTTGACTCCGCCAACGCCTGGAATATCCGAAACCGAAAGCGGCTTCATGAACTCAATGAGATCTTTCGGCCACACGTAATACCACTTGTTTGGAGATGAGCCGTTCGGTTTCGCAAATCGACTCGTGGCAATCTTCGCAACGAGACGATTCGTACTCGCACCGACGGAACATTTCAACCCAACCATTTCCTGTACGTATCTCTGCACGAACTCTGTCAAAGCGTTGCCGCGTACATACGAGTCTTTGCTTCTCATCTTCTCTAAACTGCCGCCGTGCGCAATAATATCTTCTTCGCTTAATTTCAACCCGTTCGTGCAATCTATGTACGCCTCATCGCACGACGACCCAATAACGTAATCGGTCAAAGTAAACAACGTCTCGTATAAATGTTCTGCCGATGCCATGTACGCCTCAAATGCGTACGGCAACACGATCAAATCTTTCGGCCTTTTTCTATCAGAACTATTGAAGTGATGATTCGCTCGAATACCTAGTTTCCTCGCTTCATAATTCGCGCAAGAAACTTCCCCATTATCTCCGTTCCCATGCATAACAACCATCGCCTTGCTTCCTTCTTCCTCAATTAAATCAGGTCTGTGCTCTTTCAAGCTCGCTTGGACGAAGAAACAGTCTAAATCGACGTGTAAGATAATCCTCGACCGGTCCAGTAATTCTGACTTTGTTAACTTTATTGGAATCTGTTTCGATAGTCGTTCTTTCAATTTATGGTACCTATGGCTCCACGTCCCAATGAACGATAGTCTCGATTGCCGTTGATAGTTTTTAATGAAATCTTCATCCGTCTCAGTCGTCTTTGGGATCATTGAAATCGTATTTATTATTATTATTATTATTATTATTTATTCTGTGCACCTCTCTCTCTTAATCTCTCTCTTAATCTCTTAATCTCTCGCTTCTCAAAACGGCCGAAAGTATGCACGACGAGATACCCTGAATCGATGAACTCGGTCACTATCGTATCTCGAGTTCATTTTTATTGATTATTTATGTTTCTTATCGCGTCTATCCAATCGCGATTCTTCCGCTTAACTCTCGTTTTGGAAACATTAAATTTTTTCCAAAAAGTTTTTCTTCGTTCTTCCGATGACGACAACGCGTCATTGTTTACTTGCACCAATAAGCGAGAACATCCAAAGACATGTTTTCCATCGCCAGTAGTACTTGCTGCGCCGCTACTGCCGTTAATTTCAATAAACAATTCTATCGAGACGTGAAGAGAAGGTCTTTAATAAAGTCTACAAATACTGCCACTACTGCTGCCAAGAAAGGTATCGAAAGAGAAACAAAAGATGATTACGACGAAGACGGGGAAGAAACGAGAGAGGAGCTGTTATTACTGAAGAGAAGGACTGCGATGAGGATGATTGTGATAACATCCATGACTGCGTTGATGTTGAAAGAAAACGATCGAGTATCGCACGCGATGTTTAATTCTGGTTTAGATGAACCGATCGAGGATAGTGTAAGGGCTATTGCAGTCGTCTTAGCCGTGAAAGTCGCTTTAGGGGATATATTGAAACAGAACGAGGACTTTCGATTGACGTGCGATGCGCCGGTGTATTCGTGCGATTTATCGCAATTGAACGTGAAATGTGCAACGAGAGTGAGTGGGCCAATAAATCGGTCATTACCAACGATTTTGAATGCCTATGGATTAGACGCGTACGAAGTCGAAGCGATTAAGCAATCGATTCAAGAGCTCGAAACCGTGTTGAAGGCGAATAACGCGAGGGTGGCGGTTAACTTTAAATCTCCTGCGGATTACTTACAGTTGATTCAAAGGCAAATAGATGAGTTATTGGAGCAAATCCCTTCGGATGTGATGGATGAAGCGAGAGCGTTGTTTAATAGTTGCGATTTGGCTGTACCGGCAGAAAATCAAGCGGAGCTAGATTGTAGGATTAACAGAGCCGTGAAACAAGGAAAGCGCCCGTCGGGAGGTGTATCTTAAATAATAATAATGAATAATTTTTGTTGTTGTTGTCATGGCGTACACACCGAGAGATTTCTTCAGTGATACTCAGAACAATAAAATAATTAACGATTCACTTTGATTTGCCCGATGGGTACGGGAACGTGCGTAAAGATTGCGCATTGGGGTACACCCGGCGACATTCTGAAAAAGTCTTTAGAATCCTTGAGCACCAATAATCCGGGAATGGAAATTTTTGTTGGCCTTAAGACTTCGGGCAAATCAAAGTGAATTCGTTCATTGTTTTGTTGTTCTGAGTATCACTGAAGAAATCCTTCGTTGTTGTATTACAATATCGAGAACTCGAGAACTTTCATATCGCTTTTAATAATAATAATACGCGCGCTTCAATAAGCAATAATCAATAATATATATACTGGTATATATATATACTCACTTACGTTTTGTCGTTCTGCTTTTGCTTCTTTGCTTGCTTTCCCTTCTGGGATAGCTTTCTTACGCGAGGCGTTAGCGGTGTAGTGTCAACAACGACGTTCGTAGCGTCGTCGTTTTTACCCGTTTTGGAGGCGTCGTTCGTGGCGTCGTTCGTCTTACCGTCGTTAGCAGCGTCGTCGTCGACGATCACCGGATCATCGAAATTTTTTGAAAAGATATCTCATTCTTCATCTTCAGTATCAACTGACGATGCTTCAATGAACTTTTCTAGTTCTTTCATTATACTCATAAACAATAATGTTTTCGTTGAACAGTACTATTTATGCTAAAGTATACGAAGCTTCTTTCAAGTTAATCACAGTCGTTTTGACTTTCGTCATAAGCTGAAACGAATTAAGCGTTGAAGCACTACCTATTCCCGAATCCTTAACGCCTTGGAAAGGAAAATGATCCGGCCCTCGTGATGGCTGACCGTTGATTTGTACGGTACCAGTTTCCATTTCATCCGCGAAACTAATCGCGTTATCGATATCGCGCGTGAATACGCATCCTTGTAGACCATATCGTTGTTCGTTCACGCAAGCAATCGCTTCCTCTCTACTACTAACTCTCATTTGAGGTACCACTGGACCGAACGGTTCCACGAAAAACAAATCCATGTTCTTCGTGACGTTGTCTACGTATAAAGGCCATATCAAGTTATCTTTTCTTTTCCATTCTTGGCACAACCGTGCTCCTTTTTCTCTAGCGTCGATGACTAATTTTTCAATCGAATCGGCGGAGGATTTTGAAATCACCGCAGTAATCGATACGTCTTCATCTTCGGGCGATCCGACTTTTAACTTTGTCATCTTCTCGCATACTAATTTCGTCAGTTCATCGGCGATTTCCTCAAACGCAACTACTAATTTTACAGCCGTACATCGCTGTCCAGAATAACTAAAACCACCCGAAACGATCGCTTTCGAGGCTCTCTCTAAATCCGCATCTGGGAATACGACACATACGTCTTTTCCTCCAAGTTCCATCTGCAAAGGAATCATCGATACATTTTTTGCCAAAGTTAAACCAACATCCCCGCCAGTAAACGATATCATATTCACGTACGAATGTTGCGTTAGATAATCCCCAATCTCTCCTCCTCTACCTGTCACTGCTTGTAAAATCCCTTTAGGAAGTCCAGCTTTCTGAAAGCATTGTACCATTAACAACCCCGCCACACAGCCTTGCGTAGGAGGTTTTACAACGACCGCGTTACCGCTCATCAACGCCGGTGCTAATTTACTAGCCGCTAGATTCACTGGGTAATTGAAAGGCGGAATCGCTAGAACAACGCCAACCGGTACCCTCGAAGATTGGCATATCTTATCACGCTCGTTCCCAGGAAACGCGTCCGATGTAATCAACTCGCCTCTTGAAAGAAATCTAACGCCTTCTTCGGCGGTATACTCGATCAAATCCGCCGTACGCATAACTTCCTTCTTCGCATCTCTCCTCGTCTTCGCGCATTCCAACAACAAACACTTAGCAATAGGCTCCCAATGTTTCCTCATTAATCTCGCTGTTTCTTTCAATATCTCTTTTCGTTTATACAAAGCCGTTCTCCTCCAAAGTTTTTGCGCCTCTTTTGCGCCTTTAAACGCTTCGTCGCACTCAACTCTCGAACACGCTTGGAAACAAAAAAGCTCGCAGTTCGCTTCAGATGGGTTCAGAACTGCGCACTGTTTCAATGTGTTTGATTTCACCCACTGACCGTTCACTGAATATTTCACCGCGCTCATCGTCTTCAAATAAGGATCTTCTTCTTCTTCTTCTTCTTCTTTCACAAGGTCGAACACGTCTTTGTAAAATTCAAAATCTTCTCGGTTCTTCATTTTCAAACCTTTCGGTGCGCGAATCGTCGTCTGCGCCGTCGTCGCAGCATGTGATGCCATTCGTATTATTATTATTGTAAACAAATTCTTGTGTGAGATGTGCGATATCTACATAAAAAACCGCTTCGCTCTCGTTTTGTGAACAAATGTAAAGTTTCCCTCCCCAACTTTTAAAATTGATGAAAAGCTCTTCCTGATGGCAACAAATACTATCGTTACTATTTTTACGTCGTTTCTTGATAGAACCCGATGTGCGGTCTTTCTAGCAGAAAAGCGATCGACCAGGAGCAGTGCGATCGATTATAGAAGATATATCGTCGAGTCAAATCAGTAGTCGTCCCAAAGTTTACTTTCACGTGATTCGAAATAGTCAGAGATCAGGCGTACAGCATGTGTTATTTTCCCAAATTTTAAGAGGCTGCTTTTTTTTTAATAGACCTCATTTATTTAAAACGCTCGTTCTTTCTTTTACCTCGTTGCATCGAACGCGACGAGGATATGCGCGTCGATGAAATAAAAGAGATCGATTCAGAGAACGCGTCGTCGGATGATGAAGCAGCGGCAGTAGTAGTAGCGGAAGAACCGGAAGAAGTACGAGCGAGAGAGATCGTCGTCGATGTGAACAGCGCTCAAAAAACTGCGATCGTTATTAAGAAGAAGAAGTCGTTGTTGAAGTCTTTGTTTGGATCAACGACGACGACTGCGAAGAAGAAAAGTAAAAAAGAGGAAGAGGACGATGAAGACGAGGAGGACGACGACGCAGACGATGTTGCGTGGCCGCCGGACTTAGAGCATACGGACGAGGAAGAAGAAATAATGGAATCGAACAGGTTAGAGAAGAGGATCTTGAGCGAGCGAGGAGGACGAGAGGAGTGCGCGTTTTCTGCAGTGCATGCACAGTTTTATACGAAAACGGCGCAGAACTGCGAAAAGTTCGTGAAGCCTATGGGGACCGCGAGCGATACAGGCGGTGAAGGTATTTTGTTTAAAGCCGCCGCAGAACGATTACGCGTGAAAGTTTTGAGAGCACAGTCGCATAGGAAACTGGAGGAGCATAAATTGCAACAGCTTGGAGTGGGCGGACGCGCGTCTTCTGGCGTAGGCGGCAGAAAAACGTTAAAGCTCGATAAGGGAAAATTTTTAAAGAACGACGAGCGGAATGATACGACGAAGAAGAAAATGGCAAACTTGAGGTCGTGCGTTGCGAATGCAGATTCGGCGATTAATATTGGATTGAAAGGAATGGAATGCATGCGCCGAGATTCCGTGTTTCAAAATCAAGATTTTGCGGACGATGAAGAAATCGGCCAACTCAACCTCGTGGAGAAAGATTTACGTCTTGATGGAGAAGATGAAGCCGTGAAACGGTTTTTACTCGCCACGAGAGTTATCGTTGGTCAAATTGCGGAAATTTTGCGACCACGAGGTCCTGGATTTAACGAAAAATCACCATCGTCGTTCGATGACGCCGGTGAAGCGACGAAGATCAACGAGAACAGAAAAAGTGCAGAAGAAGAAACGTCGTTTAATTTTGGCAAGCCTTTCGACGCGTATGACTCGAGCGATGAAGATAACGCGACTTGTGATGATGAAATTCCTTTACCGCCTCCGTTAGGGTCACACGTAATTCGTTGCGTGGCGACACCGCGTGAGTTAGATTTTATTCGAAGCGTAGACAAGAAGCCGTTATCTGTATATTTTCAAGAAAACAACGCTTTCAACTTTCAAGAAATTCGTACGGCAGATCATTTTCTCGATGGATCGACACAAAATATTCGAAGTTCGACGAAAATACAAGCTATTCCGAGAGCTGAGATGGTCGGTGCGTCGCTTTTGATCCATTTGGATATGCCAGAACCAATGGAGCGAGAAGAAGGGGCGCCAAAAGATATTTGTCGCGAAGGTTGTTACATCGAGTTAAACGGCGCAAGCGGACATCCGGACTATCTTCAACGTTGGCGTCGCCGCCTTGATTGTCCAAAATCGGAACAAAGCATCGACACAGAAGTTTACACATTTACGTTACCGACGCTGAAAGCGCACAATTATTTTTTGCGCAAACCGATTGGCGAATTGTGCGGAGATATCAAAATCGCGTGCGAGAAAACTGGATTAGAGGCGATTTTGAAATTTCACGAATACGACGCTGAATTTTCGCCCCCGCTAAGAAACATCGTTACTGGAGTCGTGACAAAAAAAGACTCGAAAGAGGTGAAGCGCATGCTCTTCGGTACGTGGGATTCTGTCATATTCTGGGAAGATCCAAACGGAGGCAAAGACAGAAATGATTTGTCCGTTTTGTTCGCAGAAGCCGAGACGTTATCAAAGGGCGTTTTATACGACGACTTGAAACACGCGGTTTCGCAAAGAGGTTATGTAAGACCGCTTTCGACGTCTACGAGCGTTCGCTCTTTGGCAACTGCAATTAAATGTCCGCAAACGATGTCTCGCGAAAAGCTTTGGATGTGCATACAATCCTCGATTCGATATTCTAAAAGACTCGGTCATGTAGGCAACTTCGTCGCTAAAGTTTTGCTCGGCAAAGAAACGCTCGAAGTACAAGACGAATACCGTTTCACCGGGACAAAAGATTTGGACATGGGCTACGAAATGACAACGATCGTTACGACGAAATTGCCTTTCGACGCCGAACCTCCTTTGCCTCGCATTTGGGAACCGCGAGCGAGCCCTTCGCCCAAAAAAGGACACGTGGAATCCTGTGGGTTATTCCGAAATAAGCAAACGGAAGAGGCGAAGAAAGAAACGACGACGCGTTCTTAAAGAAAAACGAACGCAACGAAGAAAGAAACAATCTATGATCATTATCTACAGTACTCATTACATAATATACTTTAATCTACTACTACTTGTATCTCAAAAGCTCTATTCGATACCTATCATTTTCTTGTTCTAATATTTCTAAAACTTCAACTCGTCCGCGTCCTCTGCATGAAAGCATATCACCAGCTTTTACGATTGCATTTTTTTTATCGCATATGTTATAATTCAACTTCACTAACCCTTTCGAGATGTCGTCACACATTTTCGAGCGAGCGCATCGAAATCCCGCCGATGCGATCGAATCCAGGCGCAGACTCGCTTCATACGTCCTAAACTGTTCAGTTTCAATCGCTTTCGCTTCAAGCTCGGTCAATGGAAAGATATCTACGTTCACTTTTACTGTTCTGACTGTTTCGAGCGCTCTCGTAAGAAACACCGCGATCGCTGGCGTACAAAGAACTTTCGCGCCTTCTTTTGAACCGTTACTACTTTTACTATTTACTAAAATATCACCAATTTTCTCCCTCTTCACGCCCGAGTTCAACACCGCGCCTAAGAAATCAGGATGCGTCGCTGGATCGAACGCGAACTTCCCAGATATCTCGACGCAACTCACCGCGCAGTTCAAATTCTGCTTCCCGTCTCCATCGAATTCATCTCTCTTCGCTTCCTCGAAGTTCTCGTAACTGTTCTCGGCTCTGCTGATCAATACTCGTTGCATCTCCGCGCCTTCGAAGCCGCCAAAGCTATCGCACTTCACGATCTGCTCCGAAAAGTTCTTCTTAATCGCTTTCATTATCCATTCCCTCAGAGGCGGGCTATAGAAATCGGTTTGTTCCAACGACCATACTCGCTCCGCCCTTTTCGCCTTCTCCAGTGAAATCACGACCTCTCTCTTGAACGCTATCGGCATCGCCCCAGGCATCTGTTTGTTTCGAATACATATGGCATAATAAAAGGAAAGTTGTTATTCGTTTTGTATCAGTAATCCTATCCTCGCTCGAGCTAATCGAATATATATATATGTACTGTATTATGATATATATTATATATATATATCATAATACTAGAAATACATATTATTATCATCATTAGGTGAATTAACAATTTATATATCTTCGTCGTCACGTCTCGCGTTTAAGCGCGTACCTCATAGTTCGATACCTTCTCCGGTTTCTTTTTAGTGGCAGCCGTGATAGCCTTTGAATCGTTGTTCTTATTGTTTTTTTGTTGCGAACAAGATATTGTCTTACGAGCAAAGGAGCAGCGAACGGCATAAGACATTGGATGGATGTTTGACGAGCTATGTGGTTTTCTTTAGCAGATTGCGATGGATGCTATTTTTGCAGCGAAGAGTCAGTCGTCTGTACTTAAAGTATAAGAACGAACATATGAATAAATAAAAAAGAAATACGCGTAATGCAATAAAACAGCAACGAATACGGTTTTGCTATGCAAAGTTATCGATTAGATGATAACTTACAGACGCAATCGTAAACGTTCGCGTTTAAGCGCTTTGCGTTGATCTCGGATTTCACCATTGCTAAATTTAAGACGTCGACGCGGTTTTGAAAATATTTACCGCAATCCCAGTTTGATTCTAGACTTCGACCCATTCCATCTAAGACGACGAGCCATTTCAGGTTTTTACTATCCATATCTTGAAGTTTGACCCAATCGTTGATTTCTTTACCGGTCACGTTGAGATTCAGTAAAGTACTCGCTTGACCGGAAGAGAGCAGGGCGATTTTATTGATCTCGCGAAACGTTTTTAAGTACTGCACGTCTTTGTTTTCACACGTATTATAGAATTCGCGGAGCTCTGATATCGTTACGTCGTTCAATGCAGCGAGTTCGTTCGCGACGAGTGCGACTTTTGCGTCCGGAGTGCGCCTAGAGAATTCGCGCGCTAAAAGCGTCATACCTAATAAGTCTGCGCCGGCGTTGTCGCAAAAGATGACAACTCTGTCATACAAGTTATTTTTTAAGGCTTCGTAATCATCGCATAACCACTTTGACGTCCTCACGCGTTTCCTCGACGCTTCAAACGCACTCTGTAAATCATCAGAATTCTTAAACGCGAACTTATTTTGGTCGCCTTTAAAAGCCGTTCCACCGATTACGTTTTGAACCGCTTGCGCTGCTCCTGCGTCGAACAAATTCCCTGCGAGTGCAATCTCAATAGCAGCTTTCAACGAATCTTCAGCGAAATCTACATCATCTCTCAACGAATTGAACAAAACGTCCGAACACAGCGCGTTCTCGCTCGCTTTCACAGCCTTAAACAGGTCTTCCAAAGAATGTTCCCTCAACATTCGTTCTTTCGCGCTCACGACGTTCAACAACGTCCCGCCTTCGTAAGAATCGCTCTCAACCTCCGATAAGAACAAATCGTACGCTATTTCCCATTTTCGATATCTCTCCATATACTCCCCATCTTCTTCTTTATGGAACATTTCGAACGTTCTTTGCGCGTTCGCTCGATGTGAAGCGTGTTGGCTCCTTAAAAGTACGACCCATTCCTTCCTCACTAACTTATCGCGCGCGTGGAGATCACAGACGCCTGGGGATACGTGCGAATATTCTTTTGATTCGTGTAAGAGAGGGAATTTTTCGGCCTCGTCAGGTCTCGCCGATCCCTCGGTTGATATTCTTTGTTCACCATCGCGTCTTCTTTCGGAACTGGATATGTTTGATACAGAAGATAATGATTGGATGAATGATTTCTTTTTCCACAAAAGAACAAGTTTTCGATTGTTGATGATTAATTTATTACGAAAAAATGATGACGATGATGATGATGAGGCAGTGAGGTTAGTGCATAATCGTTGGTGGGTCATTTGAGTCGATTGATTCATTTGCGAAGGCGTCATATTTATGGGGAGTTTTTCTCATCAAGCTATTTTTGTGGATAATTGAGACATTTTATTATAGAGGAACAAACATCGCTCGTTTGAGGAGAATGGCTACGATGGCGACGACGATGCAAATGGAAAGAGAATCAAGAATTTTCATAGGCACTGTTCGGTCGTCGTCGTCGTTGATGTTGTTGTTGTTGTTGTTGTTGTTTACGCGTGGTGCTATTGGTGCTATTGGTCGTTGTTGTTGTTGTTGTTGTTGTCGATCGGATGTAGTAGGCGATGGTTGTGGCGGAGTTTGCGTCACTCGAGCCGCTACTACCGCCGATGGTACCTGCGTTCTTGTTACTGTTGTTGTTGGCAATGGATGTTGTCCAGTGTGTTGTTCTGTCTCTTCTGCTACTGTCACATTCCCACCACCAATCGTCGTCGTCCTTGTTTCTTCCGTACTTCCGTGAATGTTTCGTTCTAGTTCACCTTGTTGTTGTTGTTGTTGTTGTTGTTGTTGTTGTTGTTCATTATGTGATCGATCTTTTTCTTTTTTCAATTGTTCGGCCATCTTCTTCGCGGCCAACTTCGCGATCGGCATCCTTTGTAGCATCTTCGCGTGTACGGCTTTAGTAACCATTTGCCTTTGTTCGCTCCCAAACGTAAAATTCACTTTTTCTTGTCTACTCTTCACCGCTAAATCTCTCCTCTGTTCTTCCGAGAAATCGATGCCGCCGAGAGCGCCTTCTGACGGGGTAACCATGAACGCCCGAATTGCATGCAAAGCCGTCCTCACCGACCAACTCGGTTGCCAATGCTCCGCGTGATAACTCGTAATCGACAAACATATCTTCGTCATAGTCTCAAACCTCCCGTTATTCGTTAATAGCATAAAATTCGGCGGCTTGAACGGATAATCGACCGGCAACAGGATCCTGCCGTGATATATACCGCCCTCGAACGCAGTCCCTTCTGCTCCGTATATCGCAAAATGCCATTCGAAGATATCATCCTCTAACGGTTCCGCCCACGCCGCGAACGCATCCGTTGATTTCTCAATCGATCGTTCGTCCTTCACGAACTCCTTCATCTCCTGCGATATCCTTCGCACGGCCGAGCTATTCGTCCTGTACTTATTCGTGTTTATCTTTGCACTTATTTCATTATCGTTACTATCGTCATCAAAATCTTTCTCACAGTCGTCCTCAGTAACTACTTCTTCGCGACGTAATTCTCGACCGTACTCGTTACCACGACTACTTCTGGCACTATTGACATCGCCCTCATCGAGCTCTTCTTCTCCATCACATCGACGTCGTTGGCCGTCTTTGTCTTCAGCATCTTGACCAGTACTCATCGTATCACTACTACAACTGAATGCGATGTCTCTGATTTGCTTTCGAGACAGTTTTCAGATGCGCAACGATGGAACGGCCACGGCGGCAAAGCGGCAAGCAGTAGCGCGTGGTAGTAGTTTTAATTTTATAGATCGAGAGAGAGAGAGAGATGTTTATTGATTAATTTCTTCTTCCTCTTCTTCCTCTTCTGGTGCGTGAAAGCGCTTTTTTGTATCTTGAAGAAGAGAGAGCTTCGGAGTGGAATTTGCTAAAACTCAGTTGAAGAGTTTAGGGTTTAGGGTTTTTATTATTATTTATTTATTGAATTTTTATTTCCACTCGCGATTAAGATTTGGAAAATGAGGTTTTCGAATGAATACGATCGAGACGATGATAGGAGAGTCAGCGCGAGAAGAAGAAGAAGTAGTAGGAGTAGGAGTAGGAGTAGGAGTAGGAGCAGCGATGATCTGCCGCGTCGTCTGCGCAGTCCAAGCAGGAGAAGTAGGTTTACTGCGGACGTACGTGATAAACACGACCTCGACGAGGAAGAACGGCGAGAAGGCAACAGAAGAAGAGTTGGAAGAAGAAAGGGAAGAGAGGAAAAATGGTCAGATGATAGCGATGACGATGACGATGGGAGCAGGAGCAGGAGGAGAACTGCGACGAGAAGAAGAGAACGCGATGATGACGACGATGGCGATGATGATAGGAGGAGAAGGAGTTACTCTCGCTCTCGGTCGCCTGCGAGGGAAAGGAGAAGAGAACGGTCCTCGCACGGCAGGGACGCAGACGGACGCGATTTGAGGCGAAATTCTAATCATCGTGATCATAACAATACGAACAACGATCGAGCACCGTTTATAGAGGGCGAGATTAAGAAAGGCGTAGTTAGGAGCATACAGGCGTACGGCTTGTTCGTTCGCGTGAATAGAGATATAGCGGAGGAGCGAATAATGCCGGACGGGTTAGTTTACGCGCAAAATGTTTCGGATGATTTAACGTTTCAAAGAGATGATACAGATGAGGCGAAGAAGCAATCGTTGAGTTATTTTTTCCCCGAAGGCACGGAGGTTTTTGTGAAGATTTTGAAATGCGAGAAAGACGAGAAAAGAGGGAACGGGTGGAAGATTGGGATGACAATGAAAGATGTAGATCAAGAAAATGGGATCGATAAAGGTGGCGGCCGCGAAAACAACAACATGAACAAGAACAAGAACAAGAACAACATCAACATCAACAACAAAAACGGTAATAATAATAATAATAATAATAATAATAATAATAATTATAATAATAGTA
>Ga0209830_10002512_pt1 | contig 14733 bp, 4 predicted proteins | sample ArcticOcean_MG_C_12_FD_187439 | JGI IMG/M metagenome (GOLD analysis project Ga0209830, IMG submission 187439) | Marine microbial communities from western Arctic Ocean - ArcticOcean_MG_CB8_130 (SPAdes) (version 2) | ecosystem: Environmental > Aquatic > Marine > Oceanic | place: Arctic Ocean...
AACGATCGAGCCGCGTCTGCGTTTTGTTCAATTAATTCGTTAATTTTTTCTTGTAATAATACTAACGACGACGACGATGATGATGGTGGTTCTTGTTCTTCTTGTCCTTCTTGTTCTTCTTTTGTAGTAGTAGTAGTAGTAGTTATAATTGCATTATTAGTATTATTGTTATTCGTCATCGCTCGTTCGATTTTAGAAATCTTGTCCTTTATCGAGAATTGACTCGGCGTCATTTTTCGATCAATCGTTTGATTATTATTATTGTTATTATTATTATTATTATTATTACTAATCTCGAGCTCTGATAACTTCTCATTGGCGCGTTGCATGAAAATTTTTGCCGATTTCTCAGCCTCTTTTAATTTCCTTTGCGCTATATCTAAAGCGTTCGTTCTCTCTAAAGCGAGCTTCTCGGCCTTTGCACATCTGGCTTCGAGTTCTTCTCGTTTTTCTTCGATCAAATCGACTCTTTGGCGAGCGTTTAAGATGTCCAATTTTGCCTGTTTTTGCACGGCGTCGAGCATTTCCGAGCTCTGTTTTAATTCCGTTTGTAATCGTTCGATCTTTTTTGTTGCGTTATTATTCGTACTCGTATTCGTACTGTTTCCATCTTCTTCGACATTTTTTATATCTTTTTTTTTAGTACCGACGTTGGTCTGTTCCGGTGCTGGTGAATTCGAGAGCGAGCTAATGACCGCTATTTCAATCCGGTCCTGGCCAACTTCTTGTTGTACATCTTTTTTTCGTTTAATAATACTTATTCCGCCGCGTTTGGAAAACATTAATTATTATTATGTATATGATGTGATGTGTTATGCTGTAAGAAATACCGTTTTAAGACAAGAAGAAGAAGAGAGATTTATTTAATGGGGAAAAAACAACAAGAGGAATTCATATGTTTACACTGCTTCTATATACTTCTACAAAAACTACTCCTACTTTTACTAATTATTATTACTGTTTTGTTCCCTGATTCGCTTCATTAACTGCTCTTGCGAAGGCGGATCCGGATTCGAAGCCGGGTAAACGACGTATAAACGATTTCTGATTATATCTTCCAGATTCTTAGGATTCATGGCGAAGAAGACCGTCATCGCGATTGGTATCGAGACGTACGTGGCGAATTTAAAAGCCTCGAGCGAAAAACTTTTTGCCATATCTTACGTATGGTACCCTCCCCGTGCGTGTTATGTTGATGTTATTATTATTATTATTATTTATTATTATTATTATTATTGCGCGCTGCTGGATTTTTGAGGACGACGTTGTTGTGATGCGTGTTTTTTTGAGAGTATGCGAACCAAATTTTGTGACTTTTTTATATGTTACTAAACCCTATATTTTCATCTTGCGCTGTTAGCTCAGTAGGTAGAGCGTTCGCCTTTTAGAAAAAAGGTATGTAAGCGAATGGCCGAGGGTTCGATCCCCTCACAGCGTATTTTTTTGCCATTTAAGAAAGGATTCATTGTTATTTTGCTAATTCCGTAATAATTGCGTCGATGCGATCGTTTTGAGTCCACACGCGAATGATTTTGAGAAGAATGCGAGAACGTGTTTAGTAGTGTGATAAGAAACGTACCTTGGTAGTACCTAAATAATTATTAAATCTACGACGACTGAGCTAATGCTAATAACGATGATAATTTCATAAATTTATTATATTTCCCTCTATATAATCTTAATGGCATTTGGTCTATGCCGTAACATCTATCGTCTTCGCCGCAATTGGCGCAATTCGAGTTCCAGCCGCCGTCTCCCAACCACCAGGGAGAACCGCAATTTAAACACGGCATTTTAGGAAAAAAGTGACCGATTTTACTACTGTTCTCGAATACTTTCGTCTCTCCTTGCTGCTTCGTTGGCTTTAAAAACGCTTCTGCGACCAAGACGCCTACTTTTCCCCCTAATTTTTCCTCCATCACAACACAATCTCTTTTCATCGTCGTCTCTTTTCCTCTTTCTTCTTCTATTTTTCTATTATTATTAATTCTAATATTATTAGCAAATGCATTATTATTATTATTGAAATTCTGCAAGGCTAAGCATCCAGCGCCGCCTCTTCCCTCGGTGATTACACCGCACCGCTCCATTAATTCTGAAACCGATTCCCATACTTGACCGCATAATAATAATTTTAAATTATCATTATTATATTTCTTCTCCTCCGAAACAAGACATGAATCTAATAGTTCGCGTATTTTTTTAGCATCTTCGAAAGTTTTCAATCCTTCAAAAACTAAATGCGTTCTTCGATCGCCCGATAAATTTTCGCATTCTACACCCACTTCTACTAAATCATCATCATCATCGTCATCAGTTACCAATAACCATGGCTTCTCATCAACTGCATAGAGATGGACGACTGGATAATACGTATTATGAAGCCATTGTAAAGGTGTCGTCGGTCGCGAGTTTACCCAGACGACACCTTGCGAACGCATAGTCGAGGCTAACAATCCTTTATTATTATGATTATTATTATTATTATTATCATCATCACGATCATCATCGTTTTCAGTAAACGACACGTTTCCGTATTCTTCGCATAAAAGTTTATAAAGCTTTTGAGAATCGAACGGTCTTCTGGAGAGGTAAACCACGGGAGGCCGTTCATCATCTTCTTCATCTTCATCATCACCGTCATCTTCTGCTACTTTATCTATGACTATGTTTCCGAGAGCGCCTGGGGCGAACAAGTGCGTACAATCTACGCACATTTGCTCTATTTGCTTATTGTCCCTGTTATGTTCGAAAGTAATTTTAGCAACGAAAAGTTCGGCCACGCCATTAGCGGCTTTTTCAGTTTCTAAAATCCATTCGTCTATTTTCTCCGTCGTCGTTTGTGCCTCTTCGCATGATTCTGATTCTTCTCTTTCGCGAATGGCTTCGGCTATAGCTTCGCCTAACTTTGTCCCTTCCTCGTGCACTTTAACCATAGTAGCAAAAGACGACATGTTCTCCAACAAAGTTCGCTCTTCGTTATATAAGTCTCCCTTTGCCGATAACACTACGCGTACTTTAATACAATTTTCCTCGCACGCGGCGGCGCTTAACAAACTCTTCTCAAACGTTTTTTTATCTCCCAGTAATGGATCCAAAACGATAATCTCTCTCGCACTCTCCATTCTATCATACATATGTAATCCTTTAATGACTTTCGCTGAATCGTTTCCGATTGCAATCGCAATCGCGTTCGTCGCGTTAAATCGTTTCAACGTATTCTGAATCCGTTTCGCTTGTTTCTCTAGTAATAAGTCGTCGTTCGCGAGTGCCTTTTTTTGATTAGTCGTCGTCGTCGTCGTCGTAGTAGAGAAGTCCAACACTTGTACGGTTTGCGTCTTATCAGAGCGCTCAAAAATGTTCCTAATCAAAGGCACGAATTTCTCTACAGTTTTCAAATCTTGATTATTATTACGACTTCGTTCATTTCGATCATCATCATCCTCATCATCATCATCGTCATCAATCGCGCGATGCGTGAATAAACCGTTCGCATGAAACAGTAAGAGCGCGTTTCTTTGCTCGAATCTTTTCTTATGTCTACAGCCGCGACTGACGATGTTCACGGTGACCGCGGCGGATGATGATTGCTGCGAATCTCCGCGACCGATTAAGTTATTCGTTAGTCCATGCAGTTCTTTATATTTTCGGCTCATCGCGGAGTATTAGTTAGAGTAAACATCGGACATCGCTTGCGAGCAATGCGTGTTCTATTTGATGACCGTCTTCTTCTTACTACACTACTACTACTACAGTGTTACTAATACGAACACTGTACTACTACTACTACTACTACTCTCTTAATCTCTCTCTCTCTCTCTCTTTCGTGCTCGATCACGGGACTACGAAATATATATATGTTGTTCAACTTTTTTTATGATGTGCGCGAATTTAATACACTTTTTGTACCGCTTGCTGTGGAATGAATTTCTTTTCTTCTGATGTTTAGTACATCAGGGGTACTTTTTCGGTCACAGAAGGGTCAAACTTGCTGGTGGGTCAAACTTTGGTCAAACAATGAGCACTACAAAGGCTGAAAGGGGTACTTTTTCGGTCACAGAAGGGTCAAACTTGATGGGTCAAAAAATGCAAGGACAAAGGAGCTCAACAACACCAAAGACCAAAAAAGCACAACAGACAAACAAACAACGGCGACACGAAATATTCCCGATCATCGACTCGTTCTGTTACTTTGTTTCTTCCTCTCTCTAGCTCTAGCTCTCTCTAGCTCTCTAGCTCTCTTTGGTCGAGTACACGAACGTGAATAAAGTTCGCAGTAGCCGATTTCTAGATCACCGCTTTACCGCAATTTCTTACGTACCGCGGGGAATAAAAATGGTTCTCCCTCCTGCTCCTTCTAATAATAATAATAATAATAGTAATAATAACAATGAATCACAATGGCGACGACCGATTCTATCGCCCGACGATAACAACGACGACGACGACGCACGTTCTCAAGCATCGACAGCGTCAACGGCATCAATGAACACTGCGACGAACGGAGAATCAAAGATCCAAAACACGGAAGATGAAATCTTACGGATTTTAAGAAATAGACGAAATTATTACAAAGTTTTAAACTTAACGCCGCAGACGTGCACGAATGCGACGGTTAAGAAATCATATCACAGAATTGCTCGAGCGATACATCCAGATAAGTGTAAACATCCAGATTCTGCGAATGCGATGGCCGTAGTGACTGCCGCGAATTCCACTTTAACGACGCCGACGTTGAAACAATCGTACGATTTGTATTACAACACGCAGGACGTTTCGGAGAACGCGCAATCGGGGAGTAATTTTGATGAATGGCATTCAAAATCTGGTGCAGCCGTTGCCGGTTTACCAGCGTGGTTAGTCAAGGCGTTATCAACGCCAATAATAGGAGCTTTAGTGATGCTTTTGATGATTTTGTTCGGCTTAACTTTTGGCGTAATAGTGTTCGTTTTATGCCTCGCGTATTTAGCCGTGCACATGGTTTTCTGGTTCTTCTGTTGTTGTGGATGTGGTGGTCATTGTTGGCCAAGATATGGCGAAGGCGCGCGCGTTCATGAAATTAGACAACGCAGGTTCTTCGCAATGTTACGTGATTACGAAGAGGCGCAAATGTTCGCCGCGCAACGCGGCGAACCGGACCCGGAGCCTTCAATTTTCTTCGCCACTTGGAACGTCATACATCCAGAGGATTTAAATTTCGAGGATGGGTACGATAAGAACTTTAAAGCGAGCGCGAGTACTGCTGGAGGATCGTACGGTTCCACTACTCAGTATGTATAATAAATAAATCAATTAAATAAGGATATTAATGGAAGCTTTTTAGATAATAGATAATAATAATAGAGAGAGAGAGAGGTAGTGCTGATGATGGCACCTGTAAAAATGAAGTAAAGACCGTCAATGCAAAATAATTAAATCTCCTATGTATCAGTGCCAACTCGCGCTCGCGTTAACGAATGGTGATGGAACTTTTTCTCTGTAGACTTGAAAAATGAACACATGCGCGACCATAGACGAAGACAAACAGAACCTCTTCTGTAGCACCATCGACTCTCGTCGGCATAACATAGACTGATAATAGACTGACTGACGATAGAGACTGCATCAAAATAACAGAGCAGTGCTTCGAAGGAGTACAGAGAAACGACTTTAGTAGAGCTTATTAGCGTTTTGTTATCATAGCTTTTTCAGTAGTGCCGCTGGTGTGATAAAAAACGTACTCTAATAATACCCACGAAAGTGATCTCGCGATATGCTCGAAAGAAGAAGAAGAGGAAATGAACGATCGCACTCGTGTGCGCACGTGTTCGTTCTATTTTTCATTTTTTCCCTGTCATCGTTCGTTCTCGAACTTAAGAGCGTTCGTTGCGAGCAACGAACGACTGCGATACAGAACGACGAACGAAAACATCATTCGAAAGAATCTTCGATCGAAAAGTTCTTCGAAGAAACGAACGATTTTGAAACGAACGATGATTTTAGAGGAGCGAGCGATGACGATGACGAGAGAATATCGTTAGAGAACTTAGTGAAACTGGCACAGAAACTATCGAGCGAAGAAACGAGCGAAAAGGGTAGTTTTGATGCAGGAAAAGGACAGTCGAGGGAAACCGCGGATGGGAGGAGACAGTCGTTCGCGAGAGAACAGGAGGATTCGTCGGACGATGATTTAGATGAGATTGAATTCTCGGATGATTTTGAACGAGATGAAGAAAACGAGAACGAAAATGGAGGAAATGATGATGATAATAAGATGTGGGAGATTATCTCAAAGTCTGGGGAGATTACGAAAGAGTGCGGGAATAGCGCATCGGACGTCGTCGGCGAGTTTAGTTTATGTTTTAGGAAGAAGAACGCGAATAACGAAATGAGAAGTGCGACGACTGCGCCGTTGAACGTCATTGGTGGTGCGGTCGTTTGGTTTCAAATCTCAATCGATTTTTTTTCAAACACGAACGATGACGATGATAATGATGATGGATTTAGTACTATAAAAAGTAGTAGTAGTAGTAGTAGTAGTAGCAGTAGTAGCAACGAGAGTAATAAAAAGAAGAGTAAGATCGTCTTGGAGGCGAAATCTTTAGGGAAACCGTGGAAAGTCATAGAGAGCTATGAGAGCGATACGTATGCAATTTCTGGAGCTTCGGCAACGACAGATAATAGTTTAGAAGAAGCGTCGCAAATTAATCCAAACATAAACTCTTTACAAAGTTTCGATCAAAGAGCGAACGAATACGGGTTTATTGGATATAGAGTAGAACTACCAAAATCGATGCAGTCTTCGGCGACAAAGTTTCGATGGCGCCAAGTTAATACTGGAGAAGAAGAAGAAGAAGATAATGATATCACTATGATGAACAATAACAACAACAACGTCATTAGAAACTGGGCAATCGATGACGTTACAATCGAACGTTTAGCGCTCGTGCCGCACGCTTTGATTTCAGCCGTAAAAACGAAAAGGAAGACTAGAAAGAGATTTTCGAAAGACGAACACTTGGATAACATCTATTTGACGATCAGTTTTTCGAAATCTGTTTATGGATTTGACTTAAACGGCTTAAAAGTTGGCAACGGCACCGCGTTGGCACTATCTCAAGCCAGAACGTTCACGGGCACCGACCGTTCGATATCTTCCTCGCACTTTGTTGCGACAATAAAACCAATTGTACCAAACGCGGGCGAGTGGATAGGTCCGTTTGCTGTTTCCGTGCAAATCCCAGGTGGGGTATGTACAAACTCGGACGGTCGAGCAAACGTAGCCTCGAATACGCTCAAACTCAGACGAGTTTCTGCTATGACAAATAAATTGAAAGAAAAAATGTTAGAGATTGAAGAAGAACAATCGGAAGATGAAGAAAATCTCGCAAAATATTCATCTTTTGGACCGGCGTTGAAGAAGAAACGTCGAACGAAAGAATCTCAGTTTAATGAAGATTTGTCGATGAGTAACGAGAAAAAGAAACGAGTGGCTTACGAGGAGATAACGCTCGGTCCTCGGCCAGGTCCGAAAGATTCCAGATGGGCAGCCGTCGTCGCCGAGGAAGTTGAACTAAATTCTTCAGTGACGTACGATAAAACGTTCGTTGTCGTATTAGATGACGAATCAATGCATTTACACGACCCAGATCTCGCAAAAGATTCGAGCTCGTGGAAAGACGACCCGAGTAAAGTTAGCGAAAGAGTAGAAGTCGCGCAAGAAATTCACGGGAGAATGAAACGATCGAAACGAAAACCGAGCAAGGAAGCGTTTGATAAGATGGAAGATGAAATAGTAACGCTAAAAAAAGTACAAGAACGCGCTTTAAGAAAGTGGAAAGATGCCGATTCGGGAGGTTATAACAGAGACGTCGGAGGATTTACAGATAGAAAAGAAAAAACTCACCAAAGTCGTTCTCCCTTTGCAGCCGAAGTCGAAAAGGAAGAGAAGGAAATGGAAGATGAGAGATTGTCGTTATTATTAAGATCGACAAGTAACGAACATCATCATGATGGTGATGTCAGTAAAAAGAAAATAGCTACAGACATAAATAATAGAGAAGAAGAAGAAGAACTTGAGATGGACGATTACGACGACGATACATTCGCGAGCGGTGAAATTTCTAAAGCAGAAGAGGAGGAAGAAGACAGCACGCTTGCTGATTTAAAACGCGATTTGGAAGAGTCTGAAAGATTACATAAAAAACTCGCCGATGAAGTCAAGCAAAGTCATAAAATGCGAGACATTCTTGAATCTGAAATGAAAGAGCTTCAGTCCGCACACGAGGAGATAAAAAAGCCGTTGTTGTTGAAAGATTTAAGTAGTAGTAGTAGTAGTAGTAGTAGTAGTAGTAGCAGTAGTAGCGACAGTGGTAGTGGTATCGAAGACGAAGATGGTTTCATGCCAGGAGAACAGCATTCAACCATCGATAGTCGAAGTGTCTTTGAAAATACTGATGACGATGATGAAATGAAGGAAATTGAACGACTCGCTGCTGAAATGAAGATAATGTTTGAAGAAGAAAAAGAAGCGGAAGAATTAGCGAAGCACGTAAGATACGAGCCACGAAAAGAAGAAGGTATGTCTCGAGACATAAACGCTGATTCAGAAGCTGTTCGCGAAGAGGCTCGAATTTATAGAGAGGAACTCGAAGCCGAAGAACGTCTTCTCCGACGCGAGAAGGAGATGAAAGCAAAACTGGATGACGAACTGTTAAAGTTAAAATCGGGTCATCAAAATAAGGTTGAGATATTATCATCCGACCATGATGATGATGATGATGATTTCAACGACGAATAAATAGAGTATAAATGTTTCACGTTCGTACTACTGGTACCTCGATGCTTATATATTTTATTTACAAATTTATATTATCTTCGTCGTCGTATTGGGATTATTAAAAGCCAGCGAATTTGTTCTTACTTTCATTACTCTCATCATTCTCACTACTATCTCCGCCACCGCCGCTCATCAAACCGAAGATTGACCCGTCCAACTCACGCGCCAATGAAAAACCCTCAGGGAAAGTATGCAGCGGTCTCAATGAACCGTCTAAAATAGCTTTCCAATCCAAATTATCAAACCAAGGATGATACATGATTTCATCAATGTCCGCACCTCCCAATCGCTCGTCTTCGTCTTTTACAAAAATTTCCTTCAATAACATTTCCGCCTTTGCATCCAAATTGTGCGGTTTCGGAACTTGATCAAAATTTGCATTTACAATTAGATCGTACATCACTTGACGATCATTCGCACAAAACGGAGGATAACCGGCAATCATCTCAAACACCAAGACACCAAATGCCCATATATCCGATGCATAAGATGCGCCTTGATGTAGCAATACTTCTGGTGAAAGATAATCGGGCGTACCACAAATTGTAAACGCGCGCTCGTTCCCGTTTAGTTTTTTTGCAAAACCAAAATCACAAATTGCAATGCTTCCGTTTTCGCGAATGAGCACGTTTTCTGGTTTAATATCTCGATAAATATAACCCTTCTCGTGAATCGAGTCTAGACCTAATAAAATCTGTGCTGCGTAAACTTTTGTTTGACCAATCGATGGCAAACCAATTGCATTGAAAAGTTCGAACATATCACCGCAACACAACTCGATCGATAAATACACAGCTTGCGAATCTTGAAACGAAGAATAGAATTGCGCTATGAAAGGAGCGCCTTGCATCGAAATCAAACACTCTTTTTCTTCAGCGACGTGACTTTCTTCACTTACGGCGATTATTTTTTTCTTCGGCATGACTTTAATAGCGCACTTGCGTCCCGATTCCTTATGAGTCGCAGAAAAAACAAAACCAAGCATTCCTTCTCCAACTAAATCTTTCAGAAAAAACTCGTCTATGCCTTTCGCTTTACTTAAAATCTTATGCGTTGGATTTACATTTTTCGGCGTCTTACTAAAGATAGAGCTTTTCAGCTTTGTAGAGATGAAGCCTGTAGACCGTCGCGACGAAGGACTAGCCGTGGTGCTGATATTCACGCCACTCAATCGTTGCCTCATTTGCGACATCATTCGCGAAAACGAAGAAGCCAAGCGCGTCGAAGTCAATTTTTCAATTTGGCCATTTACAGTAAGCTCCACTTTATCGTACAACTCTTTGCTTTCATTTTGGTTTAAATCGGCACCAATGGAAAGCAAAGAATCTATCGTCCGTCCCGTCGGGGCTTCATTATTCTCACTATTATTGTTCGTTTGCTGCTGAAGTTTTCCTAGCGTCTTTTCTTCATTACCAAATCCTTCCTTTCTTGATAACGATTTTTTCATATTATCAATACATTCTAGATAACGATTTTCTAACACCTTTTCTGTATTACCAATTCCTTCCTTCCCCGATAACGAAGGAATAAAACTTCTAGCGGCGCTGTTACCAGTTTTCGGATAACGATTTGGCGTTGAATGACCAGTTGACGATGTGGAAGAGACTTCAGACGATTCACTGACAGTAGACGGTGTTCTCGAATGCGTTGGTGGTAAACTCTTGTCAGCAAAGATCTCTCGTCTTCTCGCTTCCACGACATTCATCAAAGAGTCATCGAACGAATGACTTTGTGACGGCGTTGAACCGGTCGAACTGTTATCATAATCATCATTTAGATCTTCTATACTACTTTGTCGTCTATGGCGACTATGGCGACTATCTAATGAATTTTTACTGTTGTCATATCTCGCTCGAAATTTTTCTACGCGAGCAAAATACGCGTCGTTGCATATATCCATTTGTAGTGAATTTAAGCTAATAATGACAGCGTGGTCACTCGCGCATGAAAATACTTGTCTCAATCTTTTCTTATCATCATTTTCATCATCATCATTACTAGCGCTGCTCGTTTCAAACCAAGATCCGTTTTCGATGATCGCGTTTGTCTCTTTTACTTGCACCGAGCCGTCGATTAAAAAGTGTATGACTACTTGATTCTTACTCAAATCATAATCATTGTTAATATTATAGAGTTTACTTTCGTAATATTTTGTTGCAGTCGAAATGGAACCAAAAATCTCTTCACCTTTCTTGAACGTTCTTTTATACTTTTTGAGCGCATATTTTGAGCAAAATTTCATGCGTTCTGAGTTCTTTTCAAACTTGTTAATAGTTTCCGTGCACGAAAGAAACGCTCGAAAAGCTGCAAGTTTGGAGAACTTCGTAACAGTCCTTATCGTTTTTTCAAAATGCTTTTTATGAATTTTTATCACAGTCGCTCCTCCGCTTTTCCCTCCCGAAGCGATCAACTGCCCTACTTGAATTTGTGGCTCCAAAATAGCGCCTTCCGCCCACGTACTACCTTCTCGAAAAAATTCTTCGCTTCTACGTACTTGATTAGTATTATTCAAAATAACTTTCTCTTCGTTCACCCACTTTGCAGTACCTTTCACTAAAACGACCACGGATTCCTCGATATCTTTCTGTTTCGCGATAATCTCGTTTTCTTTGTATACAAATTTCTCGCATCCGCTCATCAAAACTTCCATCGCGAGTGCAAAAAAGCCAACGTGCACAATCGAGGCGTTATTCTCAAACGCGCGTTCGATGTGTTTTCGTTCTTGTTCATCTATGTCTAATAACTTGTTGTACTGATACTGTTCTTCCTTTTCTTCTTGTCTTTCTTTTTCTTGCGACGAGACAGAATCGTTCTTCGTCTTCTTCTTCTTCTTCCTCTCTTCTTCGATGTTATTCAAAATTTTCATCGTCTGCGCGTTGTTGTTATCATCATCATCATCATTATCATCATCATCATCATTACCACTACTATTACTGTTCTTCTTCTTCGTTTCTCGTTTAATCCACGATGTGTGTCGTTCCCGTTTCATCGAAAGTCTCCTCAACGAAGACAGGACTTCGTCGTTTGCCGCGTTTTCTCTTTCTCGTTGGCCTTTGCTCACAAAATCATCATCATCATCTCCCTCTTTACTAGTCACGGGAAGAGATTCGTCGTTCGCAGTTGATGAGTTCAAAGCAGACGTGGATGAAGTTGAGAGACTTTTTCCAGCACTGGACGTCGACGTCTTCCTCCTCGATAACGGGACGTGCATTATTATTCTTATTTACTATTGTACCACTCGTACTGTTAATACAATAATTAAATAACAACAACTTGTTGAAAGGACGGGCTTTCTCCAGTAAATTTAAAACGCGAGGGAAGACTCTCTCTCTATCACGCACTCGAAAAAAAAGCACTCTCGTGTTCTTCAGAACCTCTCACTCTTATACACTCGTGGTCGTGGTCGATACGAGTACGAATCATTGATATTTTATTCCTTACTTTTGTATCTCGTATAAAGAGGATTCGTTACTGGTACTTGTATCTCCTTAAGTGAACAAGGCATTTTTAGCTTTTTGCTTCTCTTCAAAAAATAAAATAAAATAAAATAAAATAATTATCATCGCGACAAAACTTCCCTGACTATTAAGAATATTTAACAATATTAAGTCAAAAGTGATAGTCGACGATGATGATGTTGCTATGTTAGTGATATTTGAATGTTCTTTTAATCGTTTTGGTTAGTTTAACTTTCCTTTACAATACGGCTAAAGATCTCATTTTCATGTTCATTTGATTCTAACTTTATGTAGTTTTGTAATAAACCTCCGCGACTGTGCGCTTCATATCCTTATCGTGAAAAATATTCAAACATTCAAAGCAAAAAGAGATACCTGGACATGCAGTGCAACTATATAGAGCTTTTGGTCGCTCATTTGTATCATTTGGGCAACAAATTTTATGCACTACGCAGTTCACATGTTTGTATGCATTTTGGTCGCTTCCGCAAGTACTAGACTTCTTCGCGAGCAAGTTCCAATCATGCTTTTTAAAATCGATCATACCACGTCGATCATCATGGTTTGACATAATAGTTCCGAGAGCAATCTTTTGCGCGCTCGTGTCAAACTTTGTTGGAGAAATTACTGCAGCAGTCGTTGATTCAATGTCAGTTTTCCTCTTCTTTGACGTCCTCGTTTCCATAACAACGCTTCTCTTTTCTACGAGCTTATGACATATAGCCTCGATGAACTGCGCGTGCGTCATCTTTCTCGCATGCTTGTTCGCATGATTGCTAGTATCTTTTGCTCTCTGTCCTCTTGTGTCGTAATATGATTGATGAAGCAACCACGCATTGACTCTCGCAGTGTCCAGGTACCATAATAAAATCACGCGATTCCATTTCTTGAAGCGATGCCGTTGCACTCTACTATATTCTAAACTCAATTGATCCGCTATATCGACACCGCCCATTTTATTATTATAGAACACCGCGTTAGGAGTTCTATTAACATGTCGCTCAAAAAAACTCCGTCTACTATGTTTTGGAAGTTCAAACTGCTGTTCTTCATGTGGCATTGAATACGTTGAAATCATATTAAAAACGCTCGGCTTCTTTTTCGAAACATCATAATCGCTTTGCATAGTAACACCCTTCTCATTCATAGCACAATGCACTCTGTCCTTCGGGTCCATGGCATTAATTTTAGTCACTTGTATCTTCGATAGATTGCTAACTTTCGGGTATAAAAAAGGCTTACCTTCTTCTTTTGCATACAAAGTTAGTAACTTGTATTCACCAGATTTCAATTTCACCCAGCGCTCACCTCCTGCGGCTGGCGCACGATCCCATCCATGACTCCACCGCTTATCAGTATTTCTAGGGTCCCTATAATGCTCATTATCATCATCATTGTCGCAAGTTCTGATACATTCTGAATTGTCTGGATAGTTCATACCGTTCTGGCGACACGTCCCGTGCATTGTCCATTTTAAATCTAATAATTTTTCTGCCAAGTCAACAGATGTAAAGAGATTATCTAAGACTACGCAACGCCATTTCGCGGCCCCGTTACCCGAATTGTTTAAATGGTTGTGTAATTTGGACATTATCGATAGTACCATAGTCTTAATGGAAGTTTGGTGTTCGTCAATTTCAAAAAAATTTCGCGTACTCTCGTGCGCGACATTTTCCTTATCGAACTTCCAAAAGGAAAAGAACGTGTACCCATCGCAAGCGGGTGCAAAGCACTGCGGACCGTCTCCAATGCGTTTGCTTCTATTTCTCCAGCTACCGAACGGATGTCGACCTCGAAATGGATACGTCTGTTCATCAATTGCAATAGTCATCCCAGGTTTGTAGTTTGAAAGCCACGCTTGATGCATTGCTTTCGAAAAAGGATAGATTTTACCCATCTCTTGCGGCTCGTCACCTTCTCCTACTGGCGGACAACTCACCGAGAAGAAGCAATCGATATGTTTGTAGCGTTCGAATGTCATTAGTTGCTTCAAGAATGGATCACCGTATAATTTTCTCCAACTTGCTGCGACGCTAATTTTATGATGCACACCCAGCCAAAGTTGGCATGCGATATATTTTCTTATATCTTCTTCATCAAATAATCTCGCGTCGTCCTCGTCATCTCTTTTACTTTTCCAAGCTTTTTGCTTTCGTTTCGAACACTTCATTCTTTTACCGTTCTTATCTTTCTTTTGCCATCCTATCCAATCGTCTGCAAGCGTTATCCCTCTACGTTTGTAGTCTTGCTCTTCTCGCAAATCTTGGCGGTACCTCTCTATATTATTATTTGTATGTTCGACGGCTAAATGCACGAGATTTCCGATCATGCGCTCGAATATTTGATGAGGCTGCGGTGCTCCGTCATGAGTATCTGCCCACGCACTAAACTTGTTTGTATACATGCCACGCTGTTTTTTGTCTTCAGCCAAAGTACACTTGCGTTCGTGATATCCAT
>Ga0209830_10002520_pt1 | contig 14689 bp, 14 predicted proteins | sample ArcticOcean_MG_C_12_FD_187439 | JGI IMG/M metagenome (GOLD analysis project Ga0209830, IMG submission 187439) | Marine microbial communities from western Arctic Ocean - ArcticOcean_MG_CB8_130 (SPAdes) (version 2) | ecosystem: Environmental > Aquatic > Marine > Oceanic | place: Arctic Ocean...
TTTAAATCTGTCAAAATCCTTACATTATTTGAAGATTGCATGGAGTTGCCATAACTTGAGGCCGTCATGAAATCAACTTCTACAGGTATTTTTAATTCACGAACTAAGTCTGCAATAAATATAAAAGATCCCCTTAATAAACCTACAACTAGTAACTTAGATGTATCTTCGTAAAAATTATTTATATCTTCTCCTAGTTCAAAAACACGATTTTTAATTTCTTTTTCAGAGATTAAAGATTCAATTATGTATGGAGCACTAATTTTATTCATTTTTTGTTCTCATAAGTATTTTTTTAATCTATTACTATATACTCCATAATAGTAATTAATAGAATTATAAATACATAGGGAGTTAAGATTGTTAATATTTATCACCTCAGGGATATTAAGCTTTATGATATTTTTTCCTATAGTTGTTGCAACTTCAGTATTTAAAGTTTTAGATGAAAAACAATCTTCTAAATTTTTAAGAATTTTTTTCCCTAAATATTACCTTTTTGGACTAGTTTTAAGTATGTTTGGATTAATTTTATCAATTATTCAGAATCATACTTTAGCTATATCAGTATTTGTTTTTCTGATCATAAGCTTTCTTTTTTCTAGGCAAATTTTAATGCCTATTATTAACAAAGCAAAAGATGAAAAAAAAGAAGAGAAGTTTAACAAATTGCATAAATTTTCAGTATTCATAAATTTTGTTCAAATGGTTTCATGTATTTTATTGTTAATTTACTTATTAATATAAATATAAGTTTAAATTGGGGTATTTTTGATGAGAACTAAGGTTGTTATAATAGGAGGAGGGCCTTCAGGTCTTCTGTTATCAAAACTTCTCTCATTAGAAGGTATAGATAATATAGTTCTTGAAAAACAATCAAGAGAATATGTTATAGGAAGAGTTAGAGCCGGTGTTTTAGAAAATGGAACTATTGAAATGCTTCGTTTAGCAGGTGTTTCAGATAGGTTAGAAAAGGAAGGTTTTCAGCATAATGGTATTTTTTTATCTTTTAGAAACCATGGGTTTAGAATAGATCTTAAGCGGTTAACTGATAAAAATGTTACGGTATATGGTCAAACAGAGATAACAAAAGATTTATATGATTCAATAGAAAAAGAAAATGGTATTATTATTAATAATGCAAAAGATGTGTTGCCTCATGAGATTAATAGCGCAAACCCATTTGTTACTTTTAAAAAAGATGGATTAGAAAAGAAAATCATTTGTGATTTTATTGCTGGTTGTGATGGATATTATGGTATTAGTAGAAGCATAATACCTAAAGAGGTTATTAATACATATGAAAGAGTTTATCCATTTGGTTGGCTAGGTATTCTTTCAGAAACACCTCCTGTAAGTGAAGAATTAATATATGCTAATCATGGAAATGGTTTTGCTCTAGCTTCTATGCGAAATAAAAATTTAAGTAGATATTACATACAAACTAACCTAGAGGATAATATTGATAATTGGAGCGATATAAAGTTTTGGGAAGAGCTTAAAAAACGTCTTCCTTCTAATGTTGCAGATACTATTATTACAGGTCCTTCAATTGAAAAATCTATAGCTCCACTTAGGTCCTTTGTGTGTGAACCAATGAGTTGGAAAAAATTATATCTAGTTGGAGATGCTGCACATATTGTTCCTCCTACTGGTGCAAAAGGTTTAAATTTAGCTGTGTCAGATGTTTATTATTTATATAATGCTATGAAAAATTTTTACTTATTAGATACCACTGATGATTTGAAAATGTACTCTGCTAGAGCATTATCTAGAGTTTGGAAATCAATTAGATTCAGTTGGTGGATGACGACTACGTTTCATAAATTCCCAGAGCAATCGTCTTTTGATCAGCGAATTCAAGATTCTGAGCTAGAATATTTAGAAAATTCTATTGCATCTCAAACTGTTTTAGCAGAAAATTATGTGGGATTACCTTTTTAGTAAACTTTTTGAATTAGATAAATTTCTTAGGAATTCTAATGACTATTAAAACATTAATTAAAAAAAATTATGAAAAACAACCTGTATCAAACTATCCAGATTATAAATCTAGTATTTTAAGAGCTCCTAAAAATAAGAAAATCTCCGTTCCTTCATCCATTTCAGAGCTTTCTGGACCTGTATTTAATAAACATATAATAGGTAATTTAGATAATGATTTAACATTAAATTATTCCAAAAATAATAAGTTACCTATTGGGCAAAAAATAATAGTGCACGGAAGGGTTCTTGATCAGTATTATAAACCGTTAGAGGGTGTTTTAATAGAAATATGGCAAGCTAATGCTGGTGGAAAATATCTTCATATGAAAGATAAAAACAAGGCAGCTATTGATTCTAACTTTGCTGGGTGTGGAAGATATATAACCCCATCAAATGGAAGTTATGAATTTATAACAATTAAGCCTGGGGCATACCCTTACCCTAATAGGGGAATTGAGTGGCGCCCAATGCATATCCATTTTTCAATATTTGGTAAGAGTTTTGGCCAGAGATTAATCACTCAAATGTATTTTCAAGGAGATCCTTTAATACAATTCTGTCCGATGGTAAATTCTATTGCTGACAAAAAAGCAAAACAAAGTTTAGTGGGGTCTTTGGATTTAACAAAATCAGAAACAGATCAACTCTTAGCTTATAAATTTGATATAATCCTTAGAGGATACAATCAAACTTTTATTGAAAACAGAAATGAAGGGTTATAAAATGAGTTCTCTTAATAATATTTATGATGACACTCCTTTTCAAACGGCCGGTCCTTTTCTTCATATTGGTTGTCTTCCCAATTCGATAGGTATTAAGAATATTTTTAAGCATGACTTAGGTATGGTTCCATTTGATAGAAAGGAAAACGCTGACTTTATATCTATATCAGGATCAGTCTTTGATGGTTCTGGTCAAGCTTTGGATGATGTTATGTTAGAATCTTGGCAATGTGATGAAAGTGGACAGTTTTCTTCAAGGCAAGGCTTTGCTAGATTTGCACCTAATAATAAAACAAAGAAATATAATTTAAAAACTGTAAAGCCTGGGTCAGTAAAAAACTCTGATGGAACCATACAAAGTCCTCATATTTTAATCTCTATATCGTCTAGAGGTATTAACATGTCTTTAAATACAAGAATTTATTTTGAAGGTGATGATATCAGTAATGATCCTCTTTTATCTTTTGTAAAAGATGATGATAAAGTGAATACTTTGATTGCAAAAAAAGTAGATGCATATAATTATAACTTTGATATTTATCTTCAAGGAGATAAGGAAACCGTATTTCTAGACATTTAATTTTTAAATCTAAAAAAGGAGGATAGCTTGGGTAGATCTAATTTTATGATAAAATACTATAAAAATTATAAAGATGAATTGGAAGCCGAAACTAAAAAAAACTTATCTAAACCCAAGAAATGGTGGGCTTATTTATTGTTCTATGGCTACCTATTATTTTATGGATATATTTTTTGGATGAACCCACTTTCGGTTTCTTAATAATTATGCATGTTTATTTTGTAAGGGAGATAGATAATTTTTTTTATGTTTCGTGAAATAATGATCTTGATTTATTTTACTAAAAACCTATTAATGACAATGTAAAATCAGCTTTTTCCAACTAGCTAAGCTGAGTTTACGTTAATTAGTTATTAATTTGTTATGATTATAACTAGAAAGAAATAAATATGTTAGAAAATCAAAAATCAGTTATCTGGGATGCTGGAGAACTAATATATGAAGCAGGAAGCTCACCTAAAGAAGCGTATCTGATATTGGAAGGATATGTTAATATTGAAACTAAAGATGGTTTGAAGCTTAATAGGCTAGGTATAGGAGAAATTTTTGGTGAAACTTCTATTTTATTAGACTTACCTAGAACCGTTACAGCAAAAGTATGCGCTCATAAAGTAGTAGCGAAGATAATACCTAAATCGTATTTTATTAAGATGACAAAATCTAATGTTATATTGGGTGCTCTTATAAGAAAAACTCAGATTCGACTTATGGATTCAAATAAACAAAGCAATGAATTAGCTAATGAGATATCTTTATTATTGGATCAAATGGATTCTAAGTCACCTCTTAAGCGAAATGAGCTTGCTGCAAGATTAAAAAAAGTTAGATCTAGTATTGATAAAATACAACTATCAACTGAAGTGTAATTAATTAATTGATTAATTTAAGTTAAATTAAAACCTTTATAATTATTATTTTTTGATTCATTACAAATTTCATCATATTTAGGAAGACCTCCTGCATACGGCATAAAAACTTGAGGCTTTCCTGGTATATTTGCACCTAAATACCAAGAATGTTTAACTGTAGGTAATAGAGTTTTATTTGCAACAGCGTTAACTTCATCTCCCCAATCCTCAGATGCTTTCTTACTCGTTTCTATTAAAGAATATCCTTTTTTATTCATATAAGAAATACAATCTCTAATCCATTCTACATGTTGTTCTATTGCCATTGGCATATTTGTTAAAACTGATGGACTACCAGGTCCTGTGATAGTAAATAAATTTGGAAATCCTGGCATTTGAAGTCCTAGGAAAGTTTTTGGTCCTTCTTTCCATAAATCACTTAGTTTTAAATTTGCCTTGCCAGTAATATTCATATTTAACAATGGACCTGTCATTGCGTCATAACCTGTTGCAAAAACTATTATATCTAAGTCAAAGTGATTTTCGTTAGTTTGAATACCTTTGTGGTCTATATGTTTAATAGGATCTGCCTGAAGGTCTATTAGATTTATATTCTCTCTGTTAAACGTTTCAAAGTAATTGCTATCAATTGGAGGGCGCTTCCCTGCGTATGGATGATCTATATCTGATAAGATGCTGGCAAATTTTTTATTTAAAACAGTTGTCCGAATTTTATCTTTAATAAATTCTGATGCTGTCTTATTGGCATCCCTATCTGTTACTAGATCATTAAATGTGGCACGGAACTGTAATCCACCTTTTTCCCATGCTTTTTCATAAATATCATTTCTTTGGTCTTCATTAACATCTGAAACTAACCGATTGGATATATCAAAAGGGTGACCATTTGGAGTTCTTTTTAGAAATTTTCTATAATGTTGATAATTAGTTTTTACATGCTCTTTGAAATCACTAGTTAGAGGCTTATTTCTTGCTGGAATACTATAATTTGCAGTTCTTTGAAATACGGTTAAATGTTTGGCACTAGCTGCAATAACTGGGACAGCCTGTATTCCTGTAGAACCAGTTCCAATTTGACCAACTTTTTTATTAACAAATGAGACGTCATTTTTAGGCCAATTCCCTGTATGGTAATACTGTCCTTCAAAGCTATCTAATCCTTTAATATTAGGAATATTAGCATTAGATAAACATCCAACGGCTGTAATTAAGAATTTAGCTTTAAATTTACTTCCATCATTAGTTAATAAGCTCCAATTATTTTCATTTTCACTAAAATTAGCATTGGTCACTCTTTGGTTGAACAGAATATCTTTTTTAAGATCAAACTTTTGGGCTACAAAATTGATGTATTCTCTTATTTCAGCATGACCTGGATATCGTTCACTCCAAGTCCATTCTTTCAACAACTCATCAGAAAAATAATAAGAATATGCATGACTTTCTGTATCACAACGAGCTCCTGGATATCTATTCCAGTACCATGTGCCTCCTACATCGTCTCCAGTTTCTATAACTAAACAATTAAGTCCAAGTTGATCTCTAAGGCAAATTAATTGGTATAGTCCTGCAAAGCCTGCTCCAACTATGATAGCATCGTATGTCTGATCGTTTGAAATATCATTAACCATATTAATTTCCCCAATGAATTATTTAATATGTTAAAAGAAAAAAACACAAATCGTCAAGAAATCTTATTATATATATGATAATAATATCCATGTTTTTAGATTAAAAGGTTTTTATAATGGATCCAGTAAGTCAAGGAGCTTTTGGTGCAATTTTTGCGCAAACAGTATCTGGTAGAAGAAAATATATTGCAGGTGCAATACTTGGATGTTTAGCAGGACTTGCGCCTGATTTAGATATATTAATAAGATCTAGTTCTGATCCATTATTAGGACTTGAGTTCCATAGACAGTTTACTCATTCTTTAGTGTTTATACCTTTTGGTGCTTTGATTGTTGCTTTATGCACTCGATTTATTTTTAAAAAATACTTAAAATGGCGAGAAACTTTCATGTTTTGTTTTTTTGGGTACGCAACCCATGGATTATTGGATGCATGTACCAGTTATGGAACACAATTGTTTTGGCCTTTTTCTGATGAAAGAATTGCATGGAATAATATTTCTATTATTGATCCATTATTAACTTTGCCAATTATAATATTTATTATATTCACAATTTTAAAGAGAAAAAAATGGATAGCTCTGGTGGGAGTAGCTTATATTTTTCTATATCTTGGAATAGGTTTGCTTCAAAATAATAGAGCTGAAGAAGCAGGAAGATTTCTTGCAAAAGAAAGAGGACATGGAAGCGCAAAGTTAACGGTAAAGCCTAGTTTTGGAAACTTAATCTTATGGAAAGTTATATATGAAGATAATGGTTTTTATTATGTTGATGCTGTTAGATTACTCTTACAAAAAGAGTATTGTTTAGGCACAAAAATCAAAAAACTTAATATATCATCCGATTTTCCTGGCTTAGACAGAAATAGCCAGCAATTTAAAGATATAAAAAGATTTAACTGGTTTTCGCAAGGCTACCTAGGAATAGGGATGGATAAAAGTATTATTACGGATGTAAGATATTCAGCAGTTCCAAATGAAGTTGATGGATTATGGGGAATTAAAATAGACTTATCTAAAAATAACACAAAGCATGTTGAATGGATTGTAAATAGAGATAATTATGAGACTAAATGGAGTAAATTTTTTGGATTATTATCAGGAAAAGATTGTAGTAATAAAATTTAGTTAAGATTAATTTTTTCTATAATTTTTAGATTATTAACATTAAATATATTATCTATAAAAGTTTTTAGCTCAGTGATTTCTTCTAATTTCACATTCCCAAATTTCAGATTAGCTTCGAATTTAAGATTGATTTCTTCTCTTTTTAATGGAGCGTTTTTACCACCTCTTAAACAATTTTGATTAGCAGAAATTATACTTCCATCTTTTTTATAAATAGTAATATCGCCAGTATAATTTTTTGGATATTCATCATTAGGGTTGATTTCATATGTAACCTTAGATGCTAGTCTAATTACATTTAGATCTTTTAAACGTTCATGTGTGAATTGTTTTAATCCAGCTTCTCCGTCAATTAAACCTACAGCTACACAGTAAGGAACAGAAAACTTTGCTCCATAAGGAGAAGATGGGCTTTGTTTTTCTTTGAGAGGTTCCCATAATCTATGAACTGTACCCTCTCCTACTTGGGCTATTATTTTATCTATTTCATCAATATTACTTATTTCATTTTTAAGTTTTATGGCGCAGTCAATAAAAGGTTGAGCCATAGTTCCACAGGCATATGGTTTAATAGCTAAATTTACACACTCCCATCTGTCACCTAGATCGTTTATAATATGTGAAAAGTCTGGTTTAATATTTGTTTTAGCAAAGGTATTAAAAACACCATGCGTTCCTTCAAAAACAGTTCTTGGACCAATAAATCCTGATTTTGCAATATTTGCTGACTGCCAACCGCAACCTGCAGCCCATCCTGGATGAAGACGTTTTGTAGAAGTTCCTTCGGCCAAATATTCTATAATGCCAGAAGCCATACTTCCAACGATTCCAAGAGCAGATGTCATTTGTTCTGGAGAACAACCGATACTAGATGAAATACCAATGGATGATCCAAATGCACCAAATATAGCAGTTGGGTGAAACCCTTGACGATGAACAGCGGTTGGGGCAACTAGAGCAAGTCTACAAATAAGCTCAGATCCAATTGCTAACCCTTTAAGAAGCTCTAGCCCAGATAAATTTTTAGCCTCAGCAACAGCTAACATTGCTGGAACCATTACGGCTCCAACGTGAACAGGTGTGCCCTCAAACGTATCGTCAAAATCTTCACCATGAACAGCTGTTCCATTTATAATTGCTGCATTAAACGGAGACACTTTTTTATTATGACCAATTAGATTACAATCACCAAGTTCATTAAGAGCGTCAACTAAACTTAAGATATAAGGCTCATTTTTAGCAGATACCATTAAGCCAATGGAATCCATCACAATAATATTTAATTTTTCAATAACAGTTTTTGGAATATCTTCAACTTGTAAACTTTCTGCCCATGAAGAATACACTTCAGCAATAGAAAGATAATTAATTTTTTTATTCATATAAAAATCTTACGTAAAATTACTTTTTAATAAAAAGTTTTGCCCAAAATGGTGAAGACAAACTCAAAAAAGTTAGCGTGAAAAATAATAAAACTACAGGACTTTCTAGAAGAGCAAAAAAGTTATTATCATGTATTATCATAGACTGTGAAAAACTTTCTTCAACCAACTTTCCTAAAATTAAACCCATTACAAGTGGGGCTGCAGAAAAACCATTTCTATCCATAAAGTAGCCTAAAAGCCCAGCTGCTAGCATCACATAAACGTCAAACATTGACGATGCAAATGAATAAGATCCAATTAATGAAAAAATAAATACAGCAGGCCATAATAATTTTTTTGGAATAAACGCTACTAATGAAAAGAATTTAGCCCCAATTAATCCAATAAACAAAAACCCTAGATTAGCTATAAGCATTGCTCCAAAGATCGCATATACAAATTCAGGAGTTTCACTTATTAAATAAGGCCCTGGTCTAAATCCATGCATAATTAATGCTGCTAATATTAATGCAGTAGAACCACTCCCTGGTATTCCTAAAGCTAAAGTAGGGACCATTGCTCCACCGGCCGCGGCATTGTTTGCCGCCTCAGGGCCAACAATTCCCTCAGGGGAACCTTTCCCAAATAGTTCCTTATTTTTAGACCATCTTTTAGCTTCATTATAACCAATAATTGCAGCAACTGTAGACCCTTCTGCAGGAAGGATACCTATAAAAGTGCCTATTCCAGACGATCGAAGTATAGTGTATTTTAGTTTTTTTAATTCTGAGAAAGAAGGTAATCTTAGGGCTTTAGCGTGAATTCTATCAACAACAGTATTTAATTTTTCAGACTGTTTAAACAATTCACTCACAGCAAACAATCCTATAAGAACAGGCACAAAGTGTATCCCCTCTTCAAGATCTGGAACTCCAAAAGTAAAGCGTTCCACTCCAGTTGTTAAGTGAATTCCAATAGTGCCTATTAGAACTCCTACTAATCCAGAAATAAGATTTCTTAAAGATGATTTGCCACTCATAGACGCCAGCATTGAAAGAGCAAATACAGCTAGTGCAAAATATTCAGCTGGACCAAATTCTAAAGCCAAAGAGGCTAATAAGGGTGCAGCAAATATAAATACAATTAAACTAAAAACACCACCTATTACACTTGAAACCGCAGCTAAACCAAGAGCTCTTCCAGGCTCTCCATTCTTAGCCATAGGGTAACCATCAAGTGCAGTTGCCACTGCTGGAGGGGCTCCTGGAGCATTAATTAAAATAGCAGTAATAGAGCCTCCAAAAGTTCCCGCACAATATAAAGCCGCCATCATAGATATAGCTGCTACTGGATCTAATGAAATTGTAAATGGTATTAATAAGGCAATTGCCATTGGAGAGCTTAACCCAGGTAAGGCACCAACTAAAACTCCTATTAAAACTCCTGCAAGAATTAGAATAATATTTTCAAATTCAAGTAATAAGCTTAAACCTTTTACGACATCTTCCAAAGTTATATCCTCATTAATCTATAATAAATTCAAGTAACCCTGGTTCAAAATGAACCCCAAGGGTGATATTAAATAAAAGGATAACGAACAATGGAAATCCAATTACATAAGGTATTAATACTTTTAATCTTTTTTCACCCCAATATATGGGCAGAGCAATACTTATAGCAATTATAGTTAATGTTGCTCCTAAAACCTGAGAAAAAGTAACAATTAATGACAAAATAACCATTGTGCCTATTGTTGACTTTGCAACGGGATTTTTTCTTGAGTCATCAATATCTTTTCCACTTTTCTTTAAAAATATATGTTCAAATGGAATAACCAGCACCATACCTAAGATAATAATTAATAAAATTTGAGGAAACATTTCTGGAGGAATATTATTAGAAAATAGATCTGGTACTTTTTCAAAACCAGTCGTTATGAACCACAAGAAAGCAATTATACCAATCATTAATGAGGCTATGATTGTATCATTTTTATTAAATAATGCACCCAGATTACTGGGTGCATGTTTATTGTTTTTCATAATTTAAAACCTTTGGTATAATTAAAAAACCTTACTTAACTAAACCAAGTTCTTTAAGAGCAGATGCAGCAACTTTATACTCGGCTTTTAAGTGCTTATCCCAAATCTTTGTTCCAGCAACACTGCTTTCAACTGTTAAACCCGCTCCAGCAAGATAACTTGAAAACACATCATGCTTCATAGCTTTAACCATTGCTTTTGATATTTGGTCAATAATAGGCTGTGGAGTAGAAGCTAAAACAGCATACCCTCTTGTTGTAGAGCATTTTGCTTTAATACCTTTTTCATATGTAGATGGAACGTTTGGGTAGTCTTTTAACCTATTTTCTGCCATCACAGCAAGAGCTATAAAGCTTCCATCAGCAACTTGATTTGTAGCTTCACTAACATTAGGAAGTGTGGCATCAATTTTACCAGCCATCAAAGCTTGTACCATTTGTGCTCCTGATCCAAAAGGTACGACCTTAAATTTAATACCAGCTTCTTTAGCAAATTGAGCTAAACCAATATGTTCAGTTCCACCAATCTGAGCAACGCCCCAATTTAAGGCTTTCTTTTTAGAAGCTGCAACTAAATCTTCAAGGGTTTTATAGGGACCTTTTCCAGAAACCGCTATAAATGTTGGGTCATCCATGGCTCTTGCTACACCAACAATATCGTCAATTTTCATTTTAGACTTACCTCTTGCCATTGTGTAGAGATGTGATTGAGTAAGTGCCATTATTGTGTATCCATCCGCAGGTCTAGATAGAACATAATTTTGAGCTTTAGCTCCAGAACCACCTCTCTTTGCAACTATAGAAATATCTGTTTTAAGATTTCTTCTGGTTCTAATAGAAACCATTCTTGCAGTAGTATCAGTTCCTCCCCCATATTTAGCGTGGATTACCAATTGAATTGGTTTGTTGGGGTATTTATCGGCGCTCGCTACAGACACAATTCCAAGAGTGCTTATTCCAGCAATTGCAATAACTTTTAAGCCAGTCTTTATCATTTGTCTTCTAAATGAAATTTTTTCTTGTATCACGTCATCCTCCCGATTTAATAAGTATTTAATATTCAACTCTGCTATTGATGATCATATTAATCAACAGTTCTTTTTAAAAAAATACTTAAAGTGTTAAGTTATTGGAGCTTATGATGCAATTTTTACATCTCCTTTTAACTGAGTTCTATGCATTATTCTTCTAGTGAATGGATCAAAAGCATCTCTTTTATGAAGAACGTTTAGGTTTTTCCACATTAATAAATCACCAGCATCCCATTTTTGGGTCCAAGTAAATTTTTCTTGAGTTGCATGTTGCCAAATATCATCTAATAGATCTTCACTTTGATTTATTTCCATTCCAATTATATATGCATGAGGCCTTCTTCCAAGAAAAAGGAGATGTTTATTAGTTTGAGGATCTTTTATTACTAGTGGATGTTTAGCTCCTAGTGTTTGAGATGGGTCATTACTTTCAGTGTATCCCTTTCTCAACATTCCAGCGCTGTTATGGGCTGAATCGTGAATTAAGATTTTACCTTTTATTTTATCTTTTAAGCTTTGTGGAAGTTCTTCATAAGCAAGTGCCATATTTGCAAAGTGAGTATTTCCTTGGTTGTGGGGTACTTCTAGTGCATATAAAATACCCGCTTTAGGAGGCAAATCATTATACGTCATATCTGCATGCCAAACGGCTTCTCCATCTCCTAAATTACCAATTGGAATTCCATTATTGCTTTTAACGTTTGAAATGACGTTAATTTCAGGAAACTCTGGCAAGAAAGTTATCCCGTACGGGTTAGGTCCTGGAGGGTCAAGTTCACCAAAATTTTTACTGAAGTTTATTAAAGCTTTATCATTCAAGTCCTGATTTTTGAAAACAACAACTAAACGTTCATTCCATGATTGATTTATAAAATTTATTTGTGATTCATCTAATTGTACTTTTAGATCTATATCTTCTATTTGGCCTCCCAAGGAATCCAAGCTTTTAATTAATTTCATGTAATTATCCTTTTATTAAATTTTATTGAATATCTCTTCTTTAAAAATTTTATACTTCTTTACTTTGTCCTCATCTATTTCTGGAAACCAGTTGGCATTAATTGTTAGATAACCTTTTTCAAAAATCAGAGGGTTTTTAAGAATTCTAGCTTCTGGCTTAATCTTTAAAAAACCATTATATTCCCCTGCATTATGAATCAGCCCATTTGCAACTTTAGCTTCCATCCAACAATTGATTTCAGATCCAAGTCCGTCACCAATAACAATTTTCAGCCCTAAACTATGAGCATAATTAATAGCTTCTAATAAGTGTTCAATCGACATAAACCTTTTTAACTTTAATTTACATAATCCAACACCAGTCAATTGAGATGCTTTTTTAATATCTTTTAAATCACATATAGGTTCATCCAACATAATAGGAACTTTTGAAATTTTAGCTACCGATGCATTAGCTTCCCAGTCATCTGCGTCACAAGGCTGTTCAAACAGTTCTATATAATCAGGTTGTAGTTCTTTTACAAAACTACACCCATCAACTTTCGTGTATCCGCGGTTTGCATCAATTCTTAATGAAGCTCTGCCGTTTAAATGAGTTTGTATCAAATTAAGTTTTTTTAGATCAGAATTCACATCCTTTCCCACTTTAATTTTGATTGTACTAAAGCCTTCTTCAATAACTCTATCTAGCTCATCTTTTATTTCAAATTCTTCTTCAGCACTAAACGCTGTTAATAGTTTTAATTTTATAGAGGATCTATTTGCTAATATAGAATTATTTTCCATCATTTCTATAGCTGTAATCATAGCGCTTGAAGCAACTTTACTGAAATGTGAGTATGATGAAATAACTTTTTTTGCTTCCATAACAGATTTCTTCAAAATTAATTTTGAAATAACTCTTGCGAACGTCCATCCCCCTTCTCTTGTCTCACTACTAGATCCTGGTGAAATATGTTGTTCGCCCCAGCCTTCTTTTCCGTTTTTATCAATTACATGAATTAAGAGAGGTTCAAAAGAATTAAAAGTATTATAGGATAATTTATAAGGTTTAATTAGAGGTACATCTAACCTAAATAAATTAACTTTGATAATATAGTTATCTTCATCTTGCATTTATTATCCTTGAATTAGATATTAAAGCATATGGTATAAATAAAAAAAATTAAGTATATATTTTAATGTAATTTTTTTTAACAACATTTTTTTTAATTTAGGAGATACTTGGAATGACAATATACAGTATAGGCGATAAGAAGCCAACCTTGCCAGATGAGGGAGATTATTGGATTGCGCCAGGAGCGCATGTTATGGGGCAAGTAGAGATAGGAAAAGATGTAGGTATTTGGTTTGGTTCGGTTCTTAGAGGTGATAATGATGTTATTAAAATTGGTAATGAAACTAATATTCAAGAAAACACCATTATTCATGCAGACCCTGGCTGTCCAGTAACAATTGGAGATAATTGTACCATTGGCCATAACGCCATTATTCATGGATGTACCATAGGAAATAATACACTTATTGGTATGGGCGCTACCATTTTAAATAACGCTAAAATTGGAAATAACTGTTTAGTTGGAGCAGGAGCTTTGGTTACAGAAAACAAAGAGTTTCCTGATGGTTCTTTAATTGTGGGATCGCCAGCCAAAGCGGTAAAAGAATTAGATGAAAAGACAATCGCAAATTTAACTAGATCTTCTAAACACTATGTAGATAACTTTAAAAAGTTTTCAAAAGATCTTAAAGAAATTAAATAACTTTCTGATCTTTAAAGTTTTTTATTTCTTCTTTAGAGTACCCGGCATCTTTTAAAATTTCTTCATTATGTTCACCAAGCTTAGGTGCTGTTTTTATTACTGAAGGAGTTTCAGAAAATTTCCAAGGAGTTCCATGAATTTTTAAAGTTTTATCAATTTCTGGATAATATTTTTCTGAAACATAATTGTTGTCGACAATATTAGGCTCATTGGATGCGTCTAACATAGTATTTACATGTGTCGAGATAATATCAGCATTTCTTAAAATTTGTATCCAATGTTCTCTGGTATTTTGTGCAAAAAGGCTTGCAAGAGTTGAAAGAATTTGGTTTTTTTTATCTTCAGAATCAAAAGCTATTCCAAGATCACTTAGATTTTTTTCTTTCATAGTTTGATAAAAACCAAGTGCTTCTAATGCAGGTTGCCAATCTTTATGATCTACTTGCATAGCTAAAGGTTTCTTTTGGCTATCATTGAAGCACGCAGCAATGCCTGGTTTTTCTCTTGAACCATTAATTCTTGCGCCTGTGATTGGTGGCTTATTTTTCCACATCGCAGTGGTCATTGTCCAGCCCATCAGTCTAAAAGCACTCCCAACTAACGAAGTTTCAACTTTTT
>Ga0209830_10002521_pt1 | contig 14680 bp, 16 predicted proteins | sample ArcticOcean_MG_C_12_FD_187439 | JGI IMG/M metagenome (GOLD analysis project Ga0209830, IMG submission 187439) | Marine microbial communities from western Arctic Ocean - ArcticOcean_MG_CB8_130 (SPAdes) (version 2) | ecosystem: Environmental > Aquatic > Marine > Oceanic | place: Arctic Ocean...
CAAACAGTGGCAACAAACCGCAACGCCTAAAAAGGCAGCTTAAAGGAAAACTTTAAAATAAATTCAAAAACTCTGGAATAAAATCTACCTTCTCAACGTCCTAATATTGTTATGTTAAAAATCAGCTTTCTACTAGCATCTGTGGCCCTCTTCGTAGGAGCCTTCGCCATTTCTTCCTGCTCCAGCACAGCACCTCCTCCTCCCTGCTGACCGAGCACCCTCACAAATTGATCCGTGAGATCAATTAATTTTTGTTATTAGGGTTTAGAACACGGGTCTTCACCTTTGAAGTTCTGATCACCAACTGGAGCGAAACACAACGCCTTGCCTCAAGGATTGGAACTCAAATTCAAACTGCACTGATTACCCCGGAGCCGATCATCGTCACTAGAACAAGACCAACCTTTGCGAATAGACGGCGACCGGAGTGGAAAAACGAACTTCAATTCTGAACAAATGTAATCAAAGTCCGGAAGAATGCCAATCGGGGCTATTAGCCGCATGATAATCGCCAGTAGCCAGCTATGCCCTCCCCTGTAGTGATTTTTCCCCCTCCAGCCGACAACTTTGAGCCAAACGTCTCGAAAAACAGTTGCATTCCCCCCGTAAAACCAATAGTTCCCCTCTCCCGCCTACTGCGCCCCATACCACCATGACCATCATTGATAAGATCGAGCAAGAGCAACTGAAGTCAGACGTTACTGAGTTTAACGTTGGTGATACGGTTAAGGTGAACACTCGTGTTGTGGAAGGTGGCAAAGAGCGTATCCAAATTTTCCAAGGCATCGTCATCGGCAAGCACGGTGGCAAGGGCCTCAACTCAAGCTTTACGGTTCGTAAGATTTCCTACGGAACGGGTGTTGAGCGCGTCTTCTGCATCCACAGCCCCCGTATTGAGGGAGTAGATCTCGTTAAGAGAGGCAGCGTTCGTCGCGCCAAGCTCAACTATCTCCGCAGCCGTCTTGGTAAAAAGGCGACTCTTGTGAAGAGTGCTGACTAAGCTGATTGCTTCCAATTTTTTTCGAGCCGTCCGGTCCTGCCAGGCGGCTCTTTTTTGGGCCAATTTTCGAGCACTACTTTTTACCTTTCCCCGCAGCCATTCAGCTTTCATCCTCTTAGCGGTGCGCGTCCCTTGGCCTATTACTTTCATTTCTCTGATCGGAGTCATCCTGATCACTTGGTTCATGCGTACCGGTGACATGGATTTCATGACTCCCGAGAAAATTACACTCGCACCAGAGGACTTCGGAGCGGATCTCGCGGTAGGAGTTCTTGTGATGCAGCCCAAGATCAAGAATGGCCCCAAAATCGACTTCCCCACTCAACCTGTGGACGACGAGGTTCCTGTTGTCGCCGAGATTACCGATGAAGAACTGGGAGACCTCGAATCAGCCCCCGGGCTCGACGAATACCGGCAGTATGCCCTCAACCATTCTGCCGCCAAGCTTCTCGCTCTCTCTTCCACTCTTCAGGCTCGAGGAGACTTCCAACGCGCGCTCTTGGCCCTGGAACGTGTGATCGACAGCTGTCCGCAAGCCTCCTCGGAAGAACTAAAACAAGCGATTGCGGATACCGCATCGCTGAGCCCCACCCTTCCTCGCTGGAATGTCGACCCTGTTGGAGAACGTTCTCTGATTCTGCGCTTCGGCAGCTGGAAAACAAAGAGCGAGGAGCTCAAAACTGCCGCTTTGGAGATTGCCACTCTCATCCGCAAGAATTCGGGAGATCAACTTAAAATCATTCCTAAAGTAGAGGTAACAAGCACCGAAACAGGAGTCACCGATCCCTCCATTGCCCTCTGGATCTCCGGCACCCAAAACGGACATAGCAAAACTGACCTCATACCCGTCCGAAGCGACAACGAAAACCTCACCGATGCGCTCACCCGAGGCACCTTTCTCAGCGTGCGCGGCTATCTTGCTAATCTTGGATATCCCTTTCCTCGTGGAAGCGAGAGCATTCCTGCGGTAGAATTACTCAGTCGCCATATCACACGGTCAATGTGGCGTGACCTGGCGATCGCACTCACCAAGGAAAGTGAATCTTCAAATTAGTCCTAAGAATCAGCCCAACCCCCACGTTCTTACCTCTGAACGTCCAATTTTAACCATAGATGCGCCTACTTCCTTTCGTTTCCTTCCTGATTTCTTTCGGGCTATCCGCAGCTGAACTAGACGCCGATGCGCTTAAAAAGCCGGAGATCAAACAGCTCAATGCCAACGAGTATCAAATCGGAAAAGTAAAACTAAACAAGAAGACTCGCGAAATCACCTTCGGGGCCGGTGTCAACCTTGTAGACCGCCCTCTGGAGTATCTTTTGGTCAACGGAAAAGGCAAAGTTCACGAGGCCCTTTTCCTCTCCAATATTTCTCCCCTCAACCTTAACATCGCGATGAAACTTCTCGGCTTCCAGGAATCGAAAGAACTCTTCGAGATCGTCGACGAGGATTACCGCCCAACCGGAAAGTTTTTCGAAGTCTCCGACGAAGTAAAAAAAGCAGCCCGCCTCGATATCCTTGTAAAATATGAGGTTGACGGAAAAAGCAAAACAGTATTCATCAACGACCTCATTGTACACAGCATCACCAAAAAGCCCATGAGCACCGGCCCTTGGCTCTACACCGGTTCCTACCTCCACAACGGACAATTTAAAGCGGAGGTCAGCGGAGACCTCTTTGCCATTTTTCCAAGACAACCCGCCATGGTGAGTTATCCAGGGAAAGACAATCTCAACGACGACATCTGGTTCACTCATCCCACCCGCATGCCAGAAGAAGGAACAGTCGTCACCTTTATTATTAAACCTCATCAACCATGAAAAACATCCTCATCGCGGCTTTGTGTTTCGCTTCGCCCATCCTTGCTCAAGATGGTGCCCATCTCTCGCTTAAGCTCGAGATGCAACAGACGATCAAAAAGGGGAATACCTACCTTCTCTCCAAACAGCATGCCGAGGGATACTGGGGCAACCCCGAACTTCCCGCCTTCACCGCGCTCACGCTCCGGTCCCTCCTTTCCGATCCTTCTCTCGATCTGAAGAAGCCCCTTCCGGAGAACTACACTCGGGGCCTCACTTGGCTCATCGCGCAACAGCAGGAGAATGGTGGCATCTACTCGATCGGCCTCGCCACATACAACACAGCCTCCTCAATCATGGCCCTCATGGCGGCGGATCCCGTGAAATATAAAATGCCGATCCTCAAAGCTCGCGCCTTCCTCGTGAACCAACAGACTGACTGGGGCGTCAAAGGGAAACTGGATTCAGAGTTTGATGGTGGCATCGGCTATGGAGGATCCTACAATCACTCAGACCTTTCCAACACCCACCTCGCACTGGAAGCTCTCTACCACACCCGAACTCTCGCCACCGACGCTGGCGAGAAAAAGCAACCGGAACTCGATTGGGCCGCTGCTCTCGAATTCGTGACAAAGTGTCAAAATCTACAAGAGACCAATAAGGGTGACAAAGCCGGAAACGATGGCGGCTTTGTCTACTTCCCCGGAAACTCAAAGGCAGGCGAAGATGTCGGAGAGGATGGAAAGATAGCGCTCCGCTCCTATGGCTCCATGTCCTACGCCGGTCTCCTCTCTCTCGTTTATTCCGATCTCACCGCAGATGACCCACGGGTCAAAACAGTCATCACATGGCTCTCGAAAAATTTCACATTGAAGGAAAATCCAGGCCTCGGTAATCAGGGACTTTTTTACTACTACCATGTCATGGCCAAGACTCTCGCTGCCGCGCACCTCCCCACTCTTGACGGCCCAGGAGGAAAGAAAATTGATTGGCGCAGCGAACTCTCGACAAAGGTCCTCAGCAGCCAACGCGAAGATGGCTCGTGGATCAACGAGATTTCACGCTGGATGGAAAACGAGCCCATCCTCGTGACCTGCTACGCGGTCATGACCTTGGAACAGATCCACCGTACTTTTCCCCTCAAGGCTGAGTCGAACTAGTCCTTAACGACCCTTGCGTTTCGCAGGCTTGGGCTTATCGAATTCTAGATAGGTGATTCCTGAAGCCCGACCATCTTTACCAAAGGCGCTCACCTTCATCGTCTTCACGGTGTAGACGTCTTTCACTCTCATGATGTCGGTGATTTCAAATTGCTTCAAAGGAGCGCGGGCTGGTTTGGGACCATATCCGATGACGCGCATGAGAGCACGCTGCGTCTTCGAAACCCACACGCTCACTTCCCGATAGCGGCCGCTTTTTTCCGGATTTAAAACGTGCACGCGCCAGCATTTTTGGCCCTTGATGGCATCCTCACCGGTAATACGGGGATTTTTCCAATAGAGAAATTTCAAGGCGAGGTCCTCGTAGCTCACATCGGTGTTTGCGATCGCCTGTGAGATTTTTTCCGGAGGAAACACATCCGTTTTTCCCTCCACAATTTGGCGTAATTCCTGTTTATCAGTATTGAGCCGGAGGTGAAATCGTTCATTTCCTCCGTCGAGAGCAAACTGGATATTCTCACCACGTAGGAAGAGCGAAAGAGGCGTTCGCTGATTTCCCTTACGAATAGAACCGTGAAGATCCTGCTCCTCTTGCAGCGCCGTAACCTGCCTCACCGACTGCATAATCTGCTCGGCATCCTGAGCTACCGAAACGGAGATGAGAGAGAAAGAGAGAAAAAAAATCACGAGTGGCTTCATGCTGGAAAAGTAACAGTTCGGTGGGTATGACGACAAGTTGAATTGATTCATTCAGATAAAATGGCCGAGATTTGTTAATAACGTGTTGAGAAGAGCCCTTTTTTTACCTCTTTTTAGAATTCTTACCAATTGATGCTTGCGCCAAGTGCTCTCATTCCGATTTCCTACTGACAGTCAAAACGTCCTTCCTCCAAGCAACATTTTAAAATGAGCCTCCGCAGCCAGCTTACCGATCTCCTCACCGATCTTCTCCCCCCCAATCCTCGTGAATCTATCAAGGGGACTGAGTTGATTCGTCTCGTTCGGATGAAGCTCGATGGCAACTACTCTGACGCATCTCTACGCTACCATTTCTCGATCATGTCCTGCGACCCTAGCTCGCCCATCGCGAAGGTTGAAAAGGGACAAGGCTACTACAAGCGTGGAGCCCAGATGCCAGCGCTCTCCGGAGCCCAGGAAATCGTCGCGATGCAACAAGGCCGTCTCGATGAACTGAATGATACCTCATCGACTAATCAGGCGATGCTTCGGATTCAAAAATTTCGGGCTATCGTTCACAAATATGCGGAAACTCGTGGGCTCTTCACTTTTGAATTTCGTCAATCCCTCGGCCAATCTTCTTCCGTCGGAAACCTTTGGAAATTTCCGGAGATGGTGTTCATCGACTGGGAACACGGCGACTTGACCGATGAAGGTCTTACACTCGATCCCGCTCACCTTGCACTCAAGCAAGCACTGGGGCTTCCACCGTATAGCCTGACTTCCGTTCGGATGCGCAGCGCAGCGAATCATGATCGCTTCCACGAAGACCTTTTCCAAACCGTCAGTGCTTCTCTCTGGGCCAACTCGGGCGAACTTTTTTATGCCAATGGTATCGAAGACGAACTGCTCGCTGACCAAGTTCGCCTCCTAGCAAATCGCTTCGGAATCGGAGTGACAAGCTTTGGACTTTCTTCCGAAAATCTCGATGACCTCCCTCACCCCTCACAAATCGCCAACGCGATGCCTCGAGAAACGGAAGCTCTCATGAGCCGTCTCGATATCGAACGTATTGGACCAGCAACCGCCAAAACTCACTGCGGTTGGGAAATCCTACAGAATCTCCGCAAGGATCACTCTGAGATGAATCACTTCCTGGCTTGGCTTGGAGGCTCTCTCGAAAGCGGCGTGGTGAAGCCCTTCTCGGAGGGGTAAAAAAGACCCCAGTAAAAAAAATCCGCCCATCACCGAGCGCCCTTCTTAAGGACGCGTCAGGCAACTTGCGTTCGATCTAAAATGGAGTCAGATTTTTCCAGATCGAAGCGGAACGGATCCTTTTAATTGAATTCATAAGGTTCGCAGACAAAGCTGAAATGGGGAAATCTGGCCTCATTTTGAAAAATGAGGTCACCGGAGGCGCGCTTAAATTAAATGATCTTCCGACGAGCCTACATCGTCATTCCGCCATCCACAGCGAGGACTTGGCCCGTGATGTAACGAGCCTCTGGTCCGGCCAGAAATAGGACCGCATTCGCGATATCATCGACTTGCCCGAAGTCAGACAGTGGCACCCGCTTCACGATATCCTCTTTAATCACTTCCGGAAGCTCCTCCGTCATGTCGGTCGTGATGAATCCAGGGGCGATTGCATTACAGGTCACCTTTCTCCCCGCTAATTCCCGGGCCACTGATTTGGTGAATCCAATGAGACCCGCCTTACTTGCCGCGTAGTTGGCTTGGCCTGCATTTCCAATCAGCCCGATCACTGAGCTGATATTGATGATGCGAGGCGCGTCACTCTTCATAAGTGAGCGCTGAAAGGCCTTCACCAAGTTGAAGGCCCCTTTAAGATTGGTATCGAGGACGGTGTCCCAGTCTTCGCTCTTCATCCGTAAGATGAGACCATCGCGTGTCACTCCCGCATTATTTACGAGGATATCGACCCCACCGAAGTCTTCTAGGACTTTTTTGCCACATTCTTGCACAGCATCGAAATCTGAAACATCCAGGCCGTAGAATCGAGCACTCTCGGGATACTCGGCATTGATCGCCTTAGCAGCCGTACCACAGCTCGTTTCATTTCGACTAATGACGGCGACTTTTGCTCCACGAGCAGCGAAGGCTTGGGCGATAGCGAGACCAATCCCACGACCGGCTCCTGTAATGACGACACGTTTTCCTGAAAAATCTGACATAGCTGAGTTTCCAAATTTCAGGGCGGAACCAAAGCGTAAAATCACCTCGATCAAGGGAGTTCCTCTTTCGTCCTTTCTGGAATTGTTAAAATGATCTTCCACTTCTCCGACAGGAACGGATTGTGATTGCACGCCTCCTCAAGCTGCCACGAACAGCGTCCGGTCAACAGACAAGCCCGCGCCGGCGTGTATTTTTGATTACAGTTGTACACGTTGGTGAAGAGGGCGCCGTCGCACGCCAGGCGATCAAAGTTTCGTCATAGACACCAAAGCTCGAACGCGAAGCGTTATTAGCAATGATTAATCTGGGCATGCCTAGAGTGTGCCCACCGTGATTACGAGACGTCAATACCGAGACCAGGGAGCTTGCCCTACTTCCTGGATCCTGCCCTTGGTGTTGTGAAATCGGCTGTTGGCATCGAACTCCCCATTACTATTAATCTCTCGACTTCGTCATTCGCCACGCTGCGGCACTTGCAAGACCGATCACTTAAGCAGGAGACCGCGTATTTTTCAATCTTCGTATTGAGGAGCGCAACCTCTTCGGAGTGACTGCGAATAAGGGATATCTATGATAGAACAATTTTTATATCGAGATTCCTTTTTTGGAGCGCCGTCACCATTCGGTCGATGTTTCCAATGATCGTTTTGGTCAAGGCTTCGGCTGAGGTGTTTTCTAATCACCTCGAACTTCGAAAGGCGATCAGGTGTTTCCCGGTGCGGATGTAGATCGTGTTGTGATCGATGGCGGGTGTGGTCTCGGACTCTTCCTCGAGGTCGTGAGAGTGAACTTCCTTGAACTCCTTCCCGGTGGCGACAATGGAGATAATGCCGTGACTTGCTACGAGGTAGAGGTGCCCATTGGCATAAACCGGGGACGCCGTGCACTGGCCGCCGAGTTCCTCGACCCGGTTGCGATAGATCATCTCTCCCTTCTCGGCATCCACCGCAGCGAGCACACCGCCGGCACGGATGAGGTAAATGATGCCGTCGTGGAGGAGCGGAGAGGGAATCTCGGGAATATTTCGGTTTACAGACCAGCTTGCGTGGGATTCGGTGACATCGCCTGATCCGCCGGGACGCACCGCCATCAGGAACGGCTTGCCGGGCTTGTTCTTGAACCCCTTCATGAATTCCTCCTGACTCCAGGCTCTATCCTTGTCTTTGTCGAACCAACTCAGTATCGAATCTACCCGTTCTTTGCGTTTCTTTTGATCATCCGGCATCGGGAATCCGAATCCAGGGTGGTCGAGCGGAAGCTCCGGACGGAGCGGAAATGTGAATGGCGGCTTCATTTCCGACCGCTCAATCTTCCCGTTCTTATTGGTGTCGAACGGCAGAATCGAATCCCAAAACGGCTTCGGGTCGGTATCGATATCCCCATCGCCACCCCTCCGTGCTGAAGAACCGAACACGTGGTCGCGATTCGCAACCGGAACGGCGATCGTTTCTCGCGAGAATCCAGTCGTGAACCACTTTCCTTGCCCGGTCCCCGGATTGTAGCCATGAAGCCTTCCGTGTCCGAGGATGACGAGATCCGCTCCCTCCTTGTGGTCCCAAATGATCGGAGTCGACCATCCGCTGCGGGAAAAGGGACGCGCGGTCTCCCAAACTTCGCCGCCCGTGTCCTTGTCGAAGGCGACGACTCTAGAACGACTCAATGAGCTATCGGGCAAATTGCGATCGTCATCGAGAACCATGATGACCGTGTTTTCGAAGCCGATTGGAGAGGTGGCCATTCCATAGAGAGTCTGGGGCGTGGGGATCGGTTTCTTCCAAACCTCTTTTCCATCGTGGTCGTAGCACAGCAGTCCATAGGATCCGAAGTAGACGATGACGCGTTGGTTATCGACGAGCGGCGTCGACGAGGCTTGACTGGCGGCTCGGTGGACTTTCTCCGTGCCCTTGCCTGGCGCGGCCATTCGCCAAAGTTCTTTGCCAGTCTTCCTGTCGAAGGCGAGCGTTAGTAACGCTCCGTCCATCTCCGCTGTGAGGAAGAGGCGGTCTTGTGACAAAACCGGGGAAGAGAGCCCCGGCGGAACAGAGACACGCCACGCCTCGCAATCTTTCCCAAGATGCACCGGTGGCTGACACCCCTCGGCTATTCCAGAGCCGTTCGGCCCACGAAAGCGGTGCCATCCGCCAGTTGGTTCTGCCATCGCTTGAGAAGCGAGCAAAAACATGATGAGCAAGATATACATAAGGTTGGGGTTCTTGTTTCTTTTCACTGTTGTTCGAGCCTACTCTCTCAAAGCCCGCGGACCAAGACACCAGTCCGAGTATCTCTTGCGAGGAACTAAATGCGCTCAAGGCGGAAGGCCCACACCACTGCTTCCGGATTGATCGAATCCTTGCTCGAGGCGGAAATCGCACTCATCGAGAAACATCTCGTCGCTGGGATGAGAGGAAGTGCCAGTCTCAAGAATCCTACGTCGGTCACTGATCCTCTCATAGATGCCTTGAAGGCGAATTACCTCCGCTAATATCGATTTTGCTCGGTAAGGCACTCTTGTGGGACGTCGCGCCCGTCGGATCTGACGACGCTCGTCTCGTCCTCCAGATCAAATGCACCTAGATCCATCTATGTACAACCAACTGAATCCTCTAAAACGCTACCCCACGAACTACCAGTTCTTTGTGATCGATTGTCCATATTGCCATGCTCCACTGAGCGGAATCTCGGACGAATGTAATCTCTTTCGTAAATCCGAAACCAAGAAGCTTACCAACGTCATCTCTCCCTATCAGAAAAGCTTTCTCCAGTGTCGACTCCACCTGATCACACTGAACTTTGATCAAAAGGCCGATCTCCCACCGATCATCTTCTGGATCTTCAACCGGGCTGGACTTTCGGAGGGAACCTCGAAACAAGAGAAAAACCGGGATATCGCCATTTTGATCGAGCCCAACCTTACCCGACCGGCGGAGAATATCTCGCTGGCATGAAAATGACCATCGAGGGGCTGAGCGAACTACTCAAATCGGTCAGTCAAGAGCTCTCTCAGTCCGTCGTCCTTCAAAAGGATCTCCCCACGGATTTCGGCGCCACCGACTGCTAATCTACTAGGATTTTCGTGGTCGGAACGACATGACAAAGCGTAGCACCACCACTGGTAAAAGGCCGATCACACCAGCAGCAAGCGCCACTTTAAGCCCTGGGTAAATACGTGCTCTTCCCTGCACAAGAGCTATCAATGACTCTTGGACGACCTGCTCAACTGGAATGTAAAAGGCATCCTGAACTGGAAGCTTCGATGTCGAAGCACGACAAGCCCGATCTCCAAAGCCAGTTTTGATTGGCCCGGGACAAACGGCGAGCACCTTCACCCCGAGATCTCGAACCTCCAAACGAAGTCCTTCACTGAAACTGGTGACGTAAGCTTTTGTTGCCGCATAGACCGAGAAATCAGGGATCGGCAGAATGCTTGCCAGAGAACTCACGTTTAAAATGGACCCCTTCTGCGTAATGAGACCCGGAAGGAAGACATGAGTGAGGTGGGTCAACGCTTCAATATTCAGACGAATCATTTCACTCGTCTTTAACCAATCCGCAGTGAGTAACTCTCCGTAGTCTCCTAGCCCGGCATTATTGACCAAGAGGTCAGGACGAAGCCCCTCCGTAGCGAGCGATCCAATGAGCCGGCCACGATCAGTTACCTCGCTCAAATCACTTGCGAAGACCTTCACCGTAAGGTGGGGAAATCGCGCCACGAGATCTCGTGCGACCTTTTCCAAGACCTCCTCGCGCCGCGAAACCAACACGAGAGTTTCGACCGACGGCGCCAGTTGCCTGGCAAACTCTAATCCGAGTCCCGAACTGGCCCCGGTGATCAGGGCGCAACGGTAAGTGCAATCACGCTTACTCATCAAAGTGGGCCGTTGGAGTCGCGAAACAATAAATGATTCGTTCACGCGTAGGAGTCAGATTTATCACCAAGGCAGTCATTTCTCCGTGTCGTGGACTACTAAAAGAAGTTTTGAACGAAAGTGACAAGCGTGACTTCAATTACAAATGGAGCATCTATTTTTTAAGGTTCCTTAAGCGGGCTGATTACCCTGCTCATCTACTTGCACGATGCGCAACGGAAGACGCTGAATGAGCTCTCCATCCACCAAGATATCGACCGAATAAACTCCAGCCTTAGGGAAAGAAAGCCCCTGAAAGCCCACGATTAAATGACGTGTCAAAAAGGCCATATTGTCAGGCATCTGCACTGGCATCGCACCCTTGATGGGCATCTTGTCGTTAATCGGTTTGCCGTCTTCGTCAATGATCGTGATGTTGAGCTCATGATCGCCTGTATCATCTGGAGTGAAGCAAAAGCGCATCGCAAGAGAACACTGAGGATGCACGATGGGGGTCGCCTTGGCGGCCAAAGCATCGAAAGTTCCTGATACCACCATCTTGCCCTGATATTCAGCGGCGAAGTCACACAAAGTTGCAATTTGTAAATCCATATCGGTTTGTAAAATAAGGCGCCGCGTTGGCACGGGCTGTTGGTGAACGTTCCAGCGCGCTTCGTAAAGGGGAGAGTTTCGAAAGTGGCTATTCTTCGACCGGAATCGCAGCTGGGATTTCTCCGGGATTAACCAGCTCTGCCTTTGGAAATTCACCATCTTTAACCATTAAAGCACTGGGATCTTCAACTACCGGAATGGTAATGGGAATCGCTAACTCTTCTTCCTCGTCAATGACCATTGCGCGTGGTGGTGGCTTAATTGCATCGACAATTTCGTCCTCAAACTCGTAAAAAAAATCCCGAACGATTGGAGCGGCCTTAGCCCCTCCGCTGATCCTCTCTCCCGGCAGTCCCTCGTAAACGACAGCAAAGGCATACCGAGGATTTTCGAGTGGAAAAAAGCCAGAGAACCACGCCAAATTTTGATTCTTTAATTTGGCACCCCACTGAGCCGTCCCCGTCTTTCCGCACATGATGGTGAACTCTAGGCTCGCATTCCTGCCCGTCCCAAAACTAGCGTGAACAACCTCCATCATTCCTTCATGAACCGCGGCCACCGCATCAGGATCAAAGTCCAAATCATTCCTAACCTTTGGAGACGGAGCCACAACCACTCGGCCGTGAAAATCCTGAACTTGCTTCACCAATCGGAGCTCCATCAAGGACATGCCGTTGGCAATGCCAGCCATCGATTGAGCCACTTGCAATGGAGTGGCCAAAAGCATGCCCTGCCCGATCGACAAACTCGCAGTGTCTCCATCCGAGATTGGACGCCCCTCAGCCTCCTCAATATCTTCTAGGGTCGGCACCAATCCCGCCTTTTCTCCGTAGAGCGGAAGACCGGTCTGGGAACCAAACCCCAAGCGACGTGCCGCTGAGAGAAAGGTCTGAGGACCGGTTTTGATGCCCACTTGGTAGAACCAGGGATTAACCGACTTCGCCAAAGCGCGCTTCACATCAATATAGCCTTGATCCCCTTCGGTATGATTACGGAAAAAAGTGTTCCCAATCCTGATTTTGTAAGGACTATTGATCTCCTGATCAGCGCCGATTGCACCGGTCGAGATCGCGGCAAGTCCCACCACGGGCTTAAAGGTCGAGGCGGGAGGATATTGAGCCTGAAAGGCGCGCCCAAAAAGAGGCTTAGCCGGATTATTTCGAAGCTTGTCGTACTCCATCTGAGAAATCCCAGGGATAAAGGCATTAAGATCGAAGGTCGGTTGAGAGGCCATGACTAGAACTTCTCCGGATCGGACGTCGAGGACCACCATGGCACCCCGCTCGCAACCTTTCCCTAGGACGCTTTCGGCATGTCGCTGCCATTTTAGATCGAGAGTCGTGACCACTGTCCCTCCCGGCTGGGGACGACGCAGCCATTCCTCCAGCACCATTTCTCCTTCCCCATCAAAAATCATCTTCTTCAACCCCGGGACGCCGGAAAGCTCATCATTGAAGATGTTTTCAAATCCCCCTCTCCCCTCGACCGAGGAAAAAAGCGGATCTCCATCGTTGATCGGACCGTCCGGAAGCCGGGTTTTCGTCCCCACATAACCAATCAGATGCGCTGCAATCGACTTCTCGGGATAATGCCTCAGGTAAACGGGCATGAGCGTTAGGCCATCTGGGAGCGTTCCTTCCAACGACTTCGCTTTTTCTTCATCAAAGACTTTGGAAATGGCACGTGGAATCCAGCGGCGATGCTTATAGTAGTCCACGATACGCTTTTCAGAGATACTGTATTCTCCCCCCACCAACGCATTGGCTTTGGCGAGCTTTGACCGCGCCCAAGCGACAGCCTCTTCTGCTCCCGCATCCATCCCCACTTTTGCAAAATCTAAGGCGAGACTGTAGGCCACCTTTGTTTGTGCCAGCGGATATCCGTTGCGATCAAGAATCAAGCCCCGCGGTGCAGGAATCGATAGGGTCATCGTCCGGGCATTCTTTTGAGTAAAGATAGACGCCTCAGCCGCGTTGAGCTCCGGCTCGGATGTTTCCTCTTCTTTCTCAGTTGTGATTTCTTGGGAAAAAACCAAGGCGGCACAAAGCCACATCAAAAAAAAAGGCGTCCATCGCTTGCCTGTCATGGGGGGAAGGATAGACATCAAAATGAAGACTGGCAACCTTCTAGCAATTCCATTCACGCGAGTTTCCACCGACACGCTTCACAATCTTCGTTGGAAGGAACACCCTATCCGTTTTCCATTTCGTCTCGGGCTCCAGAGCAAACTTAATCTGCTAAGCCTTCATCTTATCATTTGCTTTTACCAAAATATTAAGGCGGATGATCACCTTTCCATCCCCCTGGGGCATTAACGTAAGCTTTCCTAGAATCTGATATTGAGCATAGGCCCTGCCCTTCTCGCGCGGAACCTTATTAAAAAAGGCATTCCCTCCGAGATTTGAACAGGGATACCATCGTTCCTTTTCGTCGTTTCTGTCGAAACCTGGATCTTATTCACCCGGAGATACTCCTTCCTCTTCCACGCATCAGGGTAAGGGACATCGAGTGTCCCGGTTCCCGCCGCCACGACCATCGCAGACAGGGAAAATCCAGTCTTTCCGCCCAACGACTTGAGGCAACTCACAACCGGGGCACTATTGACTTCAACGGCGGGAGCCTCACTGAAAAACTCAGTCTTTCGTATCCCTCGAGGAACAACTCCCAGAATATTGGGAAGAATCACGCTAACTAAGCGGGTGAGTATTTTTAGGATAACCCTCAGATTAGCCTTGGTCCCAGCTTCATCAACGACTTTTGGCTCCCCCCGAACCGTGAAGAAATGATTCGCCACTTGCCAATCGCTGATCTGGCCATAAGTTTCCCCAACCGGATGCATCGATTTGGCAAAGACGCCTTCCTTTGGCAACTAACAGCTTCGAAAGGATTGAGTCCAATTTGGCCACTCAAGTCCTCGGAGTCGACCTTGCCTTCATTGCTCCGTATTCCCACCAGCGTCTCAACCTCTGGGTCCGCGCAGAACTATTTTGAACATCAGGGTCTTCTCAGGTCAGCTCCAGCTTCGCAAAAGTGGACAACCGCCCCGATCTCAACTTTCTCCGACCAGGAACCGCCGGTGGATGGGAAACCAACCCACACCAATAAATGTCTACGTCAGATAATAATACGTCAGCCGATCAGTCATCTTCACGATCGGATAACAGCGGAAATCAAAATCGCAATCGCAACAGGAACAGAAATCGTAACCGCAATCGCAACAGAGATCGTGAAGGCGGTGACCGAAACGACTCAAGCCGTCCTCAGGGTGGCAATGGTCGCCAGCAAGGAGGCAATGGCCGCCGTCAGGGTGGAGGCAATGGTCGTCGCACCAGTTCAAAGCCAAGACCGAAGCCGCTCACCACGTGGCAAAAAGTTCTAAAATTCTTCGGTCT
>Ga0209830_10002525_pt1 | contig 14673 bp, 9 predicted proteins | sample ArcticOcean_MG_C_12_FD_187439 | JGI IMG/M metagenome (GOLD analysis project Ga0209830, IMG submission 187439) | Marine microbial communities from western Arctic Ocean - ArcticOcean_MG_CB8_130 (SPAdes) (version 2) | ecosystem: Environmental > Aquatic > Marine > Oceanic | place: Arctic Ocean...
ATAGAAAAGCTCTATCTAAGGGTGGTTCTAACAAGGCCGGGGTTACGATTCAATCTAAATCTAAAAACCGTTCATTCAAAAGAAATTCTTCTAAAAAGCTCGTATCTGAGACTAGTACAAGGGAAAGGAAAAAAAGAACTAAAAAAACTTGACATATAAATATGTTAAGTAGTATACTTAATTTCGCAGTAGGGTTATAGTAACCTTACGATTTTAAGAGAGGGAACATGAAATTAATTGATAATAAGGCAGTTCAAATAACTGTTTCAGAACAAGTAGGCAATAGTATTGTGGCTCAACTAAATAAGTCAGCTATTATAAAAAACCATGGCAAACTTGTAGATGTTTTAGTTAATTGGGGTGTTGAAGAAATGACCTACCTCAATAGAGCCGTTAGATTTAAAACTGCTTTACCCTCCCCTATAGTAAAAGAATATGATTGGCCTGGTCTGTATAAACCTTTTGACCATCAACGAGTTACCTCTGAATTTTTAAGTATTAATCCTAAAGCATTTTGTTTTAATGAAGCAGGTACAGGGAAAACTTCCTCTGTGTTATGGTCAGCAGACTATTTGATGAACCTCGGTCTTGTTAAGCGAGTATTAGTTATCTGTCCATTATCTATTATGTATTCAGCTTGGCAAAACGATATATTTAATACTTGTATGCATCGAACATCTGCTGTATGTCATGGCTCTGCAGACAAAAGAAAAACTATTATAGAAAGCTCATATGAGTTTGTGATTATTAATTATGATGGTGTTAATATTGTAAAAGAAGCTATTAAAAAGGGAGGGTTTGATTTAATAGTAATTGATGAAGCTAATGCTTACAAGTCTACTAGCACTTCAAGATGGAAAACTATATCTAAAATTCTTACTTTTGATACACGATTATGGATGCTTACAGGCACTCCTGCCTCTCAATCTCCTATGGACGCATATGGCATAGCAAAATTAGTAGCACCTGAACGAGTTCCTAAATTTACAAACGCATGGCGAGATAAAGTTATGCACCAAATATCTAGATTTAAATGGCTACCTAGACCTGATTCTAAACATAAAGTGTTCGACGCTTTACAACCAGCAATTAGATTTGCTAAGGCTCAGTGTTTAGATTTGCCTGATGTTATGTATCAAACAAGAGAAATACCTTTAACTACTCAAGCACTTTCGTATTATAAAGAATTAAAAAATCAAATGCTTATTGAAACAGGTGGAGAATCAGTAACCGCTGTTAATGCGGCGGCTGGACTTAATAAACTGTTACAAATATCAGGTGGAGCAGTTTATACAGATACAAAAGAAGTAATTGAGTTTGATATTAAGCCACGATTAAATGCATTAATGGAAGCAGTAGAAGAAACAGAGCATAAAGTATTAGTGTTTGTGCCATATAGACATACTATTACTTTAGTAGCTGACCATTTAACAAAGAACAATATAAGTAATGAGCTTATTCATGGAGATGTTAAAGCCACTGAAAGAGCTTCACTTATTAATAGATTCCAAACAGAGGACAACCCTAGAGTTTTAGTTGTTCAACCTCAGTCTGCATCACATGGAGTAACTCTAACTAGAGCTAATGTAGTTTTATTTTGGTCTCCTGTTATGAGTGTGGAGGTGTATTTACAATGTATTGCTCGTATGGATAGAGTAGGACAGGTTAATAAAATGACAGTTGTTCATTTACAAGGGTCAGATGTAGAAAAAAGAATGTATAGAATGCTTCAAGGTAAGGTGGATTCCCACATAAAATTAGTTGATTTATATAGAGAGGAGATAGGACTATGAGTAAAGTTACTAAGATTGAAACGGAACATTCGATTATTACAGTCGAAGCAAAGGAAACAGATTTAGAGTTTGATAAAAGAGTAGGCATAGTTGATGCTACTGATAACGGGCGTGCTCTAGCAAGAATTAAGGACGCTATAGGCGTAGGGAGAAGAAAATAATGTCAGTTAAATTAGAAGAATTAGTCAAAGCGTATATTGCGATTCGTAATAAACGTGACGCTAATGCAAGAGAGTTCGATGCCAAAGATAAAGATTTAAAAGGCGAGCTTGCACAGTTGGAACAAGTTATGCTGAACTCGTGTAACGAAATAGACGCAGATAGTATTCGTACTGGAAGCGGAACAATCATAAAAACCATGAAAGAGAATTTTGTATGTGGTGATTGGGATAATTTTAAGGACTACGTTATGAACAATGACGCAATTGAATTATTACAACAACGCATACATCAGACTAATTTCAAGGAATTTTTAAGCAACCGAACCGATGAAGGACTACCTCCTGGTATTAGTACCATGAGAGAGTTTCAAATTGTAGTTCGCAAACCAAGTAAATAACTTAAGGAGATACAAACATGGCAACAACAGATAATACAATCACTACACCAAAAGGTATTGCACAATACCCTTGGTTATCTAAACCCGACACTAAATTTTCAGAAGAGGGTGAGTACAAAGTAAATGTAATACTTACTAAAGAAGAAGCAACACCACTAGTTGAAAAAATTAATGGTATATTTGCTGAAAACGTTAAAGAAGAAACTAAGAAAAACAAAGGTAAAGAAGTTAAAACTTCTAACCCTCCTTACATGGACGAGTTAGATGATGATGGAAAACCTACAGGTAATGTTATTCTTAAGTTTAAATCTAAAGCGGCTTATCCTCCAGCTATCTTTGATTCAAAAGGTACAGTAATGAAAGACAGTAATATATGGGGAGGCTCTGAAGTTAAAGTTAATGGTTATGTCGCACCCTATTTTACAAGTATGGTAGGTGCAGGTGTAGCTCTTAGACTTAGAGCTGTTCAAGTAATTCAGTATGTAGAAGGTTCTCAAGGTGCAGGACGATTTGGTTTTGAGGAAGAAGACGGAGGATTTATTCAAGAAGTTCCTGAAAAATTTGATGAGTTTGACGCTCCAAAAGAAGCACCTAAAGTAGAAGAACCTGTAGTAAGAAAAGACCCTACTGAGAGTGTGGATAAGTCTGACGATATATCAGGAATTATTGATAAATGGTCTACTAAAGATTAAGGGTAGACATGACTGATGAACTTAAGGATATAATCGAAGACAGTCAATCGCCTTTAGATTCAGATACTTTAGCGGTATCAGGGGAGTTAAATAAACCTCTTCATCGCATCTCTTTGAATGGAAACAAATTTAGAAAGATGTTAGGAAGTGAAGAGGTAGCCGTAGCTCCTGACCAGCATTTGAATGTTGTAATAATAAAAATGGCTCACACGCCGTCTAGAACTTATTATGATAAAGTGTATCAGGAGGGTAAAATTTCAAGTCCTGTGTGCTGGTCTAATGATTCTCAAGTAGCAGACAAGGATGTGCCTATTGCTCAAGCAAAATCTTGTAACCAATGTAAAAATAGTGTACGAGGTTCAGGTGCTAATGGCATGGGCACGGCTTGTAAACTTTCATGGCGTATAGCAGTAGTTTTAGCTAAGGATATGAAGGGAGATATTATTCAATTAGTTCTGCCAGCAATGTCTTGTTTTGGTAAAGAGAAGCAAGGTAAATGGCCTTTTAGACCTTATATTCAGATGCTTGCAAATAATAGTGTTAGTGCAGGAAGAGTTATAACAAAATTACAGTTTGATGAAGAAGTTAATATACCCAAACTTTTGTTCTCTCCAGTAGCCGCTATTAAAGAATGTGATATGGAAGATTTACAACTCAAAGCAAAAGACCGCGCTGCAGCTAAGGCTATTACATTAAATGTAAAAACTCAGAATGAAGTAGACCCTAATCGGCCTACGGTGCAATTTGATGTATTTCTTGAAACACCAGCAGAACCTACTTCACAACAAATAGAAAGAGATGAAGAAGTTTCAGACATTATTAAACGATGGACAAATAAAAACGGGAGTTAAAATGGCACGACCTTATAGCGACAAATTTTTATTGGGCTTACAGTACGCCGACCAAAATAAGTTAGGCATACAACTAGCTCAACTATGTGTCAAGTCTAATCTACCTACGATGTATCTAAGTGATATGTTTAAAGTAAGTAGACAAAGTGTACATAACTGGTTTCGTGGTAAACCTATCAGGAAGGCACACCAAAAACTAATTTTAGAATTTATGGTTTTGGTTGAACTTGATTTAAAAAACAATGTGCTACCAGCACACAACTTAGCTAACGCTCGGCAGTACGCTAGTGATTGGTCTTCAAGATGATAAATGAATTCTATAAAAAAGTTTTACCTACAGAGGGTGTCTATTGTATAGCTACAATTAAAGACAGGGTTAAACATTATTTTGTTGAATCCGTTGAAGAAATTGAACCAAAAATTGAAGAGCTTAAAAGTAAAGAAGACTCAAATATTTATATAGCTCTTGGAAGTTTTGATGGTTATAGTAGAAAGGCAGACAATGCTTTATATTTTAGGTCTTTATTTATTGATTTAGATGTAGGTGAGGAAAAGGACTACTCTACTAAAGAAGAAGCTGAACAAGCTTTAGATAAATTTATAGAAGAGAATCACTTCCCTGGCGCACTAAAATTAGACTCAGGTAGAGGTATTCATGCTTACTGGATAATGAACGATAATATTTCTATATCTCAGTATGTAGCATACTCTGAAAAACTTAGAGACTATTGTTTAGAAAAAGGGTTGCGTATTGATAGAGCAGTCATGGCTGACCCAGCAAGGATTATGAGATGCCCCAATACTTTAAACATGAAAGACACTCCTCCTACACTTACTAAACTTATCAGCCGGGAGATACCTACGTATGATATAGAAGACTTCAAAACATACTTAGGCGAAGTTAAAACAACTCTAGATGATATATTACTAGAGGCTAAAGGTCCTTTAACTGAGGACCAAAAAAGTATTCTAAAGCTAGATAATTTTCAGTCTAACTTTAAAACTATAGCTATTAAAAGTCTAAAAGATAAAGGGTGTGGACATATAAAGCGTATGATAACTACACCTAACGATATACCTGAGCCTTTATGGTATGCAGGATTATCAATAGCTCAACATTGTGATGATAGAAATACAGCTATACATAATTTATCTGAGGGGCATAAACACTATAATAAAGAGGTTACTGAGCGTAAAGCTAATCAGACTCAAGATAAACCTCAGTCATGTAAAGTATTTAATGAATTAGAAGCTGGGATTTGTGATAAGTGTGAACATCAAGGAAAAATAAAGAACCCATTAGCTTTAGGAAAAAGTTTTAAGTCTGCACCTCCTAGTCAAGAAGTTCAAGTGTTACCTAAAACTGGGTTAGTAAGTTTACCTAAAGATTTAGGTCCATTTAGATATGGTAAAAATGGAGGTATATATTTTCAGCCGCCTGTAGTATTTGACGAAGATGGAAATGCTCAGGCTAAAGACCCAATCTTAGTTTCAACCTATGATTTGTATCCTATCAAAAGAATCTACAGTGTGCATGATGGTGAATGTTTATTAATGAAAGTTCATTTACCTAATGACCCTGAACGAGAATTTATGTTACCAATGAAATACTTATATGCTTTAGACAAGTTTAGAGAGATAATAACTAGTGTGGGTATCATTTATAACCCTTCTAACCATCAAGGAAAATTTCTAATGCAATACATATATGAATGGGGGCAATACCTTATTGCAAGAGATAAAGCAGAAATCATGCGTATGCAAATGGGTTGGACGGCTGATAAAGAAGCTTTTGTAATTGGTGATAAAGAAATAACTAAGAAAGGTGAGATTTTAAGTAGTCCTACCTCTCCTTTATGTAGGGGTATAGCTACCCATTTATCTCCTGAGGGCTCTTATGAAGCTTGGCAAGAAGCCGCTAATACACTTAATTCACCTAGTTTAGAGCTTCATGCCTTTACAATGCTATCTGGGTTTGGTTCTACTCTTATGGATTTAACTTCTACAAGTGGAGTAGCTATATCTTTAACAGGCACATCTGGTGCAGGTAAAACTGGAGCTTTGTTTTCTGCTCTAAGTATATGGGGTAACCCTAAAGACTTATCTGTATTAGAGGGCAACTCTACAGAAAATGCTTTAACAGGAAGGTATTTAGCTTTACACAATCTCCCTCTAGGACTTGATGAAGTAGGTAATATACACGGTAGAGATTTGTCAAGGCTTATACATAAAATATCTCAAGGTAAAGCTAAGATGCGTATGCAAGCTTCAGTTAATGCAGAACGAGAACATGAGCTATCTGCATCTTTAATAGCTATCTTTACCTCCAATCATTCTCTTTATGACAAACTAAGCACTATAAAAAAAGACCCTAACGGAGAGGTTGCTCGTTTAATAGAATTTAATATGCACAAGCCTACGTTGTTTGAGGAAGTGCCTGGAATATCAGCTAAAATATTTGATACATTTAGATTAAATTATGGTCACGCTGGTAGTAAATTTATACAACATTTATATACTAAATCTCGTTCAGAAGTAAATGACTTGATAGCTAAATGGATAGCTAAATTTAAAGAAGATTTTGGAGACGATAGTGTATATAGATTCTATGAAAATATTATAGCCTCTACTTTCACAGCCGCTGAGATTGCTATAGAAGCTAAAATAGTTACTTTAGATATAGATAGAATTTATAAATATGCAGTGAGAGAGATGATAAACATTAGAGATAATGTTATTAGAATTAATAGTGTAGATTATGAAAGTGTATTGGGTGAGTATATTAATGAACATCAGACAGGCATACTTGCTATGGACAATCATAAGGTAACTATGGAGCCTAGAAGTAATTTAGTAATTAGAGCCGATATAGATATGTCAAAAATTTATATAGAGAAGAAGCACTTCAGGGTTTATCTTACAGAAAATGGAGTTAGTCTTCGTGAATTTACATTCAATATGAAAGAAAAGGGATACACAATAGCTGATAAGAAGTTAAGAATGGGTACAGGGTGGAAGCCAGCCACAGGATTTAGTCCTATCACTGCTATTGAAATAGATACCACTAAGTTTTTAGATGACTTATTAAAGGAGCAGAAGTCTGAATCTGCATGATGAGTTAGAGTGGGTGTTTCCTTTTGAGAATATGGGTAGGGGTGAGAGCTTTTTTATTCCTACTACTAAACCTTCTCCTATCCTACATGCAATAGAATCAGGGGCTAAGCGTGCTAACATTAAGGTAAAAGTTTTTATTACAGTTAAAGATAAATGCTTAGGTGTAAGAGCTTGGCGACTTACTTAAATAATGGGCTAAAATTATCTTCGTCCATTTGTTCTAGTGTATTAGTTAGTTGTCTCATCTCTGTAATAATCTCAATTTTAAAATCTTCTATTGTACTTTGCACTTCAAAATTATCAAGCTCTCTCATTTCATTAGTAACAGTTAGTTGATACTCTTTTTGTTCTTTATATATTTTTTTTAATTTTTTTTCTGTTTGGTCATAAAGGTCTACCATTTCTAAATTAGTAGCGTTTTGAACTACGAAGTCTTCATAATTTCTACCTTTACTATCTACACCCGTTATATCTAGGTCTTCATATTGTTTATTAGTCATTTTTATATTTTTTAATTTCTTAGTCATTGTTGCATACCTATCTCTTTCAATAGGAACCTGTCTTGTAAAAAATTGTTTAAATAATAGAGTTCTATTTTTTGCAGATTCTAAATCGGTAATTTTGCCTGATTCAGAGAGAACAGACACTATTCTTGCAAAGCCATCTAAATAAGAATTAGCAATAAATTTTAATATATTAGGGTCTATTTGTACTGCCCCTTCTGTGTTAAATCTAGTATTTTCATTTATAAATTGAGCAAGATTTACATACAATTGGTCGGTAGTCATTGTACCTCCGTAAGCTCCTCCCACTGTGCTAGTTCTTTGTCTTGTTACTTGATAACCAAAAGTATCTTTGTTTGATACATACTCAAAAAGTGGTTTAGCTACACTTGGTATTACAGAATCTAAAAAATAAAATACAGGGTCATCTGTTAATTTAGACCTTGATATAGGAATTGGTAAAAAATTATCCATCGCTATATTAGTTAAATTACTAAACAATTCATTAAATTCAAAGTCAGTTGGCACACGAGGATTATTTGGACCACTCATTTTTCCATCAACAAAAGAAGCTAATTGCACTCCGATAGCAGGCCAACCCATATTACCAAAACCCCAGTGCATTTGTATCATAGTATCACCAGAGCCATCTTTTTTTATACCTAAAAGGTCTTTAGCTCCTTCAGGTATTGAACTTAAAGGTATTCTAATATTTCTTACCCACCTTTCCATATTATCTTGTTTATATTTTTTTTGGTCTTCTTCATCTCCAAGACTTGCAAGAATAGTCCATAGTGCATATCCTAATCCTCCTCCTCCTATTACAACTGCTTGAGCTCTTATTCTTTCTCCTTTAAATGTTTCTATAGCATTCTTTTTATATTCAGGACTTTGTAAAAGTTGAGGGTCATGAGTATTGAGATATGTTTGTTCTGAAGTAAATGCGGGTGCTATTGCTTTTACATTAACAACTGCACTAGTCATAGAGGGTTTAAAAAACATATATAAACTAGAAATAAATGCAGATTTTGTTCCTGCTTGTTCAAAGTTAGCAAAGTTTTTAACTGTAGCTGCTGCTGTACCCTCTATTTTTTCTTTGATATTTTTATATTCGGCACTATCTGGTTTAGGATTTCCAGCTTGTTTTAAAGCTTTTTTAAACAATACAGGTCTTAGTGCTTTAGCAGCAGATGCTCTTACTGCTATTTCAAAGGTATTAATCCAAGCATCAAATACTCTAGTAACCACGGCAGTATTTAACATACTTGTGCTTTTTCGTATTTCTTTAGTTAACAATTCACTTTCACTAGCAGCAGATACGCCTCGTACATATGACATCATTCCCCCTTCTACTAAATAACTTGCAATAGCATAATCATAGGTTTTTTCATACTCTGCTTGAGATTTTTTATATGAGTTAGGTTTTTTAAGTCCTCGTTTTACATAGGCTATATCATTTCGATTCATAGCTCTTACATATCGCCATGTAGTTGCAAAGTTTCCTTTAAACGCTTGTCCTAAAATATTAGCTATATAAGGCATAGCCGCACTAGGGTTTTTTATAATTAGTAAAGGAATGTTAGTAAAAAAGTCTCGTTGAAAATTAGTTAAAGCAAATGGTATACTAAATCTAGTATGAACTTGTCCGATAATAGAAGTTGCTATTGCAAGCATTCTAAATGCTGTATGTAATTCAGCAATATGTCCTTTAAGAGGAATTATCATATCTTCCTTTGTAATGTTTATAATATCTATATCCCCATTATTTTTAAAATTTAAAATAACTTTTTTATCTCTAATGTCTTTTTTTAAATCCTCATTTTCAGATAATTCATGTCTGTTTTGAAAGGTAACAGTTCTATTAAATTTTAAAAAATTAGCTAAAGGTTGTTGTATTGTTTTTCCTTCTTTGGTTGTAATTTCTACAGTATCTTTAGATAAAGTAGCTATAGCTTGAGTATATCCTTGCATTCCATATCTCATGGCTGCTAATATCCCACTAGCCTCTGTTTGAGCTATAACATTATTAACTTGTGATTGTTGACCACCTGTAAATTTTTCTTCTATACCACTATTTAAATCTCCTGAAGCTCTTTCTCCTTCCATAAATCTTTCATCACGAACTTTATGTAAACTTTTATCTTTATCATTTTTTCTTTTAAGAGATTTATAATATTTAAAATCCATAAAGTCAATTATGTTACTTGCTTGAGGAGGTACATATCCGTTTCTTTTATTAACTTCTTTTATACCGTCATTTGCCTCATCAATTCTTTTAGCTAATTGCATAAAAGAATCTCGTTTTGGTTTATCTAGAACAACTTTTTTATTTTCTTTTAGCTGTTGTTCAGTCATAGGAGTTAAATTAGCGTCATAATTTATTCCAATTGTTTTTAATAATTTTTGGGCTGCAAGTTGAGAAGAGATATTTTTAGTATTATCTTTATTATTTACTCCTAATGTACCAGAAGAATAAAGTATATCCATAGGGTCAAAAGTAGCTCTAGTAGCTGTTGAAATAGAATCTTTTGATTTTCTATCAGGATTAGGCAATTGCCAAAGAACTTTATCAGCCCCTGTTTTAAATATAGCAAGAGCTTTTTGTTGATTTGAATCTATAAGACGTTCAAGAGCTTCTCTTAATTTTTTTATTTCATTAGTAGCTGATTGATTAGTAGCTTCAGTTTCTTTTGCAGCAGACATTCTACGTAAAATAGCTTCTCTTAATTCATAAGGAGTTCCTGTCCATGGACCTATTTTTCCTGTTTCGTCTTTCCATTTTGGTATAGTAAACTTATCATTAGTTGCAGCTGGTAAAGGCATATTAATTAAAAATAACCATCTAGCTCTAGAATACTCACCTAATGCTTCGTATACATTATTAATTCTATTTTCTAAAACTTTTAAATTTTTCATGCCCATTATAGATTTAAAATTTTCATAAGCTAAGTACATATTATTCATAAAAGGCAAAATAAATTGTTTATGTTCATTACTAGCTACACCATTAATAAGAGTTTGACGAGTATTTATATCATTATCTACAGTAAGTAAGTTACCGTCACTTAATTTTTGAGTAAAGCTTTTAATTTTTCCATGTACATCTTGAATTTTTTCAACTGCATCTCCAAATATTTCAGAAAAAGTTTTATTTTTATAAAATGATTTTTCTTTAGGAGCGTTTTCTATTTCTTCTTTACCTTCATTTTCAAATTTTTCATTAGCGTTTTTAGTATCTTGGTCCCCAAAGTTTGATATGCCGCCTGGGGTTAATTTTTTATAAGTTTTACCATAGTCCTTATCAAGTAATATTTTTATAGAATTTTGTACAACATCTTGAACACCTATATTAGCTCCAACACTACCTAAACCTAAAGCGCTCATAACATCTTTAAAAAAACCTACTATAACTTTTGATACATTTGCTATTCTAGATTGTATAGGTCTAGTACCTGTTATAGAATATATGTAATTAGTAAATTCATCTTCTGCCATATCTTGCTTTTGTAACCCTTGTTCAAATAGTGTAGTTTCTATTTTTATTTTTTGTTGAGCTGCAGCTTCAGCCATAGCGTTAGCTAATTCTGAACTTTCAAACATCATTGCTACAAATTCTTTTAAACTTTTAGCTCTATTAAATATAGAATTAGGCTGTTTCTTTTTTAAAATTTTAAATTTGTTATATTGGTTTTTAATATTAGTTACTGCTACTTGCATAGAAGTACTCAGTTTATTAAAGTTTTTAGCAAGAAGAACTCTATCTAGCATTGCATGCACTATTTCGTGAATAACTACAGGACCAACATCTTGAACTTGATTTTGATTTAATAACTCTAAATTAATAGATATAAGTCCTTTTCCGTTATTAGCATTAGGATTATATTCTCCTTTATCTTTTAGGTTATTATTTATTACTATCTTAATATCTTTAAAAATTGCAGCTGTTTCTTTATTTTGATTCATTTTCTTTAGTAAATTACTAAATACATCTGCTAATTTAGTAGAGTTTAAAGTTGCTTGTTGACCTTGATAATTACTTAATACATCTAAAACTTCTTGTAGTGTGGCTCCTTTTTTTCCTATAGTTTCTTCTAATACTTTTTGTATATTTCCTATTTTTGTATCTAACTCTTGTTGAGCTAAATCTTCTCCATTAGTTATAGCTGAATCACTTCTATAAGAAGAAGGTTCCGGTGCATTTTCTTCTCCAGCTGAACGTTCTTTTTGTTGTCGTTCTTGTTCAGTTATAGATGGTTTAGTTATAACTCTAGCTGTATATTTATATTGTATATCGCCCGGTAAATCTTGAGAAACTAATTCTTGTTGGGGAGTTATTTCAAAGTCTTTGCTTAGATTACCTTCTCTATCTTTTACTTCATCTCTAGCCTCATTTTCTTTTCCTACATTTTGGGTAGTAGTTTCTATAAACTTATCTCTTTCTTCTGCAGTTTCAAATGCATATTCTTTAGGTACTGCTTGACCAGGCTCAGTCGCAAGTTGGTTGGCTACATTTTGTGTGCCTGGAGGACTAGCTATTATATTATTAACTTCTTTATTGTATTGGTCTAATAACCCTTCGTTTTTTAAAGCTGTTTTAAAATTTTTATATTCATTTAGCCCAAAAGATTTACGGTTTATTTCTTCTATAATAGTTTTATCTTTAATAAATTCTTGAGGTTTTTCGTTAGAAAAATAAGTAACCTCTCCTTTTTCAGATACTGTTCTCTCTTTTAGTTTTTTATTATTAGCTGCTCTAGCTACAGCTGCAGCATTTTTTATGTCTATATTATTTTTCTTCGCTACTTTTTGATATTCTTTTTCTAATTTTTTTTCTGCAGCGTCTTTATATTTTTTTAACATTTTATTACGTTTTGTTTTTGAACTTGCTGCATATTCTTCAGCCACAACTTCTCTTATAGCTACATCTAAAACTTTTCTTTCTTGTTGTACAGGTTTTAATCCCTCAGCTATTTGAGAAGTTTCTGTAGTCTCTGTGGTTTCATCAGTAGTAGCAGTTTCTAATATTTTAGGATTATTGATAAGAACTTTTTTTATAGCAGGTTTTCTTAAAGGACTTTTAGAATCTGTTTTGTTAATAAATTCTAATGTAGAGCTGCTGTCGACCTTTGTTGCATCAGGTCCTCCAGAAGCATCTGCAGCCCTATCCACTGCGTTTCGTTTAGATTTTTTAACTGTCTCGGTATCGGTGTCTGCACTGTCGAGTTCTCCAAAAACCACATTGCCAACTCTATTTCCTTTACTGTTAACTCTTTCAATTCCAGCTCCGACGTCTTCTGGTGATGTAGTAAGTCGTTCATATCTAGTTTTCTCCTGTTCAAGTGTTAAAGTACCTTCATCGCCAGTGCCACCACCTCCCATGTCTTTAAAATCAATACGAACAACTTTAAAAACAGGAATATTTTCTTTTGTTTTTTTATCTTTTATTGTTGTTTCTTTAACTTCAAATATCTTTGTTGCTATATCTTTATATCTACCTTTATTAAATAAGGCATTTAATTTTTCTTCTGCTTTTTCCCTTGTAGAATAAACATTTTTTTCTATTTTTTTAAATTCTTTTTCTTTTAAGTCCACACCTTCTATCTTTGTATCTGAAAACATATCCTCTTGAGGGTCAACAATAGTGTCTTCTATATTTATTTTTTCTTCGTTAGACTCTCCAAATACTACAGGGTCTGTATTTAAAGATTCATCTTCAACATAGTCTTTTTTATTTTCTGGTGGAGGATTAACTTTAGAAGTATCTGTATCTATACTAGAACTATCCAAAAGAACACTAGCTCCTCCGCCCATTGCCATTCCTAATAAGAACCCAGTCGCACCTGCTTCTGCTACTCCTTCCATAGGGTCTTTACCTAAAGCAATGTTTTGAGCCATTTGTTCTTGCATTGACTGAGGTAACTCCTCAACAGTACCTTCTATAACCATTGATTTAAAAGCCGCAAAAATTTTACTTTGAGCTTTTCGTGCTTCACGACCACCAGCAAGATAAGTATCTATATCAAAGGCATTAAATTTTTGACTTAAACTACCCCCTGCCTTACCAAAGATTGAAGTAAGAATACCACTTAAACCTGCAATGCCTGCTTGTTTAGCAGATAACACTCCATCTTCAGTTTCTTGTCTAATACCTTCAGCAGTTGAGCCACCAGAAACTAATCCTTCGCCAATTGCTCCGGCTCCTACAGTACCTAATCCTGCTTTTCTAAGTTTATTTGCTTTTAATAGTCCCTTACCTATTACACCACCTGAAAATGTAGAAGGCAAAGACTCGAATAGAGTATCAAATAATAAAGAGGGATTTTCTAACATGGTGCCAATAGTGGTTAAAGCTGTATCTTTAAACCCTTTAGCTGCATCTATTTCTTTTCGTTGAGCTTCTCGTTTAGCTCGTATTTCAGGAGATTTTGCTTGTTCTAAAGTTTCACCTAAGTCTTGAAGAGCATCAGGTAATTGTTCTTCAAGATACTCAAAGCCTTTACCTACAGATAATTTGCCTCCAGTTAGAGGACTAACAGCCATATCTGCTATACCTGATACTACATCGGGGAGTTGAGTAATACCTTTAAGTAAACTTAAAGTAGGGTTAGCAAGATATTTTCTAGCAATAGAAGTATCGTATTCTTCTTCTAAGGGAATTACCTTACCTGTAAATTCTTGTAAACTAGAATCTTCTTCTAAGGGAATTACCTTACCTGTAAATTCTTGTAAACTAGAATCTTCTTCTAAAGGAATTATCTTACCTGTAAATTCTTCAAGGGCCATAAATTTAATCGCCTATAAATTGTTTACCATTTGCATCTTCATATACATTTTTACCCGTTTTTTCATCTGTACCTATTAATTTCATATTAGCTGGCACAGAAGAACTACCACCCCCATATATTTTTTTCTCTAATGCCATTAATTCTGGGTCTCTTGCCCAATCACCACTAGGATTATTAGCATGTATAGATTTCATGTAATCTAAATATCGTTTTGCGGTGTCATATTGTGTTTTATATTGAGGCAAATTTGCATCAAATTTAGAGTTATTTAATACAGTATTAATATTTCTTTGTGCTGAATCGTCTTTAGTCAAAAAAAGTACTTTTGCATCATTTACATCTTTAGCTAAAAGTCTTCTATCTTCTATTGTATTTT
>Ga0209830_10002527_pt1 | contig 14669 bp, 25 predicted proteins | sample ArcticOcean_MG_C_12_FD_187439 | JGI IMG/M metagenome (GOLD analysis project Ga0209830, IMG submission 187439) | Marine microbial communities from western Arctic Ocean - ArcticOcean_MG_CB8_130 (SPAdes) (version 2) | ecosystem: Environmental > Aquatic > Marine > Oceanic | place: Arctic Ocean...
GATGGTAAGAGGAACAACAAGCCGTTCTATGGTAAATTGAACATGTTCATGTATGACCCAAAGTTCAAGAAGACCCTACCCTACTATGACACGTTTCCACTGGTATTGCCACTAGAGACATATTCAGACGGGTTTCTTGGTATCAATTTTCACTACCTACCTATTCCACTGAGGATCAAGTTACTTGACCGTTTAGTAGATTTCTCTAACAATACTGAATTTGATTATACGACAAGACTTATTGTTGACTACCAGAAGTTAAAGGGAGTTCGACTTATTAAACCAACCATACACAAATACCTTGCTGGACAAACCAAGTCACAGTTTCGTAGGATTGATGCAGACGAATTTACGATTGCAACTCTACTACCTGTGCAGAGGTTTAAGAAGGCAGATGCGTCAGTAGTGTGGAAAGAATCGAGGGCAATGATCTAATGGCAACGCTTGCAAGTTTTGTAGAATCAACCGCATTTGGAGTACTCAACAATTTCCTGTCAGAGTTTCATAGTGAAAATGGATATGCACTTCCAAGTCGGTATGAGGTTATTATCACATCTCCCGGTGCGGGAGATGCTCGAAAGGTTTCTATGCGTTGTGAAGCTATTGACTTGCCCGGTAGAGCGCTCAATACATCAGTAGACAGCAACATGTATGGTATTGCACCAGAAATCGTTGATGGTATAACTTTTGCTGGTGATATTTCTATGACATTTCAAGCAAGTAGTGACCTAGAGGAAAGAGTGTTCTTTGAATCTTGGCAAGAAGAGGCTTGGGACAGGGGAACATGGAATGTCAAGTATTATAAAGATTACATCAGGGACATTGATCTGTATGTTCTAGATGTGCAAGATGCAAGACGATACGGGATTAGACTTAGAGAGTGCTTCCCAAAAGAGATTGGTCCATCAAGCTTTGATGCGGGTCCAGCAGGTGAAATTGTAAAGATACCTATTACCATGCAGTATAGATATTGGGAGACACTTGACATTACAAACCAACCACCCAACCTTATGGAGAAGGTTCTTGATACAGTAATTACAGGTGCAGAAAGATCAATTAATGCGAACATACCGAAGGTGTTAAGCAGACTCGGTTAAGCAGATTATGATAAAGGATGAAATATTATGGCGTTACCAAAACTACAAACTTCTGAGTACACACTAACATTACCATCAACACAGGAGAAAATTAAATTTAGACCATTCTTGGTCAAAGAGCAAAAGATTTTGATGGTTGCTCAAGAATCTGGTGAAGAATCTCAGATTGCTTCTGCTGTGGGTAAATTAGTATCTGGATGTACATTTGGTTCTGTAGATGCAAACCTAAGTCCTATGTTTGATATTGAGTATGTATTCTTACAGTTAAGAGCAAAGTCTGTTGGTTCTAAGATAACCTTGAATGTTATTTGTCCAGATGACAATGAAACACAAGTCGAAGTCGAAGTTGATGTTGACGATATTCAAGTTCAAATGAGTTTAGAACATAGTCAGGACATTGAAATAACAGATGATATCAGTATTCATTTTAGATATCCAAGGCTTAAAGATTTGCAAGGAATGTCAGGTGAACTAAGTGACTTCGAAAAGACATTGATTTTGGTTGTTGAGTGTGTTGATACAATTACATCAGGTGAGGAAGTAATTAATAGAATTGATATGACTCAGGATGAAATTGTTGAATTTGTTGATTCTATGAATAGTACGCAGATGGAGAATGTTCTAAAATTCTTTGAGACAATGCCAAAGGTGAGACACATCATTGATGTAGTCAATCCTAAAACCAAAAAGAAGGGTGAGGTATTATTGGAGGGACTAGAAAGTTTTTTGGAATAGGGCTGTCCCATGACAGCGTAGTGAATTACTACAAAACAAACTTTGGAATGATACAACATCATAATTGGAGTTTAACTGAATTAGAGAATATGCTACCTTGGGAACGAGAAATCTATGTTGGCATGTTAGTGAAACATCTAGAGAATGAGAAAGCGGAGTACGAAAAACAAGAGAGAAAAAATAGGAGTTAATCAAATGGGCGAAGAAGAAATTAAAGCAGCAGGTTACCATCCAGCAGATACGAATGGTGACGGTAAGGTTAGTCCTGACGAACAGAGCATGTATCTTGAGTTCAAACGCCGAGAACTTGAGGATGCAGACGCAATGCGTGATGCACAGCGCACAATGGCATGGTACTCACTTGGTGGTATGTTAATGTATCCTATTATCGTAGTCCTTGCAACAGTCTTCAATATGGATCAAGCAGCAAAGATTCTTGGTGATATGGCAGGTGTGTATTTCATCGCAGTTGCCGGTATCGTCGCAGCGTTCTTTGGCGCACAAGCACTTAGCAAACCTAAGAAATAAGGAATAAGTCATGGCCACGAATGATGAAATTATTGCTAAACTTCCCCTTGCACTGGTTGAGTTAAGAAAGCAAAATAAAGACGCCGCAACTAAGGCAGCAGAAGATCGAGCAAAAGAGTTCGAAGTACTTATGTCATCAAGAGATGCGCTTGTTGTGGGTTCTGATGAGCGCAAGGCAATGAATTCAGAATTGGCCAAGATGCGAAATCAGGATTCAAGATTAGCAGCAAGAGCGAAAGAAGCTGCAGCATCCACTGCTGGTCAGGCGGTTGCACTTAAAGAAGAATTAGAATCGCAGGGTAAGATTGCAGAGGACAATAAAGAGTTTCAAAGATTAAGTTATGAGGCACGAAAAGAAGATTACGCACAACGCCTTGCAGATGCAACATCTCCTGCTGCTAAAAAAGAAATAAGAGAAGAAGCAAGAGCAGATGCAAAAAAGAATGGTTCCCGCCTAGATAAGATTGCTGCAGGAATTGGTGGTCTATTTGAGATGGGTAAGAAGGGGTTACAGGCTGCTAAATTAGGTGGTCTTGCAATTCTTTCTACTCTTGCGATTGGTGCATTTGTGATTGCTCTTGGTAAATTTCTGCAAAGTGATACCTTCAAGAAAATGACAAAGTATATTTTCGATACGATTATTCCAAAATTAAAAGAATTTTATAATGCATTCTTTGGTGAAGATGGTGGATTATTTAAAGGTATCAAAGCACTGTTTGGTGACGATAGTGGTGTCGGTGCAGTTGTCATTGGATTAACTGCTGTTACAGCACTATTTGCCGTAGCAAAGTTGGCAAAAGTATTCGGTCCATTGAAGGCAGGCGTGACTGCATTGTTAAGTGGAATTGGTGGTTTAGCAAAAAGAATTCCCGGCGTGCCAGGTGGCGGCGCTGCTGGCAAGGGCGGCGCTGCATCTAAAGTCGGAGCGGCATCAAAAGCGGGTGGTAAAGGCGGTGGACTTGGTAAAGGGATTGGCGGGATGCTTCGTGGTATTGCTGCAGGACTTGGTGCAATGGCAAATCCAGCAACTCTCGTAGGTCTTTTAGCTGTCGTCGCTGCGGTTGTGGCATTATCAGCAGCAATTCGTATCATGCGGCCCGCATTTGAACCAATCGGTAAGATGTTTGAATCCTTTGGTGAGACTGTTAAAACAGTCTTCGAAGGACTAGGTGTGATCATTAAGGATATTGGTGAATCAATCGGAAAAGTTATTACTGCAATTGGTGATTCTATTGGTAATATTATTGATAAAATTACTAGTATGAAAACTGCTGGTACTGAGGCAACTACTAAACAGATTAAAGAGTTGAGTGCAATACCGGGCAACCTGATGTTAGAGACAGCAAGGGGTATTGACGCTATCAAGAAAGCACTTGATGGTTTCGGGGGTGGAACTTTCTCTAAGATTGCTGGTAGTTTGTTTGGTGGTAGTGGTCCAATTGATAAGATCATTAAACTGTCAGAAAAGGTTCCCGCACTTATGAAGGCATCAGAGGCAATCGCAGTGCTTGGTGCAGCTGGACAAGACTTTGCAAAGGCAGAGGCAGAATTGGAAAGACGCAAAAGAGTTACCAAACTTAGAAAAGATTTAGCATCCGGCAATGTAGAAGGTAGAAACAACGCCGCAAACACTGCGAAGGCCAAAGCAGAACTGAAGTCACTAGAAGGTCAGGCTATGTCGATGGGTGCTGGTGGTGGATCAAACTTTAGTGCTCAATCGAAAAATATGATAACCGCAGCAATTAACGCAGCAGACTTAACCTTGATTGAAAAAGATAGGGTTAGAAGGGAAGCAGAGTTTAAAACTGCTTCTGCTGGTGCTAGTGGTGGACAGACTAATATTGTTGATGCAAGACAATCATCAAGTGTCACCACTACAGGACAAAGTGGTAATAGTCCAATCATCAATCCTAAGTATGCTAATCGAAACGCTGCATCGTTCTAAACGCTGGTGGTATGATATAAAAAGGGGGGTCAACGTGACCCCCCTCTCCCCTTACTCTTTTGCCAACTTTTCAAAGTAGGACATTGTGTCCTCATCATCACCAGTATCAATAGTAGGCGCTGGAGTAGGTTTCGTATCCACCTTTGGTTCGGCCCAAGGTGCATCTTCCATAACCTCAGCAGCATTCCCTACTGTGGTCGTCCCTGCAAGAACCATATCCATACGCTTCTTGAGTTCATCATAGGACTTGAAGTTAGTTTCAGAAGTAAACTCTGACAGAGGATACTGCTTCTTCCACACTTCTTCCAACTTGTCATCATCATCAAAGAGAGCAGATGGTGCTGAGAACTCTGACTTATCATAGTTCCAATAACCTTCTACCTTACGAAGCTTCAGCTTGAAGTTCGCACCTGCCCAGAAATCAAAAGGATTAATCGGGGTTTCGTCCTTAAACGCTGGTTGCATTGCTTCCATGCACTTGTCAAAGATTTTCTTACCAAAGCGATAGAGCATAACCTTACCCTCATTCTCAGGATTTGCAGAGTCTTCAACAACGTAGATGTTTGCAAAATACTGCAACTTACGCTTCTGCTTACGAGCAATCTCCTTATCAGACTCAACACCTGAGTTCCAATATGCAGAGTTCATCTCTGACACGGGATCATTCTGACCAATGGTTGTGAGAGAGTTCTCAATATACCACTGTCCAGATGGGCCTTGAAACGCATGGTTCCAGACCTTTGCCCAAGGCATATCCTCACCCTCTACTGCGGGAAGGAAACGAATAACGGCATAACCATTACCGCTCTTATCCATGACGGGTTTCCAAAGACGATCATCCACATAGGACTTCTTCTCTCCCCCACCACTATCTGCTTGAACTGCTCCAAGCAGCTTGTCCAACGAATTAGAATTCTTGAGTGTACTTAATGACATATGTATTCTCCTTATGTAAATATATGTTTCGTATGTTTATAGTGTTACCACTTTATCACAAAATTCTGCTTTTGTCAAGTAACTTAGATTATTTTCTTGAATAAATTCCTCTTTGGCATCTACCCAAGAAAACTGAACATCCTTGAACTCTCTAAAAACAGTTTGCATCTGGTTCTTCCAATTCACTGAATTGAAACCTTTTGCATCACTGGGCAGATAATTATCTGTCCCCTTATATATGTTGTTCAACGGTTCATCGTATGATGATAGGTCAAACCCCAATATATAAATCTCTGATGCACCCTGCTGACATGCAAGATGCATTGCGGTGTTACCCGCTGACCATCCAACAGGAAAGTCAATCGTATTTATGTTGTCGTCCTCATAGACGTATGTAATCCAAAGTCCAACATCCTTCTCCAGCTTCATCTGAAGGTCTTTCATATCTAAGTCAAAATTACCCAATTGAGAGTTCATCTCAATTGCAGATGCAATCTTGTCCTGTAGTAACAAAGGGTCTTTACCTGATATTACACAACGATCTGTAATACCAGTTGTCTTGTGGATGAATTCTTCTGGAATGTCATACCCCATAAGCATCATTTCAGCTGCATCAGAAGGAAGGACTGACCAATTTGCAAACCAGCACTGAATATCTCTCCAATTGTTGGATTCGTAAATCTCCTGCTGCATACCATAGTCAACTGCAACAAGGTTGTCCACCATCACATCACGCCAGATTGCATTACAACCCCATGTGACAGCATCCACCTCATACTGTTTATCACCGTACCACTTGCGTGACTCACCATTACCAATTACTACTGCCTTAGACATTACTGATATCCGTCATGAGGGGGAAAATCTTTGCAATCTCACGAGCACATGCAATCGCAATATCCTGATGTTCCTTCTGTGTACCATTCGCACTTCGTAGGTCAATGTAGTGTACCCATGAGCGCAGTGTACCGTTCATGTACAGGCGGGATACAGTCATACCCTCTGGTAGTACTGCCCGTGCTTGTTCCTTGGCAATACCGTTCTCAATAGCCCACTCATATGTATCCTGTGCCCGTCTCCAGACTAAAATCTGTTTCATACGGAAGTCTTCATTGAGACGACGATCTTCCTCACTCAACTCAATGCTGTTCTGCCTGTTCTTAGGGTCTTGCAAACGTGCATCCCTAGTCTCAAACGACAAATCCTTGGTAGGGTCTGCATACCGCTGGCTGAACTCTTGAAACGAGAACGAACGGTGTCGTAGAATCTGACGAGCAATGTCCCTCGTTGTCTCAATCTCTAAACATGCGCTGACCATCTCTAGGGGTGACCAGTGCTTATGCTTGATGAGATACTTGATAAGTTTCTCACTGGTATCTTTGTTGTTTTGGTTGCCGGGATTGGATACCCTAGCACAATATGCAATGAGTTCCTGTGCGTCATCCACACCAATAATGTTATCTGGTGTAGAATGTGATGTCATTCTTACTTTCATAATCTGCCTTCCTACTCTTTCAACTTGTTCCTACCACTACCAAGATATTTGGGTTGAGGCTTACCTTCCAACCACTTACTTATTCTAAGTTTGATCCATTTTTTGATGGTCATGAATATGTCCTCTATGCTAGTTGGTAAATGGTGCCGCCGAGAAGATTTGAACTCCTGACCCCCTGATTACAAATCAGATGCTCTACCAACTGAGCTACGGCGGCACATCATCTACTTGTTGGGGGTAAACCGACGCTGTGGTTTGTAACCCTTTGGCCAAGTGGGTTGACGATTAGCAAGCTGACTGACCCGGGCCGTCAACTCATCAGATTTCACTGAGAACTCAGCATTTTCAAACTGTAATCCCTTTACTTGATTTTCTAGTTCCCGGCATCGTGCCTCAAAGAACCCTTCTACTCTATCCATTAACTGGACTCCTCTATGAGTTTCAATAGTTTTATCTTATACTGTTCTTGATCAATTGTCAAGAACCTTTTGTAGTTATTCATCAGATTTCTTAAATCAATCCATATGATGTCATCCTCTAATTGTTTATTCCAAGATTGTGAGTAGCTCACCAACTCATCCAGTATGATTGTTGTCTCTAATGAAACACGACCACCTAGAAACTCTTTCATTAATTTAGGGTGCTGTCCATTCTTTACTGTGAACAAATCCTCAAACGCTTCTACAAGAGGTTTCATCTCTACCTCAAACAGATCAAAGAAACCCTGTCGCTTGAGTTTCCACGATTCATAGTTCTCATCATTGAAGTTGGCAATGTAGCCCTTCTTATCTCTGATGAAATTTGAAACGAGGTAGTTGGTGATTTCTTGTTCTGTCTTGTACTTACGAGCCAATCTAACGAAGAACGACCTGTCCTTGCGTTTATAAAATGTGTCACGTTTGATACGAGTCTTGCCTCTGTATGTTACAAAGTCATAGTCGCTCTTACCAAAGTGTGCCTTCATAGCACAGTACATGAGATACACGTCAATCGGTTCCATATTTTAAATGGGGAGTTGAGCCTGTCGGGGAAGAAAGTTTAAGTCTCTTGCGTTTGCTTCGATCTTCTCTTTGAGACTCTTGGAAATAAGACGACCCACTGTATCGGGTTCAATATCTTGACGATGGCAATAATCAAGAACTGCATCCATATGCGAGATATTCTTTTCATTTGCAAGTCTTTCAATTTCCATTGAAAAAGTCTTTGATGTGCTTAGTGTCATTTTATACTCTTATAATTTGTTTAAAGGTTGGGGGTTTTTGAAAGGAACCCCCGTAACCTTTAGTCTTAGAACTTCAGTTCAGTCTTAACACCGACAATTTTATCAGCGGTTTCAAAATCATTATTCAAATTAATTTCACCATAAGGTGTAATGCCAAAGGATTCATTCACATCAAATGTATATCCACCCCAAAACTCAACATTAGAAATTTCACTGTCGTCCCAGCTAAACGATGGTTTAACTGATAGATCAAATCCCTTAATTCCAGCAACCACACCAAATTTTGTAGAGGTTGTTTCCTGAGTTACATTATGTTCAGTATCGGTCACAAAGGACATGTCAATTTTAGGTAGAGCGGATGAAACTTTCTTCTCTTCTGCCATAGCAACACTTGAAATACAAGTTGCTAGTGCAACTCCGATCATTAGTTTCTTCATTTGTTTAGTCTCCCTTTAAAGTTGAGGGGCTAACCGTCGGCCCCTCTCGGATGTATTACGGCATCACCCGTTAGTCAAGTATTTAGACACCCTGTGCAAGAGCACGATATCCTGCTGCGATCACAGCACGGGTTGCAGTACCAAGACGGTACTTGTTGTAGGTTTCCCCATCAAACGAGCTGACCCGCTTGTTGAGATATACAGGATATCCCTGCATACGAAGAGAACTCATCAATGCACGGACGTTCTTAACGCCATAACGTGCAGTGATCTGCTTCGCAGTAAGTTCAGTACCGTTTTCGAGAGCGGCAATAACCTTAGTTGCCTTCGTAGTTGTAGTTGTAGTCATACTATAATTCATCCTTTCAAGATGATTTTTTTGACAATATTGTCAGACACAAAGTGTTTCGTTTGGATTTCACAAACTCATCAGTGACATTGTTTACAGAGTATAACAGGTTATTAGCTATTTGTCAAGACCTTTTTTGAATAAAGTGGAAGTTTTTTATCCTGTTGCTAAGAAAAAAACTTCCAAAAAAACTCCGAAAGATTATGCTGCTAGAGCATAATCCCCATAAGATACATTATCGTTAGCATCTATAGTATTTTAACCTATAAGGCGGTCAATCCACAATTCTCCACTTATCTATTCCAGCCTGTCGATCCTATTTCGCCCCCATCAAAAAGAGATTTTACCAAAACCAAGTAACAGAGCAATGATGCCCGTAATCAATATAATATCAGCGCATACGCTCCATGTGATATACAGTTTAAACATAAATACCGATATTTTTCTTACACGAAGGTTCTTCATCTGAATCTCCCGGCATCTCTATTACCATAATAATCTCCTTTTGGTGGAGGCGGGGGGTATCGCACCCCCGTCCAGTTCTGTTTTCAATTCGTATCATCAAATTGTATCTTATTTATACCACACGGGAGTTAAAAAGTCAACCCCCCTAGAGAAGTTTTTTGCCATTGTTCTGGCACTGCCCATTCTACGTCACCACTAGCAATAATACACATAATAGTATTGTCAGGGAACGATTCTATAATGGTTGATGAACCTGTTTCTTTATTGAAAAACACTATAGTTTGGATACCATTTTTATCATTTTTGAAAATCATAACAGGTTTTTCATCATATGCTTTGATAGCATTCAACACAATACTAGACTCACCGCAGGCAACCACCTTATTCATAGGTGATAACTGTGCCTTACTTGCTGTCGGAAACCAGCAGCAAATCATCGCTGCTAGGAATGTAATTTTGAACATCATTTTGCGCTCTCCACTCTGCAACGGTTTCTACTAGAGCATCAAGGTATTCGTGTTTGTCTCTTACAAACTCTTGGACAGTTCCGTCTTCTGTGACCACTAAGATGACCACTTGGGAAATTTCAATACCTGTTCTTTCTCCGAACATCTCTGCGTATGCAGAGCCTTGAATGTAATAACTTTCGTTCCATTCGTCTTTACGCTCTTTGGTTGATGTCTTGAAGTCGATAATCGACGGTACACCATTGTACTCTGCAATACAATCAACCCTACCCGCTACCTTATATTTATCACTATAGAGTCCTGCTTCTTGAGCATAGATGTTATCTATATTGCATAGAACAGACTTTAATTGACTAAAAAGGCAATATGGCAAGAAATTCTTCTTGTGTTCTGACCACTTAGATGGATAATCAGACTCCATGTTGTTGAGGTAATCCTCACACATATGGTGAACCTTAGTACCTCTTGCTGCAGCAGTTCGTGCTACATGGTTGGCAACTTCATTACCTACCCTCTTACGCCACTCCATCAGACCCTTCTTGTTACGGACTGATAGGACCGTTGTGATTGATGGGTACTTGTTACCCTCTGGTGTTGCGTATAGACGCACACCGTTACTGTTAGTTGCTGTTATGGGTTGCAACTCCACCCCTACATGATTAAACATTATGCTAACGCACGAACCCTCGCTACTAGTCTATCTGCTCGATTGGTGACCTGACGATACCACGCAGAGTCAACCATCTCATCTGCGGCGGCGTGCCAATCACGGGAATCTACACCACGCTTCATACCCCTGAATCTACTCAAACGAGGACGCCCCATATTGAACATCATATTGGCAATCACTTGCTGAGCTTCTTCTGGCAGATCGTCAAAGTCTTCGTAAAGGATGTTGCAGTCTCGCAAGACGTTTTCGCAATCCTGCTCGAAGGCTTCAACGACTCTAGACTCTGATACTTCGGTTCCGATTTCTGAACCATTTTCGGGGTCAGACTCCAGAACCAAATGGCCAACGCCAAAAGTAGCGTACCCAAGATGATCATTATATACCTCATATTTCACGCCCTCGTCAATTTCGAGTTGTTCTCTTAGTACTTGTAAATCCATTATTCCATTCCTATTCCTAGTTTGATTTTATTAATGAGATAACTGCGAACAAAGCCACTCCGTACAATATCACCGATAGTAAACTCAGTACAATTAAACTCTTCCATTTCTTCAAGAATTCTGAGAAAGTCATGTAATCCATTTTTTTCATTTGTCCTCTGTAGGTCAGACTGATCAAAATCGCCACAGAACATAATCTTTGAGTCCTGACCCACACGGGTGATAATCGTATCCAGTTCGTGGAAGTTCATGTTCTGACACTCATCCACTATAATGATTGCGTTATCAAATGTCAGCCCCCTTAGAAAAGAGGTTGAGAGAAAGTAGAGAGTACCTTGACCCTTGAGGCGGTCATATAAATTATTGAATGCCTGTTCGTTAGGTTGCTCAAACATGAACTGTACCATGTTCTGATATGGCACCTGATAGAGTGCAGCCTTGTCTTCCTCATCCCCCGGCAGGAAACCGATCTCCCTCGTAGGGATAAGTGATCGAACCAATATGACCTTCTCATATTTGGTCTTCAAGTCCATCACTGCTTGCAGTGCAAGAAACAATGCACTAAAAGTCTTACCTGTGCCTGCAGCACCAAATAGGAACTGGTTCTTACCATCCTTAAATGATTTAAAAACCACCTTCTGATTATCAGTGATGGGTTTAACTGCTACTAGATTATTGTGATTGATCTCTTTGTTCTTCTTAGCGCTGGCCATTATATATCCTTAAAAATTAGGTAGAGGGGGGTTCCAAATGGACCCCCCTCTGATGCATAGCCGGAGTGACTTCCCAGCTTCCGTTGCCGCTGTGCAGCAGTGCTGAAGTTTGATTTCTCGGCCGCATCAATTCTATTTATACTAAACAACACCGTGTTTTTTCAATACAGCACGGGTTTTTTGTTGTTTGGTAGGTTCACCACCATAACGATCTGCAAGAGGTGTACCGGGATGTGCAGCAGCAATACGTTGAAGGTTCTCTGTCATACCATCGTCCTGTTTAGGACCAACACCCATGATGTGATCACCCACAAAAGCAAAACCGCCGGGAATATGTTTGACATGGGGGTTATTATTCAGATACTCTTCACGTTCAGGATTGGACATTATTTCGTCCCATTCCTTACCTGTCTTTTCGTCATAAAATGTATATGTTGGCATTATAAGTCCATCTCCAATTGTTGATCATGACTGTCAAGGTCATCTAAGGTAACGATGAAGGTAAGCCGCCAGCGTTCTAGTTCTTCTATTCGTTGATACAAATCTCGTTCGATGCTCGTCAAGTCGGAAAGTGTACTCATTTTTTCCTCACGCATTCGTCGCCCCATGTAATCCCAATAATTCTCTCTCTGCATTAAACCACTCCGGTACGGTTCTGTTTTTCCACTTTGCAAACCCTGATTTCTCTACTATGTAGTACTTCTGATAAGCAAGCACAGTGTCATCACCTTTGCACTCTTCGGGCATACACTGAGGTGGGTCAGAAAAGAATGTTTTAAAATCCATATTCTTGGGAGACTTAAACAGTGGTGCAAGCAACCGTTCTGTAGCATGGTTTTTGCCATATCGATAAGTGTACTCTACCATAAGAGCAACCATGTGGTCGTACAACCATGTGTAATTTTCTAAACTGGAACGAACCCAGATAGTACTTGGATGATTCTTATGAGCCATCTTGTACAAACCATCACGATCAGCACGTTCATCTCCGTCAAGAACACGATGAGCGGTAGAGAGCATCTGTGCGCTCTCCAGTATCATCTTGACCACATGCTTATCACACATCATCTGTGCAGCAACTACAGGGTCTTTGTCTAGGTAGAATATGTTCATTTCATTTCCTCAATCGTATCCATAACAGCGCTCATTCTTCTTTCCTTGTTTCATCTAATAGTAACATCTTACCCTTTTTTTCATCTAAAGTCAAGACCCTTTCAGTCTCAATCATGTCAATAATTATGGTGGTGATACTAACTTCCGTATTCAACTCACCAATCTTCTGTGTCAACCGCTTTAATGTTTGTTGATAATATTCTATCTCTTGTTGTTTCTTGAGCCGAGATTCAATCAGGTCCGTTAGTGATATTACCTCTGCCATGATAATCTATCAATCATTGCATTCTTAGCATTACATTGAAATACGACGATGGGCCTCAATTCCTGACAATACTTTGAAATTGGTTGTCCTTGATGTATCTGGTCACAACTGAAAATCACTAACCGATCACCAACATATGAAACCAGAGTGTCACCAACCAATGTCCCACCACCCCAATCAGATTGCCAATCCAATTTTGGATAATATATCATGGTGAAGTCACAAGCGTCATAATGAGCTTGTTGTTCCAATCCATGAGTGTGACCAAGAATATAAGAGGAGTTAACAGAACCCAAACCCTCTAATTGGATTGATCCTACCAAATCTTTGAACAGGTCATCGATGAAAGGTTTTCCATCTGAATACCAGTGCTTATTGAGTAGTGGTGGAGTTATTGGTTGATACTCGTATGACCATTTTAAATGGGATATCTCTTGATCATATTTGTTAGCACCCAGAACATTATCAAATATTTCAATCATGGATTTCTCCTACCCTTGGGAACGTCCCACACAAATGTCAGCCTATCAACATCACCATTGTTATATGACATATGTGGACGTTTGTTGTCAAACCAGAAAAATGTGCCGGGATCAATCTGATGTGACTCATCTTCAACCGTGTACAGATATGTACCCTGCAACGATAGATGATACCTGTCCCGTGTCAGATAGTAGTCACCTTCATCAACATGCAGACCTAGTGTATCGCCCGGCCTCAATCTAAAGAATGCTGCTCGTGAATGTCGGTGCAGTTTGTAAGTCTTTAACCATTTCCTGATAGCAGGATAACGATAGTACATCGGTGTGTTCTGTTGTAGAACAGTCTTCTTGGGATCATCATCAGGGTGTTTGACCGCAGCCATAGTGAGAGGTAGAAATCCATACGGTTTCGTATCTCCAGCAGCACCTTGTAGTGATCCTGCCACAGCCCAATCCTCACTCTTGATATCAGCAAGAATAGAACTTACGTCAATGTTCTTTTCAATAAACCTAAAGTGACTCATTTTTCCCAACGATAAAAAATATGATCCTGTATCTCTACAGTCTTCGTTTTAGTCTTTGCCCATGCGGGTGACACATAGTCTGCATGGTAATGCGTTGCACCACCAGTGATATCTAGGAAAGAAATCTCATTACTCAGAATTGCATCTGCAAGATCAAACATCTTATTATATATCTTTTTATTTCGAGGCACATCACTCTTACCGTCACAGAACCAGCTGAATTGGCACCTATTTTTTATAGGGTATCTCACTTGGGGGTTCTGCCATGATGCTCGTGTAGGCCCCTGTTCTACCACCTCACAGATGGTATTAGGGTATCTCTTATCATTAACACGGTTCAATACGACAGCGGTAACTGCAAGCTCTCCTGCGATACCCTGACCCCTTGCCTCATGATACATGTTGAGTGCAAGACACTCGGCAGACCTATCAGGTTCAATTGTTGGTGCGCTTGGTTGAGGGACTGCAATCATCAATCCAATGATTGCTGCTTCAAGGCCGTTCACATCTCACCCATTTGTGTGGTGAGATATTGTTTGGCGTACTTAGTTGCTTCTTTGCTCTTGAAGTACATCCCAACATCCTCAACCACCTCATCAATAGTGAAGTCATTTGGAACAGGTGCATCAAAGAAATATCCATTACAGAAATCTTCAATATCCATCATCCAGTTATTCATCTTAGACATTAGCAGTCTCCTTTACATTCCAAACCATACCATCACGCATTGCACTGGCAGTAAGAAAAACCTCATTACCGTTCATGCCCTCAAAGACAAGATTGATC
>Ga0209830_10002529_pt1 | contig 14666 bp, 19 predicted proteins | sample ArcticOcean_MG_C_12_FD_187439 | JGI IMG/M metagenome (GOLD analysis project Ga0209830, IMG submission 187439) | Marine microbial communities from western Arctic Ocean - ArcticOcean_MG_CB8_130 (SPAdes) (version 2) | ecosystem: Environmental > Aquatic > Marine > Oceanic | place: Arctic Ocean...
CATGTCCTGTAAGAGGGATGTTGCGATATCCTCAATTGGATTGCCGTCACCCATAGTATATGAGTCGCCTAATACTACTACGCTGTTTGCCCAGTCTAAAGTGTCAAATTCTGGTGCCCTAAATCCATTACTGTTAAACTTATATCTAATTTTTTTGTTGTAATAATACCAATCTGGCCCAAGTTCTCTTTTATTTCTTTTAAATTCTTTTTCACTACTGTCTTCTTCCCAAAGACGTTTTGTATCTGATTTATTTCCGCCTTTAAGCATAGTATTTCCTTTTGTACCTTCCTCGCGCCAGTTTGTAAAAATTGCTGTTCTATGACCCCACCATTCCGTCTTCAAACGTTCTTCTTGATATTTTTTATCAGGCTTTGTTAATTTAAAGTCTACATTAGGTCTTAGTGAAACAGTTTTAGGCTCAAATCCTCTGTTAGTATTAATAAATAGAAGCGAGAAGTTTTCATCCTTGGCTATTTCAATTGCACGACCAATTTCGTGTTCGTTGTAACCAAATATAATATACTGCCATACAATTACATGTCCTAGATCTCTACCTTGTTTCATACGTTTCCATACATCATCAAAGTTTGAGCCTACACGATATAACTCACTTTTTTTATCAATACCATCAACGCCAAAATACCAAGCACTTGTTCCTACGTTATAACTATATGCTTCATCCCACCAAGCATCACTTTTACCACTGCCAACTGTTGCAATACGAACCTTAGTTTCATTTTCGTCACACATTTTTAATAAATTTAAAAACTTAGGATGATAAATGGGATCACTAATTTGTCCGCAAAATGTAACGCCGTATTCGTAATAATCTATTATTTTTTTAAAGTTGTGTTCTTCAAGATCAAACGAGCGTCTAATTTGAGGTTGACTTATAACTTTTTGCCTAATACACTGAGGACATCTAAAGACACATCTATGTGATGTATCTATGTTAGGCCTTGCATACTTTTGTTTTTGAATATATAAATCAGTAAGTCTAGTTTTCAAGGTCAAGGAACACCCTCCTAGTTTCTGCTTTTTCTTGAGATTGCCATCTTTGAGTATCGCTATCTGTAAGCTCTATTCCACATTTCTTTTTACATATATAAGAACAATTATCTGGATCATTTACTAGTTTTTGAAAAAAGTTTTCCCAAGCATCAGACCCAAATATTTCTTCTAAGCTACTAATGTTTTCTACTGCTAATTTAGGATCTTTTAGTCCTGATTTTTTAACGTATCTAAGAACTTGCGGATCGTCTAACCAACAACAAGGCAGCATATAACCGTCAGATGTATAAGCAGCACCCTTGCTATTATTACTATTCATCCCTAAACATTTAGCTCTTATTTTCATTAGCAATTCCTATTTACTATATTTATAGAGCAACACTTGTATAGCAGTTGCGATTGGCTGTTAACAGAATTTCCATACTACGAAATTCTGTCTTTTCTTCTAGAAGCCACTCTGACTCATCAATTTTGTCGCCACACTTTTTCTTACACATATAACAAGACTCTTCAGGTTTGTTTACTAGCGTTTGAAAGAAGTTTTCCCACTGATCTGATGTAAAAATATCTTCTAATTTTTCGTTTTTAGATAGTAGCAATTCGTCGTCTCTAAGCCCTAATTCTATAACTTGTCTTTCTATTTGCGGTTGATCTAGCCAGCAACATGGTAGCATATACCCATCTGAAGTATATGCTGCACCTTTGACATCGTTTTCTCCAAACGCTAAACATTTAGGTCTAATTTTCATTTAACTTCCTCTAGTGCATCTAGTATAGGTGCAAAGTCTGGTTCTTTAATATTACGCTTCCAATATACACTACCACCGTCTTGTATATTTTTATCTCTAAGGTACACTACATCTTTCTCATAGTATTTACACTCTTGGAATATACGAGGTGCTGGATCAAATGTTTCTTTTGTGTAAACATAAGTTTCAAACAAGCTCATAAGATTTTCTACAGGTACAAATATATTGTTATTCTTTATATTAACATACTTTTCGTCATATGTCAAGATCCCGTGATCAGGATAATTATCAATTACTCTTTCAACACTAGCATAGTATTCTGGATTTGTGCCTAAAAACAAATGTTTAAATTGTATATTATCTGTGTGTGGTTTGTATATACTAAAATTTATAGTTTTTTCAAAGTGTGCGCCTACTCCATTAGGAAATACTTCAGTGTCACACAGGTCTATAATTTGTTTAGGATTGTAAAACTCTACAGCTAAAGTATATAATATAGGATGGTTTTCGCTGTATACACTAATAACATTATTACTAAACAAATTACGTAAAGTTGTTTGCTGTTCAGAAGTGTAATCTTTAAAGTTTTGCCAACTTAGTGTCATCATACTTCTGCCCATAATAAGTGTAACATCATCATCCGACGGCACATATGTATCTGGGAACCAAACACTAGTACAATGAATATACTTGCGTATAATAGAATTTACATAGTCACGCTGATTATATTTTCTGTGACAGATAATAACAACTCGTGCAGGATAGCCTGCATTATTAAGCATGTCACAGTATTCATAACTGTAATACAGTAGTCCGTCTACCGGTTTGCTAGTAACAACAATATTAATCATTATTAGTGAAGCTCATTTAATTTTCCTTGCTTTACATATATTTAATCTAAAAATAATCATATGATAGTGATACTGAGTGCATGCCACTATAAATACATACAACGCAAGGATAATCAATGAACAACTCCATCTTATACTCTATGCTAACACGGTTTGGAAGCTACTATCCACTAAAGTTAGAAAATAAAATTGGAAGCATAATTGAGGATATTAATAACAATTTTGACTGGGTACAATACAATCCTCGTAAAAACATAGACAGAGAAGGGCTAAGTATTACTAGCTTAGATGGTGGGTTGTCGGGAAAACCTGATTTAGACTCGCTGTACGAATATTACAACAAAACAGGTATTGCACTTAATGAAACAAACTTTACTACTAAAACTCCAGTTTACAATTATTTTAAAGAATGGTTAGAACCGCTTCAGGCACATTTAGGTAGAACACATGTTATTAGATTAAATAGAGGAGGATTCTTTCCGCCTCATAGAGATAACAAACATTCTAACATAGATTCATTTAGATTGTTTTTACCTTTAAATTATAATAGTGTACAAAACTTTTTCCTATTAGAAGATAAAAAAATGGAATTTAAAAACGGAGTTATGTATTTTATTGATACTGCAAAAATGCATACAGTGTTTAATACCAATGAAAGCCCTTTTTACTTTGTTGTAGCTAATGTTATATTAACTCAAGAAAGTGTTGATGCAACCTTAAAATTTTTACGCGGTTAAAGTTTTACTTCTCCTATAGCGGTTTCATCTTTTGCCCAAACACTAATGGCTATACGGGTACTAGTTAAGCCTACCACATTATGAAACTTTGTTACATCAATATTATGCCAAACATGCGTAGGAAAACTTACTCTATTAATTTCTTTTGCTTCGTCATTATACCAAACTGTACTAACATCGCCGCCTGATTTAATAATATAATTATAACAGTTTGTTCTACCATAGTCCTTGTGTAGAGGCAAATCGTCTGTAATTAATTGAAACGCAAAATTTACATCATTATCAAAATACGGTTTTAAAAATTCTTCAAGCTCTTGTGTAGCAGTATGTAACGTATATTTCCTTGCTTTAACTTCGTCAGATTTAACTCCGTCAAACCTATTAGGAATTTTTCTTATTTCTTCTTCCGTTAGATTAATAATATTATCTGGAATTTGTGGAATTTGCGAACAATATCTATACAACATTGGTGTTATAAGAAAAGTTTTCAAAGTCTTTTTCAAATATATTTAAAATTAATTTCTCCCTTTCTTCGTTATAGTAATCTAAGTAATTATATTTAGGAGAAATCATTTCTTTTTGGTCTATCTTAAACCCTAATTTATCTTCTATTTTAGAATATCCGTTTTCGTATTTAAAAATATTAGGAACCATACCGTTGTTACCGGTTAGATATTCAGTTTGTGTAGTAGTTGACACATAGAAGCGATCATACTTTTTTGTATACAGTTGTTCAAAAGTTAAGTCAGCAAGTTTATCTTTAAACACATATATATTTTTTAAAAACACATAAAAGCTCACAGCTCTAATAAACGGATTTCTTACAACAGAAAACACCCATTTGTTTTCTATTAATGATTCCCAATGACTATATGGATAGTGCATAACTTCACGCCAGTCAGTGCCGTTAATTTCCTTACTAAACATATCTTCAGGCATATACCTTGCATCAAGACAATTTAATTTTATACTTTTCTTTATGCTCATGCCTGATGTTTTTGGAATATGTACGAACGCAATATCTTTTGTATAAATCACATCAGTGTCCTTTTATAAAATCGTCAAAACTTATATTAGAAGAACGGCGCATACTTTCTGTTCTTACAGTTAATACAATTCGATGAACCTCTTCTTCTGTAACAACGTTGTGTGGAATACTAGTATTAAACAGTGTTGGCTTATCTAATACTATTTCATGAATAGGTCCTATAATTGAGTCTGGCGGATATCCAATTGCCGCACCATTATTTGCGGCAAAGTTTACTGTACTTGCGTCATGTTGCCAATTAGGTTCAAGTGGTTTCTTATTAGGGTCTACATTATACCATATATTTTTACTTTGGTTATTGCAATTAATTATTGGAATATTTAATGCAATATTATATCCATAGTCTACATGTATTTTTGTACTAGTCTTTGGCAAGCTAATAAAAAATCTAGTAACTGTAATCTTACTATTAAAGAGATCCTCGCACCAATTATAAAATTCTGGAAGAACACTTTTCAAATCAAACAGTTGTGCGTTCCAATTTTTTTCAAAATCTTTTTTTACTAATAACTGTTGAACGTCTGGATGATTTGAAATAATATCATTATCATAATATTGTAAGTCTATTTTTTTATAAAACATTGGCAATTAATCGTTCCTTTTGTTGTACCAATTCTGATCCCATGTAACTCTTTTTAATTTTCGTTTACCTATAAATGAATCTCGATAGTGTATAGTACTCCAGTTGTCATATACAACCAAGTCTCCTACATTCCATCTATGTGTGTATGTTGTTTCGTCACTCATCATGTTATCAATTACATTATTTCTAATCCACTGTTTATAGTCTGTGCCTTCTTCAAGGCCTTCTATCCATTGTGTAAATAATTCATCAGCTACTAATCCGTAATCATTGTGCATTGGATGCCATTGTATTGCCGGCCTTCTAACATAACAATCCCAAGGTGTTTTGTAAGGAGCCTTGCATAACGCAGTAGCAGATTTTAAGAATTCTCTTATAGAATTATTAATTAAATGCAATCCTTGAACAGTGTCAATAAACTTTGTACCAGCAGGTTCTCCTTCAAGTTCGATAGCATATAAAATTCTATTAGGCAGTAGTTGCGAAGGAAAGTGTGTAAGATCAATATGCCAAGGTATAATACCAGACTTTAATAATCCATCTTCACTTACAGTTTCAACAAAATTATCTTCGTGTCCACTAACTACACTTTGTTGTAGGCCGCTATACTTTTCTTTTGAATTATCCCAAACTTGGCCAAAAATACTACAGAAATCTTTTAGCTGTGTATTGTTTAAAGATTGATCCTTAAAGATCAATACTTTTTGTTTAGCAAACAAATTGTATACTTTTGTTTTTTCTAATGAAGTTAATTCAGCACAGTCTATATCAGAGACTTCACTTATCCAGTTATTTTTGATATTATTAACTTTCAATAAAACTTCCTTCATAATCAAAACTTATTCTGTACAGAAATCGATCTCCTTCAACTTCATTTCGTTTGTGTATACTATGAAACTGATCCATGAAGATAAAATCTCCTGGCTGCCAATCATTATGATGGTAAATGTACTTCTCTTGAAATACATGATCAAGTAAATATTGTTTTAGCCATTTTTGATCCAACTCTTTACCACTACGTCTCCACATTTCTCTAATGTAATGAAATGTAAAATATAGTCCTTTACCATTATCGTATGGATGATTGTATACTAATGGCTTCGTAACACCTTCGGGGTATATACGCTTATTCTCAAACATGATAAGCTCTTTGTCGCCTTCTTCTAGCTTATAAAACGTATTATTCTTAAACTGAAATGTACAATCTACATCGTCAACTATTTCTTTAACATCATCTGGTAACTCATTATATGCTTGACGTGTATCACAGAAACTAGTTACACTGTTTTTACCAGGCTTAACACAATACAATGCTACACAACTTTCTTTACCACTTGGGCGTCCATTACCATTACTATGCCAATCAAGTTCGTTGTCTGCAAATATACCAATCTTTTCTCCGTGTTTCCGTTCGTTAGTTACACGAAATAATCCTGGGTGCTCTGGATGCATAAAAAACTGTTTGGGCTTTAGCACGTTGCCAATAGTTTCGCATACATGCAATATTCTAGATTCGTGCAAGTCTTGATTGCGTACTACTACTATATTGTCTCTTACAATATTTCTGCCAAACTCTTTAATATCGTTATCAGAAGCACTAGCAAAGTCTATGGTAGTTTCAATATGTGTCATACTATGTTTCCGTTATCTGTGCAGAATCTCCATAATAGCCTTTCACCTTTTACCTCTGTTCGATTGTGCAAGCCGTAGTACTGATCGTTAAACACCATATCTCCGGGTTGCCATTTGTGTTTGTATATGTACTTGTCTTGAAATGCATGATCGTACAGATAGTTCCATAGCCAATCACTGTTAAAGTCTGGATGCGTTGGATTACGCCATTCTTCTATTAAACTAGGAATAAAGTACAATGCTTTCTCTCCGTGCCACGGATGTGTAACAACTAACGGTTTCCAAACTTGGTCTGTATAAGTTGTACCTCCGTGATGTTTTTTACCGTTAGAGCCATCAAAGATTTCATATTCTGGATCTTCTGGTGTAAGTTTATATCCACCGTCATTCTTTCCTACTGTAGGACCTTCTCCTGTAAAAGCTGCCATACTATGTCGAACTTCCATAGTTTCAATTAGCTCTTTCACATCATTAGGTAACTCCTTGTATGCTTGTTTCATATTACAAAATCCTGTTATTCCGTATTCGGGATTACCGGGATTAACACAATGCAGCATAAGTGTTACTTGCTGTACCTTTTCTCTTAACCCTCCGTTACTATGCCAACATAAGTCTAAGTCAGCAAAAAGACCTGTTTTTTTACCTTCTTCATCTCTTGCATTAGTAACTCTTGTAATTTCAAGAGAGTCTTGATCTGCCCAAAATACCGTCTTTTTTTGAACAGTACTTGAACGACCCATCTTGTTTACTGCTTCAACGAGTTTTTCTTTATTAGAAGGTACATTTCTTAATAATATAAAATGATGATCAGGGATCTTTTTAACAAAGTCGTTAAGCTCTTCTTGTGTAGCTTGTAACAAGTTAAACTCTGCTTCAATACCGTTAGTATTGTCTAAGATTTTTTTAATAATCATTGTACTAATAGTTCTCCTTTTCCTGAGATGTTTTTGTAGTCTACGCCAAATAATAAAACAACACGAATGCTATCTGTTGGATTGATTACTCTGTGTAACCAACCGGTATTAACAAAATATGCTTCACCTAGTTTCATAGTTAAACTAACTTCTTCTGTCTTTGTCTTCCATTGAAACAGACTTCCTGTTGTTTGAGCGGGTATTTGAACACGGCACAGTACACTTGTATCAGTGTCTATGTGATAGTTTAGCTCGTTACCGCCATGCATAACGCTAATACGGGTTCTATAGGGCTTTACAAATGCCGTTGTAAGATAGTTTTCTATAGCAGTAGTGCTTATATCATTACGCCAATGCATATAATTTGTTTCGTCAATTGTATCTTCAGCAGTACACTCTTGGAGTATAATTTGCTTATATGTTTCGCTTGAGGTGAATACGTTCTTTACATCACAGTGTTGCGAAAGTTGATAGTTATCGCCGCCTAGATCGTTTCCTGTATAACTAGTTGCAATGTGTAATATTTCGTCAATTACTGCCTGTGGTACATTGTTAGCAACAGTGCCATGAGTTAGCATCTCATGCCTTCGTGGACCATTATTCCCAGATACTCTTCTTTTCCTAGTAGCTTTAATTACGCAAGAGTCAGCCATAATAATTTCCCTATGTTTTTATTACTTTGACAAACCATGCAGTAGGATCAAGTTCCCACCATTTTTGTCCTATTCGATAACTACCTGCTCGATTATGATGATTCTCATGCCATCCTTCGCCAGCTGTTAAAATGTTTCCTATAATAGTATTATTAGGTTTACCGCCTTTGTGTCCTAGAACATTAAGCAATCCGTATCCATGAAACGCTAACACAACCGGTACTGCATAACCAAATATCATAAGTAACGGATCGATAATAGTAAGTACAACAATAATAGCTACGTTAAGTTTAAAGTAATGAACATGAAACCATCTCAGTAGTTGATCCTTTAAAAGCCTTTTAATAAACTTACGTTTAATTTTAAAATCGTACCCCCAAGTATTAACATACACAGGAAACCATCCTTTGATTGTAGCACTATGTGGATCGTCATCTGTGTCATGATGTGCATGATGGTGTCGATGAGTTGCAGCCCAAGTCATAGCTGGCCCTGCTCCACTAAACATGCCGAGAATATTTACGGCATACGGATACCATTTTCTAGCTTTAAACGAATTATGACTGTAATATCGGTGATACCCACCGCTTATTGCTACAATAGCAATAACTTGCCACCATAAAAATCCTGCAAGAAACATCCACCATTCACCGTACATAAATGCAGGAATGAGCAGTAAATGACATACTGCATGATTTAATAATAACTTAGTTGTGTTTTCCATAATTACTTCTTACTCATTAGGTCCCAGTCACTAATACTTATGCTCGGTAGTTCTATAGGCTCTCCAAGATAGATAGCACTCTGCCAACAGTTAGAACTATTCTCATTACAAGTTTGTATCATGTTAGGATTCATCTTCCAGTTACCGCCTAATTTTCTTCTTACGCGGTCTAATGCAGGCCTGCGTTTTAGGTCTTGCATAGATATAAAAACAGTTTTATAATTACTAAGATATTTTTCTTGTGCTTTTACTAAATGCATTGCAGGAGTCTTAGCATCTTTGTCATAGTACAGATGACTACGTCGATATCTTGGATTGTAATACGTTCTAGTAAGAAGCCTAAAACAACCAGGGTAAAATTCTTGTATTGTTGCAAATGCAATTAAAATATCGGTTTTTATAGTAGAATGCATATTAGTAAGAGGTATGTATTCTTCTATGTCTACTAAAAAGAACCATTCTATAAAATGTGTTTTGTAAATCTCAGGTATTCGAGAAAACCAGTCTCGGTTCCTTACATCACCAGTATGGTTCTCTTGCTCAAATATCTTTAGTTCGTCTAAGAATCTTTGTTCACCAAATTGTTGTAATGTTATTACTTTCAAAAACTTTCCTTTTGTATTGGTTTATATAGTTAATAGTATTATATAACGTATTGAGAAAGAAGTCAAGAAAAATTACTCACTAAGTATTACATGATATAAAATTTGAGTACTTGGGAGTTTATAAAACCAATTGTTTTATAAATTAGATTAGTTTAATTTAGTTTAAGTTTACCCAGGCACTGTTAGCATAACCTTGGAACTTATGAGTTGCTGTAAGATAAATCATCTGACCGTTTGTTGGCGATGCGTGTGCAGCATCTCGTGCTGACGTAGTTGCGTATACTCCCGGCATGATAGTACCGCTTGCTTTAATATTTCCTGCTACTTCAAGTTTTTCTGTAGGAGAATCAGTACTAACACCTAACTTGTTATCTTTCCAAACCATAAACACGGATGGTGTACCAAATGCACCAGCTGATGATTGTCCAAAGAAAATTCCATTTTCTTTACCAACTATAAGACCTGTAGTTTTTACTCCAGCTGAATCATCTCTACCAAAAGAAATAACACCATACTGTAGAGCAGTATCACCAATTAAGGCTGAAGTTGATTTACGTTTTAGATTCAATTTACTAGTGCTATCAACACTATCAATATCAATTGCTACTATAGCAGTAACACTTGGGTTAGATACACGAGTATTACCAATAATATTACCTGTGAAAGTTTTATTAATTCCGTCTAAAAGAACTGAACTATCATCACCAAACACACTACCAGTTAAGTCACCGTCAAATGTACCAGCAGTAAGTGTTCCGGAAACATCAACTGAACCTATTAGATTACTTACGTAAAGTGAATTAATATATCCGTTACGAAATTTAGTAGTAGAAGATCCAATATCTTTAAGATTGTTACCGGTTGGCATTATAGTTCCAGACGTAGTAATGTTAGCAACTGTTAGAGATTGAGTTGCACTATTGTACGCTACAGTACTATCATCAGCATGTAAATTACCTTCAAACTGCGGAGCAGTAATAGTTCCATCAATATTAATATTACCAATTCCTGTAATATTTTTACTATTTAGATCTAAGGCGCCGCCTAGTTGTGGACTAGTGTCAGCTAATACTGATGCTAACCCAGCAATTAAGTTGCCGCCAACTTGCGATCCATCTCCTGCGTAAAGTAATTTTGTATCTGTGGTGTATATTAACTCGCCGTCTTTGGGAGTTACAAGTAGCCTTTCGGCATTGGTACCACGTCTTAATCTTAAAGCCATTTATAAAACTCCTGAAATATTCTTTCTACATGTATTTATGTCAAGTAACAATAATACTTATCTTCTTTTCTTCATAAAAAGTGCAGTTCTTTTCTTAATGTCACGTTTAACACGTTCCGTGTCAAGCCTAAAATCAATATTTGATATGTCGTTCTCGTATGACGCAAATATATCTTCTAGCTCTTTTTGAACATTGACTTGATTACCGTCTTCATCTTTAGAATTTTGTATATCAATATCCCAAATCTTTCCGCTATGGAAAACAACCCTAATAGAATGTAGATAATCTATAGGAACAACTTTCAAATCAATGTCCTGAAAAACATCAGGCCATATGTCTATTACGTGCTTTGGAAGTTTATTTTTATCCGACGGCACTAGAAGTTGCTTTTGCTTTAGTCTTTTTAACAACAGATGCTTTCTTAACAGTTGGAACTAATTCTTCAGCTTGAGCTCGTAGTGCTTTAGCTTCTTTATACAATGAATCAGCTTGACTGCGGAATTGTGCTGCTAAGTCTGTATCTGATAATACATCAGTTGCATTAGCTGCCGGCGTTCCTATATCAGCCGTCTCCATTGATGCTACTGGTGTTGCTTTTGGTTTATTTGGAACATCATCTGGACCCATAGCTAGTTCATCAATCGTTACACCTCTTTGTTGTGCAATTAGATTATTAAGATCTGTTAGTGGCAATACTGTTTGATGGTCTGGTTGCATTTCTACAGTGTCAACTGCTACTTTCATCATTTTACCAGTTGAATGAAATGCGTGTAACATATTCCTACCGTCAGGTAATGTAGATCGAGCCATAATTTCTGCAAACTCATTTGCACTCTGTCCAGCTTCGGATTCGACAACTCGCATAAGTGTGTCATGTTCATCTGCATTAAGTGCATTAGTGCTAACGATAACAGCAGAAGACGAATCTCCAGGAATAGTCCTATATGCTACAACAACTTTTGATTTACTTTTTGAAATTCTTCCTACGTGTTTAAGAGCCATTTGCATCTCCTTGTTTCTGTTGCTCAGCAACAGCGGTTAAAAATGTGTCTAGCTTATTAAATACAGTGCCTACAGATAACATTTCATTTGCTTTAAATGCACCCCTAGATGATGCTACTTCAATAACTTGACGTAATAACTGTAAGTCGTTTACTGTTAGTTCTAGACTATTATCTGCAGTTTGTTCAGGCGCAGTCGTTCCTTCAGGCATTGGCGCACTAATTTCACCCAATGCGTTCATATTTGCTTCTTCACTCATAAGTATTATCTCCTTCAGTATTATTTACTTATATTTCAAATGCGGGCAGGCTAAAGTGAAATAGCTCATTTCTTTCCCGTCTTCAAATCCAATTTTTATTACACTGTGTATAGTGTCAGTTGAGTCTAAATCTATATTTCTATCAACATAGAATCTACCTTTTAAGTTATATAGTATCCATTTTTCAATAGTGCTTTGCAAGTTATAGCTTAACGGTATTGATATAAATTCAAAATGCGGAGGTATTCTATCAAGTTTCCGCATTTCAAATAAATTTAATGGATTAGGTTCTTTAATTTTATGCGGCAAGTTCATAATGTGTTGTTAACCCAAACGGTGCTTCTAAATTTTGATCATTATTACTATGTATAACAAAAACAGTATCGCAGTAGTTTTCATCGCCCCAACTGTTCCACGGATATCCATCTGTAAACATAATAAATTTCTTAGGTTGTATATCGTTAAGTTTCATATATTCCCAGTTACAATCAAAGTCAGTACCACCACCGCCCATAATTTCGTAATCAAGTAAGTTGTCGCCACTGTCTGCACTAAAGTCTTGTTCGTTGTATACCTTTGTATCAAAGCACCACAGTTTAATATTATAGTCTTTAAACTCGTCCATAATACCTTTAACTTCACCTAAGAAATCTTGTGCTTGTGCATTACCAATTGACCCTGACATATCAAGTGCAACAGCAAGGTCAATAGTATCCATAAAACTCATGCCTGGTAAAACTACACCTGACATTTGACCTTTTCGACTTGGACGACTAAATGTATAATCGTTTCGAATTGTACTTTGTATTTGTTGACGAATAATTTCACGCCAATTCATTTTAGGCTCAGTAAGCTCTTTAATCATACGTTGAACTTCTGCAGGAGTATTTCCTGCGCCTGCAGCTTGAGCTGCTTGCATCATACCTTCTTTAATTTCGTCACGTATCTTTTTTAATTCATCTTTTGTATATGTCGGTTTACCGTCTCCGCTACCTTTTTTACCAGGTGCTTTACCCTGACTATCGGAATCTTCACCTTCCCAATCAATATGTTCATCAAGTAATTCACCAAGTTGCTTTAATTCTTCTTCGTCGTAGTTTTTAAACAAGTCATCATATACGGCTTCCGAAGACCAAGTTTCATATTTAAAGTCTTGATAACAGTCGATTAAGGTTGGCTTAGTACCAATACGATCTCTAACTAGTAAATTGTTTACAATATAGTCAGCGGAGATATTATGTAAAATAGGATCTCTATCTTCTCTACGAGTAAAATGATCGAATACACAATGTAGGATTTCGTGTGCAATAACAAATTCAATTTCTTTATTTGAAAGAGCATTAAAGAATTGTGTATTAAAATATAAATTGCGTCCATCCACAGCCGCTGTAGGAACCCATTCGTCAGCAGCAACAATACGTAATCGTGTTGCCATATTACCAAAAAATGGATGACGTAATAACAACCCTACTCTAGCAACAATAATACGATCAAGTACATCAACTTTCATTATTGCAAGTTCTTCAGGAGTAATATCTGGATTAGGTTGCCAGTTTTTTTTGCCTTCAACGCTCATATGCCATGTTCCTTCTAACTGTTATAGTACTATTATATATGTATTTACAGTAGATGTCAAGTAAAAATGGACGTTTTTGTTGAGAACGTCCAAACTCATTTCACCGTTAAGCCTTTTGTGCAGCAGTAATATATCTTCCAAATCGTTCATGAAATTCATCAAAACAATCCATTTCGTCTGGATCAATTGGTAAACCGTATTGAGTAAGAGCAAGTTTAATGCCCATTACAACCAATTCAGTATCAAAATTGTCCATTGAAAATCTTAGGAAGTTATTTACTTTAGCATCAAACTTCTTGTCGTTCTTGTCTGATGCTTCTTTTAGCTCGTAACAGAGTGAGACTGTTAAGGAATACATGGCACTGATTTCTTTAGTCTTCAGCTCTTTTACTTTACCTTCCAATATATCACTTGGGTTAGGCATGCTCGATGCAACTTTACGGTGAGCATTAAATTTGACAGCAAGGCCTTCGCCAACTGCACCACTAACTAAATCTATAGTGGTATTCTCATCATCGTCATCCTCTAAAAGTTCGGATACAAATGACCAAGAACGAGGTGTAGCAAAAGAACGACTTGGACTTTTTGGATCAAAGTCATATAAGTCTTTCTTGCTAAAAGTTAAATAACCAACAACATCGCGGTGTTGGTCGTTTTTAATTGCCCATTCAAACCAATCGTCAAAATCTACAGCTAGTTCTAAGTGAACAAAACGGTTAGCTAACGGAGCAGGCATTCTATAAGTAACGCCTTTATCTGCTTCTCTGTTACCAGCCGCAACAATAAGAACATTGTCAGGTAGTTTATATTGTCCTACTCGACGATTAAGAATAAGTTGATATGCAGCCGCTTGTACAGCAGGAGCTGCTGAGTTCATTTCGTCTAAGAACAATACAATATGATCGTATTGTGCCGCAAACTCCTCTGTTGGAAGCTCTGATGGCGCAGCCCATTTCATAGTATTATCGGTTGCTGAGTAATATGGCATACCTTTAATATCTGTAGGATCCCATAGTGACAATCGGATATCAATAAGATGGCTATTTAAAAGTGAGTTAGTAACCTGTCCAACAATATCAGTTTTACCAATTCCTGG
>Ga0209830_10002532_pt1 | contig 14650 bp, 13 predicted proteins | sample ArcticOcean_MG_C_12_FD_187439 | JGI IMG/M metagenome (GOLD analysis project Ga0209830, IMG submission 187439) | Marine microbial communities from western Arctic Ocean - ArcticOcean_MG_CB8_130 (SPAdes) (version 2) | ecosystem: Environmental > Aquatic > Marine > Oceanic | place: Arctic Ocean...
TTTTATATCAAAAAAGAAACTATCTTATATTTTTTCCTTCTACGGACTCATTGATCTAATAGCGATACTACCATTTTATCTAAGTTTCGGGGTAGATACTAGATCTTTGAGAATAGTTAGAATCTTAAGGATCTTGAAATTTGGGAAATACAGTCGTGCAATGAATCGATACGTAGTAGCGTTAAAGAGCATTAAGAACGAATTATCAGTATTCTGTATCATTACCTTCATTGCATTATATGTTTCTGCGGTTGGTATATACTTTTTCGAGAAGACTGCTCAACCAGAGGCCTTCGGTTCAGTCCTAGACTCTTTTTGGTGGGCCATAGTAACATTAACTACAGTTGGGTATGGAGATGCATTCCCGATCACTCCAATGGGGAAGATCTTCACAAGTTTCATTGTAATTATAGGTATTGCAGTAGTAGCAGTACCTACGGGCCTCATTTCCTCAGCGCTTACAACTGTTGTTACCGATACAAAAGAATGATAACAAAAATTCAGTTACCTAAACGGGATAAGAGTTCTAAAGGCGTGCAAACTAACAAAAGTAGCTCTCCTAAGATTCTTGCAAGTATCCCTAAGAAAGAAGGAGAGAGTAAAGAAGAGTTCGCTAAGCGCTTCATTCAGAAGCTTTCTGAAATGTAGTGCTACACTTTCACCTGCTAATATTTTCAAGTAACTCCCTATTTGGCGCTAACTATTTCCATGCCCAAATGGCTAGGACATCAAATTGTTTACTTATAAACGGCTAATAGGTCTTTGATTCGCTCTACTTGAAGGTCAAAGTATGTTCTTCCAAATCCATATCCACGCCCAGTTCCTCCGCGATATGAAGCAGCTACTTCCCTGCCCCTTGCTGTGGCATACGTATCCCAAGCCTCTTGCACTTCGATAGCGCTATTAACCAATGATTCTGCATCTTTTTCTGAGTCAAATTTATTAGACCTAATCGATTCAATCTTAAGTTCCATTAACTGTTTTATTCGCGCTCTTTGTAGTGACATTAATTCTGATACTGCTTGATTTAAACTAGCAGTGCAGAGAGCATCTTCGTAATGCTCATGCCAAGTGTTGTTTTCTGGTTCAGGATATTTTGTAAGTGATATTTCGAAATTAAGGACAATCTTACTGCCGAATCCTTCAATAGTGTGAATGTCTTTTTCTGGATGCTTTGAGTAAGTGTAATCCTCCCCCATATTCCATTGGGCATGACTGTAAACTGGCTCTCCTTCCATATTTGCATTCCAGCTAATCGAGTAGATGGGAGGCTTACCATCAAAGGTCATCTTATGCAGATAAAAGAAATGATATTGGTCTGAATCGCTATCTTCATAGCCAGGTCTTGGCCCGTTAACTACGATCGTCCAGTCATCAGCAGTTCTCCAATCCTTGTCTGAATCAATGTCACATACTGCACTGAACAGACTATAGCGTCTTTCGTAGATACATTCTGGAGATCTACGCCTAGACCATAAGCCATCAACAAAACAATCAGGATTTACGCACCATGCGATGTCAGCTTTTACGAATGCTTGTTCTTCAACGCGCGAGTCAGCACATAGCTCTGATTCTTGTTTTTCGAAGTCTGCATTTCCTGCTTCTTCAAATGTTTGTTCATCTATACGTATAACTGGAACTTCTATATATGATTGATGTTCATGGCTTTGGTCTGCAATAGCAGAGTTCGAGTATATAAAAGCCGTAAGGAGTAGAATTTGAATAATTTTCATTTTTACTATATTTGTGACAAAATCTACATGCCGAGCACTGTTCTGCGCATTCACTCTACTGCATTTAGCATCTCATGGTAAAGCTTAAGGCCCAGCTCACTTCCTAGATAGCAGGACTGTAAAAGGAAATGAATAGCTTCTTCGTGAAATGTTGAGCTTTGGTCGTCACCCGCCCTTTCCTGGGTTATTTCAAATAATTTAAAAAAAGCATCCGGGTGGTCTCTTCCAGCTGCGGAGCGGATCCATACCTCCGCCTCCTCTTTTTCATCTATAGTGGCATCTGCCTTCTCGGACAATAGATAATCACCGTATCTAAACTGTGCTTCGGCATTACCCTTTTCGGCTGCTTTGTGCCAAAATTCCGCTCCTCGGGTTTTGTTGATTTCTACACCTTCACCACCGTAGAAGAGCAGAGTGCCGAGTCTTTCTTCTGAACTGGTGTGCTCCAGCTCTGATGCCTCAGAAAGTAACTTCAGATATTTCGGCAAGTCTTGCTCAAATGCCCACTCACTATTCTCATACATGCAGGCCAAGTTGTGCATAGCGGGAGGATAACCCATCCCAGCAGCCATCTCGTAGAGCTCACGGGCCTTATCGAGGTCCGAACTGCTTTCATCAACGATGCTCAAAACCTTTGGGTCCGTAAGGTCCAAAGATTCGTGGTCCATGCCAATTTGTCCGGTCTGATACAGGAAGCCGAGATTAGTTATATTTGTAGCCTCCTGATTGATGACTTCCTTATAATCAGGAAAATTGTTCTGAATTTCTAGGATCCCGTCAGAGTTGTGGTTTACGATCGATCCTTTTCCATCAACCACGTTTCGATTAAAATGATACAACATCGGCACAAAGTTTATCTCAACAGATGCCAGTGGGATCGGCCCGGGAATGTGTATGTATTCTAAACTTTTATCTTCTTTGATCAAAAGGTGCAGTTCAGCAATCACTCTTGAGTGCGGTATTCGTATGTCTAGATGTATGCGATGTGGGTTTTTGGGGTCGATTCCCCAAGTCCCGATCGAGGGTGCCTTAAATTCTCCTAGGTCCATAAAACCCTCAAAAGTATACAGCTTGTAAACGTAAGGGCTTAATTCAACGTAAGCACTTTCACCTTCATTATTTCCATGGTAGTGCCCAATAAAACCTTCTTTTAACTTACGAACTCGTGCATAGAAATCTGCATCATCAATCGACTCCGGCTCCTCTTCTTTTGAGGTGATAGAGCCTTCTTGCCGTGAATTATCTGGAACTGCTTGAACAATCGGCAGCGAAAGAAGAAACACAGAAAGATACAAAATAATGGCCATCACCTACATATATCCACAATTTTCAGCCCAGCAACATATATCTATTTAAGGTAGGGGGTAAGAATCGATTACTTTTCCTTGAATGCATTTGCTTCATGAAGAGCTTGAGGTGCTCTTCAGTCCTCCTATTTAAACGCTTTAATGTCAGGGTTCGCCAAAAGCAACTGGTGTTTGTGAACAGGTTTAATACTGTTATTTGGATTGTTCAGCGCTTTCAGTGTCCTGTAGAATTCACTTGGAAGGCTTTGATTTGATGTTCAATGATAGTTCTAATGTTTATTATGCCCCCTTATGCAGACCAAATCGTTATAAATGGGATAACTGCAGCGATGTTGTACATTTCGGAGATTATGACGGGCATGATCATCGCCCTAGCCTTCTTCACCGATACATTAAATGGAAATAAAAACTCCAACAGCTACGCTAGAAAAAGCACGTAAAGCATTCTAATTTTTGAATTATGAAGTGCATAACCTCTGTAATTTTTGCATTCCTCGGCCTTGCTATAGTTTTATTTGCACAGTCATCGGCTGATGAAATAAGGAAATGGAAAAAGGATGCGAGTCAGGGATATGCATATGCTCAATACAATTTGGGTGTTATTTATGCTCATGGCGATGGCGTCCCTAAGGATGATATAGAAGCCATTAATTGGTATCGCAGGGCTGCTGAGCAGGGTGATGTAGATGCCCAAAATAGCCTAGGCGCTATGTATGATAATGGGGAAGGCGTCCCTGAGGATGATACTGAAGCAGTTAAGTGGTATCGCAAAGCAGCGGAGCAAGGAAATATAGATGCCCAATACAATCTAGCTATTAAATATGCTCAAGGAGAGGGAGTTTCAGAGGATTTCACAGAAGCTTCAAATTTGTTTTATAAGGTGGCAAATCAGGGGCATTCTGCGGCCAAACACATGCTAGGTTTGTTGTTTGATAACGGCAAGGGAGTATCGCAAGACGATACTGAAGCTGTGAAGTGGTATCGTAAGGCCGCTGAGCAGGGATTCGTCGATGCCCAATACAACTTAGCTATTATGTATACTCATGGAAGGGGCGTTCCAGTGAACCATACTGAAGCATTAAAGTGGTATCGTAAGGCCGCTGAGCAGGGTAATGCATTTGCTCAAAACAACTTAGCTGTTATGTATGATGATGCCGAAGGCGTTCCAATGGATGATGCCGAAGCCGTTAAATGGTACCGCAAGGCCGCCGAGCAGGGACACGCCGACGCTCAATGGAACCTAGGTAATAAGTATCATAGTGGAGAGGGAGTTGTAGAGGATCTCACAGAAGCATCAAAGTGGTATCGTAAGGCTGCTGAGCAGGGACACGCTGGGGCTCTTGGTAGACTAGGGTTTATGTATGCGAATGGTAATGGAGTTCCTGAGGATGACATAGAAGCCGTTAAGTGGTATCGTAAGGCCGCCGAGCAGGGACACGCTGGCGCTCAATGTAATCTAGGGGTTATGTATGACAATGGCTATGGCGTCCCTGAGGATGACATAGTAGCTCTTAAGTGGTATCGTAAGGCTGCCGAGCAAGGCAATCCAATTGCTCAAAGCAACCTAGGTATGATGTATTATAATGGAGAGGGAGTCGTAGAGGATCTCACAGAAGCATCAAAGTGGTATCGCAAGGCAGCGGAACAGGGACACGCTGACGCTCAATGCAGTTTAGCTATTTTATATGATAACGGCGAAGGCGTTATCGAGGATGACACTGAAGCAACTAAATGGTATCGCAAGGCAGCGGAGCAGGACGATCCAGTTGCTCAAAACAATTTAGGATTTATGTATCACTACGGAAATGGAGTTCAAAAAGATCTCTCAGAAGCATCAAAGTGGTATCGCAAGGCAGCGGAACAGGGCAATCCAGTCGCTCAAAGCAATTTAGGTGAAATGTATGATAATGGCGAAGGCGTTACCAAGAATATTACTACCGCCTCATATTGGTATCGAAAGGCTGCAGATCAAGGTAACGAGGATGCTCGAAAGCGACTGGAGGAATTACTCAAAGAGAGAGTTCTGGTTGAAGCTAGGGACACTACTCGTCCTGGGAGTGAGGAATCCTCGATAGGATTGGATGTCCTAGCAGTCTACGGAATTGTAATATTTTTCATATGTTTATTTTTACATACATATTTCACAAAGGATAATCCCACAACGGTATCTGAAAGTGAAAGTAACCATAGTGATGCAAATGATACTGGTGACGAAGAAATTGACGTCATTCCAGATCAAAAAATTAATATCAATAGTGCTACTATAGTGGATTTGTTGTCGATACCAGGGGTCGGGAATGTCGCGGCTAATGAGATCGTCATTAGCAGACCATTCTCTAATTTTAATGAACTTCTATCATTAAAAGGCGTGGGACCAGCTCTTGTTAAAAAGTTACAGGAGTGGTGCACAATCGAACATCCGTCTTTAACTCTGATCAAAACATATGAAGAGTCTTTATATAATGTAAGCCACGAGGAGAAAATTGTTCTTCTAACAGTAAGTATAGCTAGTTTGATGGCACATGCTGACCACAAGATAGTCCCTAACGAGAGCCAGGTCATCAAGAAATGGAGGGATCGCGCTTTAGAAAGAGTTGGATCAAATGTTAATTCAAATGCTCAGTTAAAAAGAGGATTTAATGCATCAACGCAGCTTTTGAAGGCAGATCATTTCATGGATAGATTCATTGATAATGTATGCGGTGTGTTCGAATCGTCCTCAGTTCTAAGCGAAAAGAATACTATGCTGGAATTATGCTTTCAAGTTATGGTGGCTGATAACTATCTTCACATAAATGAAGCTAAAATAATTAATGAATTTTCAAATCGTTGCGGTATAAGCCGCAAGCAGCTCAACAACTATAGGGATAAGCTTATCCTAGAAGAGAGATTAGTCTTTGATGCGACAGTCCCACTCGATGTCTTTTACGGAATCGATTTCTCTGATGATGTTGAATCGAGCAAGAAGTTCTTAATGAATGAATTTAAAAAGTGGAATATGCGCATCAACACCCTCAGCCCAGTGAAACGTGATGGAGCTCAAAGGATGATTGACCGTATTTCAGATGCGCGTAAAAGCCTCAAATAAATCCTCTATTGGCTTTTGAACTGCGCGAGTAGCTCCCTTATCTTCGAGCCCTTTAGGTCGTTGAATGCTTGTGGAGAAAGCTCCATCAACCTATTTGAGCAGTTCTTGAGCCTTTCATTTAAAGCGCTCTTTATAGTGTCTTTTTTGTGAACCCTAAGGAAGCCGAGTATTTTCTTTAGGGAATCTTCACCAAATAGATCTTTGAACTTAGCCTGTTCGGTTTTATCAAATTTATGGTCTTCCATGATTAATAAAACAGCGCTCCACATTTTCACTTCTTTGGCCAATATTTCAATCTGCTCTTTAGCTGGGGCATCTACAAATTTGATTAAATCATTCTGAACACGTTCGTCTATGCTGTCGACATCATGCTCAGAGACTTCAAATGGAAATCTAATTTTTCCAATGCCTAGACTGAACCAGAGCAGCGCTTTACAGCGTATCATCATGGATGGATGAGAACTGTTCAGCGAACGAGATAGTTCTAATGTAGATACCTTCTTAATTTGAGATATAAATTGGCTGGTATCAAATTTTAGGTATCTGGCATCCAACCCAGTAGAGATCTTCATCAATGCACGTATGGAGGCATTTAGATCGCCAGAAGCAAGAAGACCTATCCGATCTACTGAAATCTCTTGAGCTCGCTGCTGCATGAAGTAATCAGCCGAACTCGTGTCCTCTGCGCGCCTGCAATGATTGAAAATGTGGTGTCCAAGTTCATGCCCTGCAACAAAAGCAAATTCTTCAACTTCCAGTAAGTTAATTAAGCCTGAAGTAAAAGTCAGTACACACTCGTTAGGTCCGCTGGCTATGCAAGTCGCCTGCAACTCAGTGTTAGGATAAATGAATGCGCTAACACTATCCCGAGAGATATTAAACTTTCGAAAAATTTCATCCAATCTGACGGAGAGTTCTGGTGTGGATGTAGACTCTATTAATAGACCATTCTGATACAAGCCGTCTCGTAGCTGTTTGAGCGAGCCAAGCCCAGACTCTTCATCCTCACCATTATTATCATACTTGAAGCGTATTTGATTAAGTAATTCAGAAGAGTTAATTGTCATACTAGGCTAAGTATACTTTTTGCGAGCCTCAGCGATACTGTCTAGCATTGCCTGTGCGTTATCGCGTTCTTTACCCGCAGGTAAAGTATTCAGACGGTTATTCCATTTTTGAAACTCTTTACGCAAATGGGTTTTAATTTTATCGTCATCCCACGATGAATCGATACCTAGGATAACTTCTACAGATGCACTGTCGTTAATTAAACTGCCGATATCGACAATTACACTATCTTTCATGCTGTTAAGTGCCTCCGAGCTGATGTCTAGCTCCTTGGCAATTTTATTAATGAACTGCATTTCAGTCGCAGCAATTTCACCGTCCGCGCCCATGACTGCATGGCAAAGCTCTAGAGCATCGTATTTGGATTTTTTATCGCCTACCTTAGAGAGTCGAGCCGTGACTGCAGATAAATCAATTAAGCCATTTTTCCCTTTTTTGTAAGATTCAGTAAATGCATCATTGAAAGATGCTTTAAGCGCGGCTTGGTCGCTTTCCGGATAGCTATCTATATTTCGTTTTGCCCACTCTTTTATCACCTTACTTTCTGCTGAATCAAAGGATCCATCAGAAAAAGCGAGTCCCATAGCGACTTGTATTGAAAGCGATTGTGCCTCCTTTTTATTCTCATTTTCCTCCTTGTAGCCGGCCTCAGTTATATTCGTGGAGAATTTTGTTATGTCTGCACAGATTAAACCACTTTGTGATAGGAGCATACCACTTTTAAAATTGGGTTTGTTGTCTTGGTTAAATAATAGAACACGGACCTCAATCTCTCTAAGCCCACTATATGGAGTTTGTATGAGTTCCGGAAATATACATGAAACCTTAATCCAATTGGTAAACCCTTGATCGGACTCGATTCTCCCGATTTCCCCTGAGTGACAGAAAGCCACGCTTTCTTCTGCTTGAAAGGTATCGTGTAACGATATGATTGGGAATGTATTATCTGGGTCTGTAACATCTTTAAGAAGGACTACAAAACCAATATTCATTGGCCTACTCACAGGAATGAGCCCTTTCATCTGCACCTCTTTTATTTCCCCATCAATCGAGTCTATGCGCGTATCCTTTAAACGTACTTTAAAGTCAGGCATCCCACGCATACTTTCGCTGAAGGAATCACCGGTAACTAAAGACTTACCCCCCGCAAAAACTGCTCTAATGAAGAAGTTCATGAAGGCAAAGAATACGATGAAAATGATACAGAAGAATATTTCCATAACTCTAGTCGATTAGTAGGTCATCAAGAGCAGAGTCTTCATTATCTGAAGCTTTTTCTGCTTCGACTGATAATTGTACAGACTCATTCATACCACTCGCTATGTCGGTGAATTCACAGTGCATTACATTGTTATCATTGAATGAAAAAGTTACTTCTATTTGCTGTCCAGCAGGCCGACCTGATGGTAGTCCATCCAATAATCCCTCCCAAATAATTTTCACATAATTTGGATCGGCTTCTTCATGTGTGGATTGTGTAACATCGCATGCCACAGAGGTTTGATTATCTGCAAGTGTAACAAATCCTTTTTTATGACTAACTGGAATTTTAGTGTTTTTCTTAATTACAGTGTAATTCCTCACGGCTCTTTCGCCTGTGCTATCATCGGTGCCCATAGCAGTTGTGCCAAAGCAAAAACTAGCAACCTCTTGTAAGTTAATACTTGAAATAGATTGCCTTTGCGCAGCGTTAAGGTTTTCGCCCCCGCTTTTGTAGGCTGCATATAGGGCTGCGCCGAGAGCAACAACCTCATCTACATTTTCATCATCAAGCGGTTTCTTACCGAACGTTTTAATTATACTTTCTCTTACGGCGGGAATTCGCGTACTGCCACCTGCTAAGATAACCTCGGTTATGTCGGTATTCTTGAGATTAGCTTCGTCTAGAGTAGACTCACAAAGCATCTCGGTTTGAGCAATCAGAGAGGAAATAGCTTCTTCAAAATCCTTCTTGCTTACCTGAACTATTTCACCGCCCAGCTCATCGCCAGCAGCTAAGACTTTAGCCTTTGTTGACAGTAGGATTTTATCGGATTCGGCTTCAGTTTTAGTATATTCAGATGGATCTAGATCTTCACCAGTGAGTTCTTTATACTTCTTTCGTACTACATCAACCAGCAATGCATCAAAGTCATCGCCACCTAATGTGCTCACACCGTTCGAGCATAACACCTCAATGTCTTTACCCTCTATTTTTAGGATAGTAACGTCGAAAGTTCCCCCACCTAGGTCATAGATAGCATATGTGCCTGAGAGGTTCCCACCTGATTTAAATGCATAGTAAAATGCTGCTGCTGTAGGCTCATTAATTATGTGTTCTACATTCAGTCCTACCTTTTTTGCGGCAGCCAGTGTTGCTTCCCTCGCTTCATTTGTAAAGTTTGCTGGTACAGTTACTACAGCCGAGGTAATATTACCTACTTCTGCTTCAGCAACTTTCTTAAGTTCATGTAAAATGATGCCGCTAAGATCTGTTGGACTTAGCTCCTTACCTCCAAGAGTGTAAATCTTATCAGTCCCCATATCCCGTTTAAATCTTCCAACAGCATTAGGGTTAAGACCATTTAACTCTTTTAGTGGACCAGCCCCGACCCGGTAACCATTCCCATCTTTTTTTAAAGCGATGCAGGAGGGGGTGATGTTTCCAGAGCTATTACCGTGTCCCTTAGTCTGCTCCTGGTTTGGATTGTTAATAATAACTGGTCTACCAGTGTCGTCAATCTGAGCGGCTGCTGAAAAAGTTGTTCCTAGATCTATTCCTATATGTGACATTTTAATTTTCTTTGGGTTCGTGTTTATATATTTTCAGTTTTGCGCTTCTAATGGTCGTGTTTCTCTCTTGGCCTATGATTTCATACCCCTTTTTTACTATAGATGCTATCAATTCATGTTTTTCGGGATCATCGGTTTCAATGATTTCTGGATCATCTGTTAACCCAACATATTTATCATCGTAGAAATTGTCCCCAATTTTTACCTCAATCTCACTTGCTCCTAGGTTATCGATAGCACTCTCAATTATAATGAGCAGCTTATCGAGATCATTTGAGCTTGTTTTTTCATTATCTGCATAGCTCTGAATCCTGTCTCTTACCTTTATATAACCCGCTAAAGAAGATTTGATATTCTGAGTATCATACCCTTCTTTATATCTAGTAATTTCTTTATCTTGTTCTCTTATTTTTTCATTCAGTCGATTGAAGGAATCCATCATTTCGCCGATGCCCTCTCCATGTTCTTTACTTTGGTTAGCGATCTCAGTTAAAACACGATTCGTTTGTTCTACGGTTTGTTTTACTGTATTTTGGTTAAATTCTTTTATTTCCCCTAATTCTTGACCAATTTTTTTAACACTAGTTACAAAGTTTTCTAATGCCTCCTGAAAGTCTTCTCGTTCTACAAACTTTTTGTCGCTGAGTAACTTAATGCGTTCGCGATTGTGGAGATATATGAATACGGCAATGGAACTATTTGCCGCCGTGCTAAGTGTGCACACGAAAATCAGTAACCAAGGCGTGGCGGAACCAGACTGCGACTCATTAGTTGTATCTTTATCTTCTTCAGCGGCTCCAGAAGCACCTTCCTCGGCGGAATCATGGTTTTTTTCAGTGACCTCTGGGGCGGTTACAACCGCCTTTGCTTTGTCATTATTTTTCGAAACATCCCCTGCGTGTAAAACTTTCTCTGCTGTATCGTCATTAATGCTAATCTTCGATGCAGTCCCCGACTCAGCTACAGTCACTTCCGTCTCATTACTCGGATTATCTCGGAACCCTAAAATTAACAATATCGCTAAAGCAATAAGGATTATTGCAGCCGCCAGAATATAGAGCACTTTTTCTAACCAGCGGGATTTTAGTTTATTAGAATTAGCCATTCTAGGAATATCTGGACTGTAAAAGTTCGGTCAAGCCCGGATTGTCTTGCAAACAATACTACCTGAGGGAATCGACACACTCTAATCGGTTAGCACTTTTACCCGTTAGAACCGTGAAACGGTAACAATTAAGGCAGTAAGCACGCAGCTTTTAACTATAATATTAGCGCTCATCTAGATCCCCCACTGGTTAGCCAATGTATAGAAGCCTGGAAGAGTCGCCAATCAAGGGACTGATTTCCATCTTCCTGATAATCGGCATCTAATAAAGCTGGGTAGGAATTACTACCAGAGCAGGATATTTTAGCGTCACCATACTCTATTTCTAAAGACCATTGAGTCCCGTCAAATATGTCTTGATTACTATAGCTAGGCTTCCACTTCCAAGCATTAAGATGGTCTAACAAATAACGAAACGAAATCCATTTCTCGAGAGATGGTTCCTTGCGCCTGCGAGCAACCTTTTCAAATCGAGGAGTTTCATAGAAGGTCCCGTTAACTAACTCTAGCTTACTCGAAACGCCAAACCCACCTTCTTCGTAGATGAATTTAATAGGTATGGGCTGAACAGGTTTTGGCATGGTGCTACATACTCCAATTTGAAACTAAGTCAGACAAGATATTTATACTAATTCTAGAGATCTATTTATATAGAGCGCAAATGATAGCCACGTTGCAGCCCTGCTTGTAACTCTTTCTATTGATACTAACTCATGAATTTGCGGACTAAACCTCCATCGAGCTACTACCCATTGATACCTCTATCTTGAATAAGCAAAAAGAAGGGGTAAAATAGTTCAAATCTAGTCCATAAATCTGCCAATTACAAAGCCGAAAAAACCAAGAAATAAGAGCCATGCGCCTATCTCGCTTCCGCCTACGGCTCCTATAATACCCACCACCATCATTAGGGCGGATACGACCTTTATGGACCTGCCTGATTGCTTGATTTCATCTTCTGATGATGGCGGTGATAATTGCGGCTCTTCAGGCTCATTGATCGGATGCCCACAATGAGGACAACTGCTGGCAGCACTGCTAACTTTCCCTTCACATGCAGGGCAATCGATGATGGCAATTTTATCAGTCATGGGCTTATTTCATCGATGGATTTCTATTTAGTGGGCTTAGCCAGCCATTCACGTGACATCTTCTGGGCTTCAGCGATTTGCTCTCTTGTCATTCTACCGGAAAGGGTGTTTTTCAATTCCCTTGCTTCCACATTTCCCTGCGCAGCTGCTAGATTGCACCACATATATGCAACTATGTCATCTTTGGAGTCACTATTTCCATCAGCATACATAACCCCCAATTTGTATTGACCGGCAGCGTCTCCGCCCTCCGCAGCTTGTCGCCATTCTGAAATCTGTTCGGGGGCGACGGGTGGCAATCTTTGATCAGGCTCCATATTTACACCTGACAAAGCAGTGTATATTGAAGGCACTTTTGTTGGTGCAAATGCTGTTGATTTATTGCGCCGGACATTAGTGTGCTTGGCGTAATCCTCGCCCATCTTTTCAAAAAGCTGTTCAATGAGTGCAGCCTTGTTTTTATCCATTACGTAGCTTTCTACACCAATGTAACCCTGCCATATGATTTCGACTTGATCCAGTGGCTTGAGGTTTTTGGTCGGCATCAAAGAAGTGTAAAGACTTGCCACCGTATAATCGTAAGAGTATGGAACCTGAGATGTGTAAGTTGTGGTTGCTAATGCCGATTTACCACCAGAGTAAACATTCGTAACAGCCGTATTTGTAACAGGTCTTGTGCCGCTCATCTCGCTTGTTTTTTCATAGCTACCAAATAAGAGAAAGTAATCCGCATCATTTGATTTTTTTATCTCAAAGCCCATTCTGGACATCGTATCTTCAATCAGTCGCTTTGTTTCTCTCTGTTCAATCGACATAATTTTCTCGGAACTTGTGACGTATACCGAATCTCCCTCATAGGTGCGTTTTGATTGTCCTAAATCGTTGACCGATGATATGTAGGCTGTCGTAGCGCATCCCGTGAAAAACATCACAAAAACTAAAGAACAAAGGGCGTAAATTAGATTTAAGTATTTCTTCATGCGTTTAGATTTTAGATTAATGCTAGGGAAGGCAAATACGGTTTGATTCACTTGTTTTATTTCTGCCTATTAGCCAGCCACTGACGGGACAACTTCTGTGCTTCTGCAATTTGCTCCTTGGTCATCCGTTTGGAGACAAGACCTTTGTTTTCTTTAGCTTGTTCAATGCCTTTGGCTGCTGCCAGGTTAAACCACATATAAGCCATGACATCATCCTCAATAACACCCGTGCCTCTAACATACATTACCGCTAAATTGCATTGAGCACCAGGGTGTCCCTGCTCAGCGGCCTTACGATACCACTTAACGGCTTCGGTATTATTAGGAAGGACGCCATGACCATTATCATACGCAAGCCCTAGCGCATATTGAGCATACTCAAGTCCCTGCTCGGCAGCCTTACGATACCACTTGGCGGCTTCGGCGTCATCCTCTGGGGTGCCATAGCCATTATCATAGAATGACCCTAACATGTGTTGGGCAGTGTATAACCCCTGCTCAGCAGCCATTCGACACCATTTAAATGCTTCAGCGCCATCCTCTGGGACGCCAATGCCTTGAGCATAGGATCCCCCTATGTGTAATTGGGCACTAGAGTCTCCCTGCTCGGCGGCCTTACGATACCACTTAATGGATTCTTTGTAATCCTGGGGGACAACATTGCCAATATAATAAATAAGCCCTAGCAGGGATTGGGCCTCAGCGTTTCCCTGCTCAGCGGCTTTTCGATACCACTTAACAGCTTCTGTGCCATCCTCCGGAACGCCGTCGCCATTAGCATACATATAACCTAGGGATTGTTGAGCATTAGCGTGTCCCTGCTCGGCGGCCCTACGAAACCATTTAACGGCTTCTGCGTCATCTTTTGGGACACCCTCGCCATTAGCAAACATGGACCCTAGATCGAATTGAGCAAAAGCGTTTCCCTGCTCAGCGGCTTTTCGATACCACTTAACAGCTTCTGTGTCATCCTCCGGAACGCCACCAAAACCAAAATAATAAATAAGCCCTAGTTTGTATTGAGCACTATCGTTTCCCTCTTCGGCGCCTTGGCGATGAATTTTAATCTCCTCGGGTGTGGGCGCACCAAAGCAGGTCAGTGATACAAATATAAGCACAAGGTGTAGAAGCAATTTACTCATATAGCTAAGTTGGCATTTCTAATGAAGGCATCAAAGGATATTTTGCTCACATGCCTAGACGGTTCCTAGCCGGGCTTTCTGCAGACAGACCTACATGCCTCGAAGCCCACCCAATAACCAAAATTTTAATGACTAAAAATGCGCATATGTAGTTCATATGTAAGAAACACCAAAATAGCCGAACTGTAGATACATTATAAAATTATAATACCCTAACCATGAGCTTTTTATACAAACTGGTGGAGCATAGGAGAGTCGAACTCCTGACCTCTTGCATGCCATGCAAGCGCTCTACCAACTGAGCTAATGCCCCATAAAGGAAGTATCGAAAAATGCCTCGGTAGATAGGTGCGTCAATATTAAA
>Ga0209830_10002536_pt1 | contig 14639 bp, 9 predicted proteins | sample ArcticOcean_MG_C_12_FD_187439 | JGI IMG/M metagenome (GOLD analysis project Ga0209830, IMG submission 187439) | Marine microbial communities from western Arctic Ocean - ArcticOcean_MG_CB8_130 (SPAdes) (version 2) | ecosystem: Environmental > Aquatic > Marine > Oceanic | place: Arctic Ocean...
AATATGAGATCGCCGATTGCGCCAGTAACAAAGATTGATTTAGTATCTCTGAAGTTTTTACCTGCTAACATTTTAACATCAAATAAGTACACTCGATAAATTGCTTCCGGTGTACCTTCAATTCCATTCTCATGTATAATTGAACGGACTCTCGCGATACCAATCTTAGCACCGTTAGCTGCTATTGCACTATTAATACTAGTACTCAAATATTGCCCCGCGCCAATGTGCAAATCTATTTGGCCGCCGGTAGTGAAATTGTGGAATCCAGCAAACTCCTTCACACGAATATAGTTACCATAATAGATGTCAATACTGGTGTTCGATATTACTGTTTCTTCAGTTCCTTTCGTTACATTCTCTGAATAGTTTCTAATAGTCTGAACACGTTTACCGTTAATATACGCATGGCCGGGATCAATCAGATATGAGAAGTGTGTATCTGTGTTTGCAACTTGAAGTGTTGATCGAGTCTGTAGGTTGAAACGGTCTAAAACATAGTTACCAGACTCCTCATACGTTCTCCTCGCCATTTCGTCATCAAGCTTGTTATATTGTGTATCTTCCATTATTGAGTAAGTCAGACCCTCGGAGAAACTCACCAGAGCAAGGTAGTCTGTATCATCTTCAGCTTCTTCTGTAGTTTTACTCGAAAATATTGGCACCAGTCGAAGTCGATCAGCGCCAGGAGCATTTTCATTTAAGAATCCGGCAGCATTATCAACCAATGAGGTATCTTCAGAAGCATTCACGATGAATTCTTGCGTGACAAAACCAACTGAAACATTATTCGGTGAAGCATCATATTTACTGACAATTAAATCTTGCGCGTCGGTTCTTAGGAAAAAACCTTTCTGATAAATGACGCCTTCTGATACACTAACGCCATAACCAAATCCAATAGGACTAGATCCAGTATTAGAAACGACAACATTTGCTAAAAAGTTATCTGGCGTAAGATTCAATGCATTGAAAATAGTTGCGTCAGCAGTTGTTGTAGATATAGTAACGTGAGGTAAAACTCGATAACCTGTACCTAGATCCGATAATGTAACCGACTCAATACTACCAGATGAAGTGGTAGTGAGAGAGGCAGCTGCATCTTTACCGACAAATCCAGCCAACACGGAATCTTGAATTAATTTTCCGGTTACAGTGATATCAGAATCTATTGTAAAGTCCCAACTGGCACTGTTTGCTTGCTGCAACTGACTGACTAGAGGTTTGATTTGTAAAGTGACAGCTTCAGTATTTGCCGTTGTACTTACTGAAACAACTGTTGCGGTAGCTAAAGAACTCGATTGAGTAATAGTGTCACCAGCCGCAAATACCACTGACGCGGAAGTGGTATTGGAAAATATCACGCCGCCGGTAGTATTTTGTACTTCAATTGCGCTTAAAATTACAATTGAGTCGGTGTTAGAAAACCCATTAGACCGATTAGCAATTCGAATTTGCTCTATTCGGTCATCGTTGTTATATATTGTCAAAACTTCGTCAGCAGCAAATGAAGCTACATCGCCATTAGTACCATCATTGAGATAGTTTAGATATAACGTGTTTAAATCTGGATTTTGTGATTCGAAACCCGCGACAGATGATTCGATAACAGCAACTTTACCAGCAGCGTTCTTAACAAACAAACCATTGTAAGAATCTACCGAAACCGCAAAGAATGAATCAGTAGTGTCGTTTATTTTGACATACGGAACCTTCGGCCGAAATGTAAACTGACAACCATCGATGATCGTTCCTCTTTTGAGAATATTATCTCCAAAATGTTCTATTTGCTTTTGAAGCAAAGTTTGAAGTTGATTTAATTCTCGCACCTGCACAGGAACAGATGGTTGGAACAATATTTTATAATAATCTCTATCTTCTTCATAATTATCGAAGTAAGGGGAGGTTGATAGGTCTGTTTCAATTGACATTCTTTAAAACTCCAAAATAATGCGAATTTGTTCTGATTGACTTGATTCTCTTGTTATGGGTACATCGTTCTGTAGATAGATAATATTACCGCTGGTTGGATCTATGTCACCGTCATATTTAGCAAAGGAGGTGGAGAATATTGCACCTGAATCGACACCAACAATTTGTTTATTTGTTAAAAGATCACCCGACAACCTTGTTAAACTTAGATGTGTGGAATTTGATGAGTGTACGAAAGCTGTTGATAGTATTACCTCCGGGTTGGTACCCGCCTCAACTTGCTTGACTTGTTCATTATTTATAAATGCATCGCCCGCTAGTGCACCTACGCAACGAACCATCTGATTAAAGGTAGAGAAATTAAACTCAGGTGTACTAGTTCCAATTCTCTCATTTACATCAATGCCAGTAATAGTAGCACTGGCAAAACTCTTGTCGGCAATGATAAAACCTTCTTTCAAAAATCCTGGACTACAATCTTTAAGATATAATCTAGTTACACCTGAGATAGATTTTACCACACCATTTGCTGTCGGCCTTGCTAAGTGCAGTGTAGCACTAGACGAGGTAAAATTTAAATTGGATGAGGCTTCCATATGTGTACTGTTAGTGACTAAAGATACCGTTGAAATAAACTTATTCGTGTTTAAAGTGGAGTCTGATATATATATGAAATCACCAGATTGAAAAAACTTTGTGTAATCATTGGTGCCAGAAGACAATATTTCTGTGTTATTTGTGTTTACCGTAATTGCATTTGCAATTGCGATTGTCTGAATCTGTCTAACAACTTCATCGTTAGTAAAAGAACCATCTGATCCTGTGGTATCGTCTGATGTTTTAATATGTATTTCAACATTAGCAAAGAAAGGGTCCCGAACAATACCGAACGTACCAAAAGTATTTTCAGCAGAAACCGTGTTATTTTCATCACGAGAAAATGTTGAAGAAAAGCATATTGAAGTTGCGTCTAACTCCGTTGCAGCATCAAATCCGTGGCCGCCAGGAGGTGAAAGCAATGGACGTACAGATGCAGATGCAGTTGGCAAAACACCACCTTCAAGAACAATTGCAGTTGAATAAGTGTAGTTTTTACCAGCTTCTAAGACCTCAACTCTACTCACACTGTTAGATGATGCGGGATCGATGATAGCTCTCGCATAAGCATTCACTGTCTGCTCGCCATTATCTGTTAATAAAACTTGCGGTGATATTTCGTATGATGTAGTACTGTCTGGAGTAGATGTGAATGTGTTTGCATCTGAAATATTTACACCTTCAATTAGAATAAACGCGCCTGAGTTGTTAGCATAGGATGTCACAATTCTCTTAAATTCACCAGCGCCGACACCAGATGTGAGAGAAATGATTGTGTTCTTGTAAAAATCCTCTATTATATTCGCTTGATCGGATAATCTGTATAATCTCGGATTACCGGACGGATGAATATCACCTGAAACAAACATCGTTGATGTAATATAGTTATCATATTTTCTACCGCCGCTAATAACCTTAACTACGTTGATTGCTCCAGCAACAGCATTATTTTTTACTGTAGTATTTTCAATAACAGGAATATATTCTTCTGTAGCAAACTTTGCAAATTCAGTTGAATCGATCGTGTACATGTATTTCCATTGATATCCATCAGAAGTCTCATAGTAGTCATCATTAGATGCGAAGAGTGCATCATCGGACGTATTGTCAGCAAAGATGGGTTTTACAGTTGATGGTATCTCATTGTTATTAGACAGACACTTGTATACATGCCGGTTGCCAATCTCTTTTACCACAACAAAATACTTCTTTGTAGAAAGTAGATTATCTTCATCATCATACATGGCATATGTTGTACCTGCGGTCCAATCATACCGTCTAATCATTGCTCGAAAATCGTTCGGTGTCAATTTCTTACCTAGTATCATATTCCTAAAAGTTTCGACCGTCAAATTACGATAACTATCGGATGGTTGTGCAACATCACTTTCAGTCACACCTGTAGCCATATGATCGCCGGTGAAGGCATAGTATATTGTGTTCGCAGGTTCACTGACAGATTCTAACAATTGCTGTAGAATGTGTGTCTTGAGTTCGCTTGGTATAATTTTCTTTGCCATGTCTTATCTCAACTAAGAATCGAAGAAGTTCTGTGTGCTATTTATAAGAGTTATACTCATGAAAATGTAACGCTTGCAGTGTAGAATTGATTTTGATTTACTATAAGAGTATTACTTTTGGTTATATTTGTTGAAACATTGAGGCCAATTCCAACTTGAGCCGATGTTGTTCCCACATATTTACCAAAAGGTTTTGTACCTGAAACGTGTAGAACATCAATTAAAACTTTGCGATATGTTTCAAAGGGTAACGCGGTCAATACTTGATAAGAATACTCTTGATAAAAATCATTATCGTGTAAGTATTTATCACTACTTAAAAATCCTTTACGACTTGTAAAATATCCGGGAGCGATACCCTGCTTTTCAAGACCCAATTTAAAAGCAGAAGTCTTCCTCGGATCGCGATCCAACTCACCATTTACTGTCTCACCTTCCGCATAACCAAATCCAGAATCCAACAATGTTGTTGTTGCGATGAATCCATCACCCGACTGACTAGGTGAAGAAACAACCGCATTTAGTCCAGTTCTAGGATAAGTTCGAAGTTCCCTAGCTCTAGTCAGTGTGGTGGTAATTCCAGTCTGTAAACCTGTAATGCTTTCACCTCTCTGAAAATCCACTGTTACGGCGACACCGGCAGCGACATCATTAATGTCCGGTTGAGGTAATGTAATCCGCGTTGCTCGAATAGTCTGCGTTAATTGATTGTGATCGATGATTACTGCCCTACATCTACCAGTCGCTCCTTTGAGTGTTTCACCTACGATGAAATTTAATCCTTGTCCGTCAGCCGATGAATATTTTAACTCGAAATCATATCTTTCAAGAAAACGAGACCTAGGCTCATAAATTATAAAGATAGGATCATTCGAGTATAAGCTACCTAGAGCAGTCTGAACAAGCACCTCAACAGATCCGATCTGGGCATTAGCGAAAGGTCTGTTGGTATCGTGTTTGATCTTGGTGGTACCATCGGCACTTTCGGTCCATATGGCCGTTTGGTCAATATTAGTGCCATTAGTTAATTCAACGATGCTACCTATCGTGTTGGCGTTTGAGAAGTCCTCGTAATTCTGTAGATTATTGTAAGCACTTACCGATGCCAAGGCAGCTACATTATAAGAGAAGTTTTTGGAAGTTGAATACGATCCAGATTCGACACCATATGTGTTAGCACCTTCATAGAATATATTCACAACGTCAATGACACCGACCTCTAAGTCACTTAATTTAACAATGGCATATGAAGTTTGGGTAGAACGAGAATATATCGGCAGATTTGTTCTGATTGAACTCGTACCAGCATTTTTTATTAATGACAATGTATGTGTTATATTAAGTTCATCAGCAAAAATTTCATCAACTACAGCACTAGCATATTCTATTTGAAATTCATCGAGTTGATATATTGTATCACCAACATCAATGATTGCCTTATCGCCAGGTTGATAATCAATTTTAAAAGTTTCTTTGAATCCGATTACATTTGCTGTGGCCGAGATATCCGCCGGTGTTCCTGAAATTGTCTGAGCAGAGGCCTCTGTTGCATTTTTTAAGCCAAAAGAAGACGCTGCGTTTAATTTAGTTGTATCCACAGTAGCATAATTCATCACGAAGTCTGTGGTGGCGGAGGTTATAACTTTACCAACATACACATTATCACCATCCTGATCGACAATTTGTACATCGGACAACGATGTAAATGAACTTATATTTGCGGTCGTGTCAGTTAAAGATATTTTTACAAGATTTTGTTTGATTGTTTCAAATTGCTTAAACGAGTCGATGAGTTCACCATATGACCAATCTGTATTCTCGCTGGTCAAGTCATTCATTTGAACGATTGCTTGTGATCCTATAACATCAGCAGTGTTTGAATAACCCCAACCACCATCGATGAGCTCGAATTTCACAATACCTATTTCATTGGATACCGTGTCAACACGTATTTTACCACCACGGCCTGCACCGCTAGTCAAAGATATGGTATCGCCTGCTTGATATCCTTCCACATTTCTACCGACAACAGTTGAAGATAGAGAACCGAGTATACGGGCCCTGACGTTGGTAGACAGAAGGTTTGTTTTTACATCTTCACCCGTGAAGAAGTTTCCAGAAACAGATTCAAGATAGAGAACCTCGATAAATCTAGATCCTTTCTTCACCCGCACAAGTCTATCGGCATATGCGGTTTGACCGCTTATGCTACCTGTTATTGTCTGGCCGACTAATTGAACGTTACTTTCGGATGGAGATATTTCCAGGTACTGTACATCGACAAATTCATTGTCGGATGGTTTTAACAAGTCATCAGCAGGATAATATATACCTGCTTCAATACCATAAATTAATTTAAAAAATAAATCTACTGCTCTTTCAGTACCCTTTGCTCTATAGAAGTCTAAGGCATTTTTTATAAAGAGTCTTTTGTTTGAAGCCGTGTTGAACTGTATGTCAGGCAGATACTTGTTCTTAAATGAAACAATAAAATTTTCAATTGTCGTATCGATGTCACGAATATCTACTAACTTTCTAGAAAGGTATTCGTGATTAAAACTTTCAGTTGTCTTGATGTATGATGAACCACCTGAAGAACCTATACAGAGAGTGAGTTTGTTACGAAGTGTACTATCCTCAAACTGATCCAGTTGATCTAGTTGAACCATAAAAGAAGATGTATATACGGCCATGATTTTGCCGGTGACGTTACCTTGCGTGATTGTATCGCCTTTATTAAAATCTGTGGCATCCTCAAACGTCAATAATTGTAGATTACTTTCTGCCCACTCATAGTAAGCCTTTACGAAGGCAACGAACATTTTTCCTTCATCTCGATAAAAAGCAGGAAATTGTCCTTCAATAAGAGGACTGATGAAGTCTTCAATTTCACGCATTAGAGTCTTACCTGCTCAACATTGACAGTGATATCTTCTGGCCGGATCTTGAGAATTGTTCTTCGTTCTGATCTCACATCTAAGTCAAAAGTTCTAGCAGAAATATCAATAGATGCGCCAATCAATTCCGACGGCAAAAATTCTTCTATCGTTAAGATGCCGCGGACATAATCAATTACACCAATTTCTCGTAGAAGATTATGTTGTCCGCCGGATGATGTACTGATATACAATAGGCCATCACCGTCATCTTGGATGAAGCACTCGAAGTCATTAAAAATGAAATTAGAGGATGATATGATAGAAACCTCATCTTCGGGATGAGATTGCGCTAAAGCAGGAATGTCATCCTTGAGTCTGACTCCGAAATCAACTATGAAGTCCTGAGGTAATGAACCAGATGGCATTATAGACTTGACAGCAAGAATCTCGGTGTCATTACTTACAATCGCACTCTGTGAATTGTCGATAGTGGAAAGAAGGCGACTGTAACGAAGTGTTTTATTAAATCCATCTAACACACTCGCACTATATTCCTGAATCGCATTCTTTGCAATGAACTGTATGTCTTTTACTGTTAGTTGAGTTTGATTTATATTATAACGAACTTTTGAAGTCACTTTCACATAAGTGTATTCTGGTTGAACGAAGATAGGATCGATCGCCAGCGGTGAACGTTGTTTTATGAATTCAGCAAATTCTAACCTTCTTGAAGGTGGTAGTTGATCTGTTGTTTTTAAGTCAACAGCAATAATCACTTTACCGAACCTCGGCGGCACGAACTCTTCACCACCATAGGCCGAGATATCATTGATTTCAGTGAACCGGTTAACCAGAAGCGTTTCATAATCCCTCGCGGTTACAACTCGTTCTTGCGTAGTAAATGCGCGTGGTGCATTATACTTAATCGAGTCTAGACTCTCAGAAATTGCACCGCCCTTTGCAGCTGCATTTACAGTGACATTTGTAATTAGACTTGTTCCAACTTTACCATCGGCCGTGAAGATCGCGATACCGTTTGGCAATTCACCATTACAAGCACGATATTGTATTGTCACAATTGCTCTGTTTTTTGGTTTGCGGCCGATTACGCCATCACCAAATACAATCTCATATCGATCATTATTTGTTGGTTGTATAAAGAACACTTCAGAGGCCGATCCTAATCCGAATAAAGAATCTACCCTCTTATATGCCTTCAAGTTCGACCCATTATCTTCCATTACAGCTACAAGAAGACTTGTAACGTCAATCGTTTTATTTGATAAAGTAAATCTTTGTGCTTTATCTGCGGTGTTGACCACGAATGAATCGGAAACATAATCGCCTTCATATAAATTAACATCATTTGCAACGAACGTATTCAAGGCACTACCTGACCTCGCAACAACATTCTCGCCAGTTACAAAAGTGAAGTTGCGATTACCAGCCGTACCAGTAAAAGAAGTGCCGCGAGGAATAATGACCGATGATGCGGTTGAATCAGTGATAATTAAGTTTACATTCGCAGTAGCAGATCGAAACGACCGAGGTAGATAGTTGAGTTCTTTTGTGTGAGATATAACCGAGTCTCGAAGCTGGGCGCTGTCGAGAAACATTTCACTTCCCAGCATGTTTAAATAAAACCCATTCAGATAACTGTTATATGCAAGCACATCCAAAAGAACACTAATGTTCGATCCTTCAAAATCATAATCTTGAAAGATACTTTGTTCTTTTAAATAATTTTTTAAATTACTCTTGATCGAATCAAAATCGAGTGTTGTTAAATCAGTCATTTATCTTACTCTATAAAGTGAAATGGTAAGTCTTTCCGGTGTCGGAGCAGATGTAGTCGCAAATTTTAAATTAATAATTAACTCATCTTCCTTTTCATTTGTGGTCACATCGAGGTCTATAATTCGTACCCTCGGTTCGTTATTTTCAATTGTTCTTTTAACACGAGTCTTTACTTCACCTAGTATAGTTTGAGAAAAAGGTTCAAATAGATATGCTGAAATGGTAGAACCAAATCCAGGATTTCTTCTTCTCTCATATTTATTCGTCAATAAAAGGTTCCTAATCGCCTGAGCAACTGAGGACTCGTTTGTTTTCCGAGACAGCTGCTTGGTGAATGGATTTACCAGAAAAGATTTATCAAAGTCGCTATAGATTTCATAATCAGCATCCGTCTGCTTATACTCTTGATTATTTTTTATAATTCTTGCGGCCATGCTTTATTTATCCTTTAATCTGATCGAATCCGTATAAACTGCACAATCATCAACTGTAATAAGCAGTAATATTACCAGATACTCGTAAGTCTCCGGCAATGTTGGTGGCCGTGCTACCAGTGATTGTTACAGTCGATCCAGTTATTGTTAATGTCACTGTACCATTTGTAATCGTAACCGCAGTATCAGCATCAATTGTTATGTTATTTGCACCGATCGTCAATGGATCGGGAGTTTCAGGTATCGCAGCTGCGGCCGCTGCTTTTTCTGATTGCAACGTCTGCAAATCCGAAACCAAAACATCGACCTCACTTTGAAAAGTTGCTACAAACTCTGGTGTTACGTATGCCATCTATTCAACCATTATCCTGGAACTTGAATGTTATTAAAACTATCTTTGCTTCCGCTAATATCCGCGACTGAGGTGTTGACACTATTGATAGAAGCGTCTACTGTGACTACTGCGTTAGAAACTTGTGAGCTCAATGCAGAAATTTCATTAAATCCCAGTTGTTCAAGTAACTGATCTTTGAGACTCTCATAAATTCCTATTGCCTGATCTTTAATCGCGATTGCTCCATCCATTACTGAACTTGCCAAATCATTCAAAGTATTTTGTACAATATTTGTAAGGCAATCTGCTAATTTTAAAGCAAGATTAACAACTGCTCCTGCAATGCCAGCAATTTTAGCGGCGAGTAGTGCTATATCTATGGCCAATTGTATTGCGGCCGCAATCGCTGGTCCAGCAATTCCAGTTACAAACTTTTTCACCCAACTGAGAATTTTCATAGGATCAGAAGGAATCGAAAGTAAAGGAGAATATTGAGCAAGTAGGTTCAACATCTCGGATACTTTCGCAGCAATAACATCGGTGATTGTACTGACATATGTATTAATCTGCAACTGTATTGCATCGCAGTTTAACGCGCCGCCAGCAGCGGTGAGAGAATCAATTTCACTTATCCACTCATCTACTGTAGCGATAGTTCCTTGAATTGCCGACATATTATCCGAATCCTGTAATTATTCCTGCCGTGAATGTAATTGTTGTACCGTCAATACCAGTAATTGATCCTGACACACCAGTTCCAACAGTTAATGCTCCTTTGATGTTCATAGAACCCAAAACTCCAACAGAGGGTGTATCTAATGCAATTCCTATTCCTTTCATTTGAATTGAACCGTCTAAACACTCCATGTGTAAAGAAGTATTTGAAGTGAGTTTATAATCGGCTTCAATTGTTTCTGATCTATTGCCTTGAGTAATCGATCTATAATCTTCACCTACAAAAACACTATAATCTTTAGTAACGTCAATATACAAAGATTGACTTTGTGTCTTCGACTTATCAATTCTTCGTTCACTTTCTGGTGTGACTCCAACACCCAATACATAATTATTTCCAGATGTCTGTATCGTGTTGTTCAGCACATCTAGATGTAAGCTGTATTTATCAAGACCACCGCCTGTATAGTCGGTTTTACCATTATCATTTATTCTATTTTCTGGGTTTTGTTTGTGTCCGATTGTCCAGTGAACTGTGTTGCCGATCTTCACCGATTCGGTATTGGCAATTTCAACGTTGTGATCTCTCATGATCAATTGATTATAGTCTTTTCCAACTACATCGAAAGAGGTGTCCATCGTCTTCTTGCTACGTCTACCTTTATAGTCGGGTTCAGATACACCGCCAGCAGTTTTATATGAAAACCCGGCCGGTCCATTTTCAGGCCAGTCTGTTTTGATATCAAACGATCTAGTATCTCCATCTAAGAAAGGAGAAGGACCATTTGATATTTCTTCATACGAACCTGATTTGTGCCATATATGAATTCTTTCATGACTCGGAGTATCATCTAATTCTATCGCATGACCAGACTTAGTTGTGTACGTTGTGTTATATGGATATTCTGTATTGTATGCTGTCGGAAACTCATCTACTACAGCCTGATCTTTTTTGTTCTTTTTCCACAGAGTACTCACTGTGTAAGGTTCTTTGGGTAACGTCTGGCCTACGCCTGCCCTTTTTCCATCAGGATCAACAAAGTATCCCTTTGCGAGTGCAGCAACATCACTATAAAAATAGTTGGGTCCTGGACTGACTTCCAACTGAAGCATTGACTTATCACCGGTCGGTATATCTGTCAGAGGTTCTGGATATCGCGACTCTTTGTGATACGTTCCAAAAATGATAGGAATGTTTTGTTCATTACCGTCAAGATAAAATCCAAACACATATGTTGAAAGTGCTATACCTGTCGGTGAAAGACCTACCGCGTCAATCCAATCTGGTGTTTCAAACTCCTCCATCTCTTTGACTTTAATCCAACTGAGAGAAGCAGACTGAACTGCCGATAAAGGCCATGCCCATAGTAGGTCTTCATCGAGCAGTCCTTTAGGCATCTGGCCACCGACAATATTCTTTTTACCCATCTCGCCTGTCTGGTCATTTATCACACGAACCTTGACGCGACCTAAATATTTGGGATCCTTAATGTCAACGACACGACCCATAAACCACTTAAATGTATCTCCAAACTTATAAAACATTAACCCAATGACCTCTTCAAATTTGGCCTACGACAATCGAGAACCATGAAATGTTCAAACTTACCCGTACCTTCTCTCTGCTTCTCCAACATATGACGAATTGCTCTTACTAAAAAAATACCAGAATATACCTCTTGATCTTCTGGTTCAACATCCAGTGAAGTAATTTCTGGAATGTTTAATTTAATTAAATCTCCCACCATCAAATTAGTGTCGCCGTAAACTCGTATGTTCATGCCATACGCAAATATTTTTTGACGAAAGGCAGTCTTAAAATGCATGTTCTTGTTAATCTGCATTTCAGGCCTTGTTCCGTCTTTCAATGCCAGATTAACTAACGCTGGTGATGTTTCCGCAAAAGAATTGTATGCTGAACTGTGTGTATCATATGGTGAATCAGTTTTCTGAAATGACATATGATCACCGCTATTCACATACTCTTGACTCTCAAAATAGTCTCCATGTAATATGTCAAACTCCATATATTTATTCTTATGGGCACCGACCTTTATTTTGTTCATAGAGTCACCCTGATCAAACACCTCATACTTCAAGATGTTTCTATGACTCAATCGTTTATCAACTTGCTCGGCTTTCTTACCTGTTGGATATTCAAACTGAAATGCTTTGGCTTTTGCCTTGCGAGTGTCGATCAAATATTCTATCGTTAAGAACTGATATTTTTCATTGTCTTCATAAAAAACATAATCAGAACCTTTATATTTCTTTGACACAGATCGTTCACAAATTAAATCTATTACTTGAAAAGGACGGGCCCGATTGACGGTGTAATCGAAGAATCCTTTCGTTTGGTCTGGTGTTGCTAATGGCTTTCCCGCGCCTAAGTCTTTTTCAACGACTTCTCTTATCGCATCTTTATATTCCATATCCTTATAACGTTTAGTAAACAGACTATAAGAATTTTTCATCGCGTCCATTGTGACGCATCGTAGAGCATATGTCTTCAGTGATCCCATATCATTCGAAACCATGTCGGTAATACTTTCTACAAAAAAATCATAAGAAATTTCCTTACCACTCGCTGGAGTTTTAATTTTAAATGAAATCTTTTCTTCACCGCCAGCTGGAAGAAAGTTCAACAGTTCGATGCCTTCGCTTACTATGATATCACAAACAATAGTATAGTTATCCAAAGACTCGAAAACGTCCAGGCCTGTCACAAGATGTCTTATCTCTTGTGGATTACCACCCGTGAAGGTTGTGATCTTTATACTGTCAAGTTCTACCGAACCTGCGTCAACTGCTTCTGACATACTGCAATTTACCTCATAGACTCAGTAAGTTTACTACTCAATGATTTGGAGTTTAACTTGTCAACTAAGAAAATTTCTTTTTTCTTATCATTTAATTCCGTCTCATATTCATAATAAGAAATAGCCTTCTGATAGACAACTTCAGTAGCAGGAATTACTTGTCTGTCTGTAGCTACAGATGCGGCGTTGACTGTTGCCGATACACCAGCATCATTGGTTATAATATAATTGGTCTCAGATGTAAAATCGCCTAACACATTTTTAACATTACAAACAGATGTGTTCGCAAAAACAATTTCACCAAGATTATATTCGTCTCTTTCAACTATGTCACCGAGTTTGAACGATGATGCCATTGTGCTAGAAAAACTAAATGACATAATCTTATTGGTGTTATATAGAATATTCTCTTTCGCTCTTTGGTAACCCATTATTCCTACTGGTGATATGAGTGGTGCCCAATACTTTTTAGGATTACCGACCGAATCCGGGTCTTCATTTTTACCAAGACTGAATATAGGTGATAGTGCATCATATCCGCTTGCAGATAAAACTGTGTCATCAGAATGATAATTATTTCTATAATGAATAATTTTTCTAACCGCATTACGGACAGTGCCATACTTTTTAATAATATAATTTTGAAAGTCTAAACTGGTTAGTGAGGTGTCATAGTGCGGATCAATAATGTCATTTGCTAGATAAACTAACCAGTCGTAATTTACATCTTCATAATAGTTAAATGCCAGTTCATCTACGGTTTCGTCACGTTGCATTGTGTGGGTGTAAAACGCAGACAAATAGTTCTTGACTGAAGTTGATACTCCAACTCTCTTCAAAATATCAATCGCAGATTTTCCTTTGTATTGTGTTAAAGGAAACTTACTGAAATATGCTCTCTGTTTATTAATGGCCATTACTTTTCCTTGTTATTCCTAGACTACACATCACCGCGGGTAAACATTTCTGATTCTCTCAACTGCATTGACATAATAATTGAAACGGGCGCGCCATCATCAAAGAATGCTGATGTGCCTTCTCCAGTATAGTTGACCGAAAAGGCCTCAACAAACATCTTCTTGAATACTCCATATCTTCCCGCACCTTTACCCTCAACAGAAATTTGTAGTAAATTGGGATATGTTAAAAAATCACCCGCCAAGTCAGGAAGAATATTTTTTTTAATTACGTCAATCATTTTCTTGAGGTTTGCCGCATCAGTTTTTTCAATTGGTACGAGCTTCCATAAAAAAGAATACTGACGCATCGGCAAACCTTTGAAAAACACAGAAGGATGCGGATTATAAATTTGACCCATCGCTTTTTGTATCGCACTACCTGCGGCAGGTAATGGTCCGGAATCTAACGCGGAGAAACTTGCTCTTCCTGACGCGGCCGCTAGGCCTGTTCCTAATGCTGAAAGAGCACCACCGACATCGATGCTGCCACCACCTACTTCGGCGTTAAATCCTGCAGCCTGTTCTTGTATTTGTTCTTTGATAGTACCAGTAGCGCCTGTGTCCGTGGTGTCGAAACTTACATTAATGTCTTGCTGAAAGTTTTCTGGCAAAGGAAAATAAAGTTCAGTGGATAGAGAAAGTGATCCTGCGGCCTGTGCGGATGGACGGTTGAGTTGTTCAAATTGAAGTTTC
>Ga0209830_10002537_pt1 | contig 14638 bp, 21 predicted proteins | sample ArcticOcean_MG_C_12_FD_187439 | JGI IMG/M metagenome (GOLD analysis project Ga0209830, IMG submission 187439) | Marine microbial communities from western Arctic Ocean - ArcticOcean_MG_CB8_130 (SPAdes) (version 2) | ecosystem: Environmental > Aquatic > Marine > Oceanic | place: Arctic Ocean...
CTATGTCACCGTCTCCCTGTTTCAGCATAGTGGAGTTGAAGTCCTGCAGTGCAGTGTGTTCCTTGTCTGACAGACCGTAGGGCCACAGCGTCACGTTTGATTCCGTGATGTTCTTGTTGAAGCACTCCCTGAAGTTGGGGTTGGGTTCGAAACAGACCACGCTGTCGAATCTCTCGGCCAAGGGTCTGGTCCATTGACCTATGTTGCTACCTATGTCCAGGCACACACGCCAGTCGCTCACGTGCTTGAGTGCGGCATCCCTCTGTAGGCTCTGTCCGTTGCCTGCGTCTTCTAGTAACGTTGGTTTGGTGTGATGTCCGTAAAGCACCCAGAAGCTCTGCGGGTCTGCCATTACAGTTCTTTGAACTTTCTCTGTATGTCCGTGTTGGGCAGTTTGGCCTGTAGCAGTTGTTTCAGCCTGGCTAATGTGTGTGCTTGAGTCTTTGAATCCAGGTTGGTGTAGTCGGCCACGGCACGCCTCACGTTACGGTAGTTGGCGTCCCTTATGTTCAGTGCCCTCTCCAGCTGTGTTAGGTTCTTGAAATGATCTTCCCACGTCCTCAGGTATCTCCTCACGGCCATCACTGGCACGGGTTGTCTCTGTCTCATCGCCTGTGCTTGATTCTTGTCCTTTAATTTCTTTGTTATCTCTGGATCACCCGACACTATGGCCAGCATGTTGGCTAGGTCGTTGTTGACCATCCTGACCTGATCGAATGTGCCTTTAGTCATAGTTTGATCTGAGTACTGCTTGGCGAATGACTTGGTGTCATCCCTTTGGCTCATCAGTGCCAATGCTAGGAAACTGAGGTATACCCTCTCCGTGACCTCTGGGAACGTGAATCTCTCCAAGTCACTATGTCTTCTAATGACTTTTGCTTCAGATACATACTTTAAAAAGGGTGTTAACATACACGTATTTATAGGGCATATGCAACGAAACTTTATTCTCACAGACGTAATGAAGACTGGAAACACTACCGACCTTACACAGTTCATTGCAATGAACACCATGAATGACCAAGTGTTTGACACAGCTAGTGAATATTACACTCTACACAATTATGACTTAGATTCCTATGACAGAAAATTTGCTGTGATAGATGTTCGTACCGATAACATACGTTTTTCACACAATGATTATTTCAATTCCGAACTTAAGAAAAGATGTGACCTGCTTAAGAGTCAGGGTTTTGTTTTTATATGTGCGACCCCATGGGAGAGTATACACAACATAGAAAACACCACATCATTCAATCCGGATATAGGAAGACAGGATTCTATCTACTTTCCAAAGTTTGAAATTGAACACATAAAGTGGTCTGCAGGTACTAGTTGGTTCTGGTTTTACATGTATAAAAAACACAAAGACAACACATTCAAATTCTCACATGATCACAACGGCAGTTACTGGCACAAGAAACATGACTTTCTTTACCTCAACAAGGCACCCAGGAAACACAGGGTCAACTTGTACAACAAGCTCAAGGATGCCGATGTGTTAGACAACAGCATTTACAGTTTCACTATGTTAGACGAACCCATAAGACTAGAAAAGAAATACGAACTACCAGGTGTAGACCCCAAGGACTATCCACGTTTTGGTAAGGACCAGGACATGTACGAACTGCCATACATAGACACAGTCTGTTCCATAGTGTCAGAGACCAATGACAACGACTATGAGGTGTTCATGACAGAGAAGATATGGAAACCCATAATGGCACAGCACGTTTTCGTGGTGCATGGCAACCACCTGTACCTACAGCGATTGAGGGGGATGGGCTTCAAGACGTTTGGCAACTACTTTGACGAGGGTTATGACCTAGAACAGGATCCCGACAAGAAGATTGACAAGATCGTAGCACTGATTAAAGATCTCAAATCAAAATGTGATGACGGCAGTATCGCGGAACGTGGCAACAAGAAATGGCAGGACATTTACCTACAGACCAAAGCACTACGACAGCACAACTATGATACAATGTTTAACAAGGAAAAGTTAAGTTTGGAAATTAATAAGACGTTGGATCTATTTCTTGAATTTGCTGACAGCCGTTAAGTTCCTTCTAGAGAATCCCAACCTATCAACAAGTTTGACAGCATTACCTGACTTGTCCACAGCAACGAACCCTTCGGGCTCAGTCACTTGTAGTCCACCATCCGTTTGTGAGAATGATCCTATTGCCATCGCTTGATTCATTTTCTTGAGAACAAAACCTTTCATCTGCTGTACTGCCTTGTAGAAAGTCAGCATGGCCTGTAAAGGTTTCTTGGCCTTGTCCAGGAACACGGGCATCTGTTTCATCTTGTCTTGTCTCAACTGTAAAGCCTTTTGTGCTTTCAGTCCCGACATCTGTTGTTGCATTCTGTCTGCATAGAACTTTTTGAATCCCAACAAGAACTGGTTGACGTTGCTGGGCAACTCACCCTGTTTGACCATTGCGTTAATGTACATCTGGAACATGGGCACGAAGTCTGTGTTCTGTCCCAACACACTCGATAGGTCTCTTGGCACATTGTTCAATAGTGTTTCTAATTTGTCAATGCTGTTGTAGAACTGTTGTGACTCATCTGCTGTGAACTTGGCACTGCCTGACACGTCCTTGTAAGATGCGTTGTCAAAGAACACGTCTGGACTCTGTGCGAATGAGCTGACGTCTGCTCCACCTTGTGCGTTCATTGTTGCTAATGAATCTCCTGCGTATGTTGTGTGGAATATGATTCCCAACTTGGCCCTGTCTATCTGTTTGGCTAGGTCGCCATCTTCAGGAACTGCATATGTTATTGTGTTGGGTGTGAAAGTCAGGTGAGGTTTGCCATCGATGTTCTTCCTCGTGATGCCCTCATCCGTGTACAGTAGGTCTCCCTGTACAACGCCCTGTATGTTTAATTTTTTCAGATGCACTAGACACTTCAACAGTTTCTGTCCCAGCTCATCCGTGCCATGATTGTTTGCTATGTCCTTTTTCGTGTAATTGATCTTAGGTGTTTTTGAGAACACTGACTTAGTGCCTACGAAGAACTTGCCATTGTCTGGATTGGTTCCACACACCACGGCAGGTGCCCCGTCCCACTTGACTGACACACTCATGGCTTCTGAGCTTGTGCCTTTGAGTGTCAGCAGTAGTCCTCTGAAGTATTCCACCACAGCCTGTCCACCCACGTGGCCATCTGTGATTATGATGTCCTCTATGTGTTCCAGGTGAGTCCTCTTGAATTCAGTAAGGACGTCTTCTATCAGCATGATTAATCCTCTCGGTATTCGCCGTCTTTGATTTTGAGTACGTTGTTCTTGATGTCTTGGTTCTCTTTGATACGAGCGACACCTTTAGAGAACTTGGAAGCATCCATGTTCTTTATCGCTGAGTTGAACTTCTTCTCCAGCTTGAATGCAGTCTCCTGATCAAAGTTCTCCCTGATGTACGTGATCAGTCTTATGGTCGACTCCAGTATGTGCGAGGCCCTGCTCTCCACCACCTCTTCCTTGTCCCTGTGCAGGGGCATTGAGCTTAATTCTTCTAGTAGACTTTTAGTGTTCTTTTGCATTGTAGGTATTTACTCTTTATTGTAGCACAATTCTAGCACAAGTCTACTGATTAATATGGCCTAACAGGTAGTTTTCGAGGTGTTTGTACTGCTCTGGTGCATGATGATGTGTGTTAGAATCAACCCCATTATTGTTATCCATGCTGTTCTACATGTATCTATTGCCACAGAAATTAAAAAGATTGAGAACATTTTTATTTGATTCTATAAGTTTAAGTTTATCAAATCCTTTGTATCCGTTGATGTGCTTCTTGTCAAACCCATTGCACATATCAAAAATTAAATGTCTAATTCTTTTGTTTTCTAAGAAAGCACTCAACATTACAATCTCTGTAAACATCTTATCCCAATATGTTTTGACTGTTGGTATAGATCCGTAGTAAAGATCTAACATGTTCTTTAACTTGTCCACGTCCACATCCAAACGTAATTTATCTTTGTGCTCGTCTATTAGTTCTTTCCGTTGCAACGGGAACCAAGACCCGTCTAATTGATCTTCCTCTTGGGTTATTGCTAGTTCCCATCTATGACAAAATGTAATAGGAATTATCACAAACTCCGGATTACCGTTCTGTGCTATCCATTCTATTGTACTCCTGCAGGTCCTCTGGAAACTAGTTGCAACTTTAGATATGTTAACAACCTTGTCACACCCTAAGGATCTTATAAAACTGTCAGTGGTATTCCAGCACTCGCCAAAACTACAACCGTTTAGTAGAATTGTTTTCATTTTGTTGTATTTAATGACACTTGATTACATATATAATTTATATGAGAATGAATAGGCAACAGCAACATCGTGCGTACTCACACCATGATCATGACATAGACAGCATAGACGAAGAGTTCTGGCCCATGATGGGGATCCTGTTCACCATATGGGGAGCATGGACAGGGGTCGTACACTTTATAGATTGGTTAACAGTGGATGCCATCATCTGGTGGGCCGAACCACTTACCATAGTACCTTTTGTATTCTTGTTGGTAATGTCAGAGAGATACAATTCGTTGAACCCTCTACACTGGTGGCCCATGGTATGGGGCTACAAGATCAAACTGCCGGATGACGAGAGGATAACCATATACCCCATCAACGGTGAGGATCTGGTCAAGGAACACGGTGGTCCATTACATATACATATAGTAGATTACGAACACATCAAGTTCCGTAGGAAGAGAGATGCTGTGATGTATGCTCTTAGGAATTTCTAGAAGGTTTAAAGACGGTACCGTACTTGCTCTCGTACAGTTCCAGTTTGTCTGAAAGCTCTTTCACAATCTGTCTGTACTCTGCTATCTGCACTTCCAGATTGCCAAGCTCTGCTGACAGATTCCTAATTATGTTGTCTTTCTCTTCAATGGCTATAGCTAGGGCTTTGATCTGGTCAGTGTTTTTCATTACTTGCCTTGCCTGTTATAGGCCTTGAAAGATCTCTTCTTGTGCTTGTTCATAGAGGATGTCTTGACCCTTTTATGAGCATTGCCTTGCGAAGTTTTCTTCTTAGGTGGTTTACTGTATCCGCTTGCGTTGTTTAACATAGTCTTATAATATAGTAGACAGTACCCCAAGTCAAGTATATAATGTAAATATTATTATGATCAAATATCAATTAAGATGCAGATGCACACACGAGTTCGAAGGATGGTTCCCAGACAGCAAACAGTACATCAAACAGAAGAACAAGGCCATGATCAACTGTCCCATGTGTGACAGCACGGCAGTGGACAAGGCACTACACACCATTGAAGTGAAACTCCCCAAGAAGAAAGAAATACCAGAAGACTACTTCGTTATGGGAGAGAGTGCGGATGATATCCTCAAGAAGCTGAACAAGAAAATCAAGAAGGACTTCCAGGACGTTGGTAAGAACTTCGCCCGAGAGGCCAGGAAGGCACACAAAGGCAAGCGGGATCAGAAGTTCTACGGCACACCCACTAACAAAGAGACCGATAAACTGCTGGAAGAGGGCATAGACCTGTTTGCGGTTCCTGACTACAAGGAAAATTAGTCGCATAGACACTGACTTTTTGGCCACGGTTGACTTTCTACACGTCCTAGTATATAATTGTAAACATGGAACGTAGGATAACAGAGATTGAAACTCCAGAGTTACGTAACCATATAATAACAAATCAAGGAAAAGGACACAATATGCTAAAAAGTATGTTCAATACACTTTTTCCTTCTATTAAAAAGGAAGAAAAAACCATGGCAAACTCAACACAATACGTTGTATACACAAGAAACTTCAAATCAAAAGCGAAGCAAATTGGTGTATTCGCGGAGCCGGCATCTACTTACAAAGTAAACGGTGAAGTACACGGTGGTAAAATCAAGTTCAGAAACCTAGCGGTTAAATCAACTGCAAGAAAAACAGCTACTAACAAGTTGTTATCAAAAGGTTTGGACTTTACAGTAGAAGTATTAGGTGTTGCACCTAAGAACTCTGCTTTGACTATGAAGTCAAACATCATTTCTTTATTGAAGAAATCAGGAAGAAAAGTAATTAATTACTCTGCGTAATTAATATCTAATTCTAAAGGGGCGGTGCAGAAATGTATCGCCCTTTTTTTACGGAAAAATTTCCACTCAACTAATTCTGCCATCCCAGACACGTGAGAAACAAAGTCTGTTGACCTCCCCACCTCTATGGTACTCATTGAATTTGTCTTTGGAGTCTATTCCGAAGATCACACAATCGCTGACATCTACCCCTAGTCTTTCACAGGTTTCCACTTGTTTTTGTCTGTACTTGTTGAATATCCAATCATTGTCAAATTTTTCAATCAACTTCTGTCCTACGTTAACACTGTAGAGATTTACATATTGATTTTGGTTGTAGGCGACTAGTGTGTCATCATAAAAATCTCTAGTCATTCTCATTCCAATCCTATGGTTCTCTACCGGAAACACCTTGCTCAATGATGTGGTTATCGTGTGTATGCACTTATAGTTGAGGTCCAATTCCTTTATGTCTGATATGCTGATGTAGGCCAAGTCTAGCATCACTGGTATGGATAGTTGATCACATTGTTCGAGTATCTTGTAAAAATCTTTTGGAATTTTACCCGTACCAGAGAAAGGACAACTCATCACAACGACATCGCCTTCTGCTAACGGTTCCACACCGAGCTCGGCAGATCTTTTGAAATGATTCCTGGCCATCATCCAATGATAGAAGTATTCGGCCTTGTAAAGTCTGAGCCTTCGATCAATGTGTTGCAGATAAAAATAACCAAATGTCTCTGTTGTTCCGGCACTGAAGTCAATGTTCTGGAAGCCACTGATGCCCTCGAAAGTTCTGTCCCGTGTGAACCATTCCTTATAATCTACTAGAAATTTCTTCCTGTCGCCTAACTCTGTTTTGATCGAAGCAAGATGTTTAACAGATTCCTCGTCGTGGATCCCCCACGCACCCCCATATGGTTTATCCCTCAAAGGTATCATTACTTGTTTTTGATTCATGTAGGTATTTAATTGTTAGACGAATGGTCCACCAAAATTCTTAAGTTGTTTCCTGTGGTAATCGATCCAAAATTTTTCATCTAGTGCATGGACTCTGTTGTTTCTTCTTTTATCACGTGAAGCCTTATACAGTTGACCTAAATCTTTTTCACGTATTGATCCACAAATGTCTGCTATGTGTTCATGGTCTGTGTTGTCGTAGTCGGGAATGCCTTCGTAGTCTAAATCGAAACCCAGGCTTCTTAGATATTCATTAGTGCCATGGTTGCCTTGTATTAACAGAAGATGTTCGGCAACTATCGGTATCCATGTTTTTTCTGTTAGGTAAACAATACCCTTATCCTGGTTGGTTTCTGAGACTATCGAACAACCAGTGTCTGCATACAAACGAGGCATTGCCTTGCCATTATATTTTCCAATTGCATCTGACATCGGTGATGGCACTTGGTGCTTCTGTTGATAGCCCCCCAACTGCTGGATCTCCGGCCATTCATATTCGGCAGGCAATTTAATCAACTTAGGAAACAGGTGTGCATGGGCATGATCATAATTCTGCAGGCTCAACAGGGTGTCCTTCAGTATGCCTCTATCCGACAATGCCAATAACATGTCCCATCTGTGTTTGTGTAACTGCCCTGTCAGGAAAACAAAAGGGTATTTCTTAGGGGAATCATGTCTAACCAGAGGTTGTGTTGGATCACAAGCGTCAAAAGAAAGAAAATGCACGTTTGGAATGTGTTGGTTGTCCTGATGCAGTCCGCAGGTGGAGAAAGCAAAGTTGTCATAACTTTGCCTGACTTGTTCTACGTAGTGTCTCTGCCTCCGAAAGTTGTCTATCGCATAAAGAAAAATAAATTGATTCTTACGTTTGCATTCCGTTACGATTTGGTCCATCTCTTGTGGACCGCTTAGCCTATCAAGGTCTATGGCCTTTATGTCTGGATTCAATTCCTTGGCTATGTCTAATATCCTATGCATTATCTCGTATAGGTCACCTGCACCATGTGCCAGTGTTATCCTTTATCGTGTTGTATAAAGTAGTATTTACGGTGCTGTTTACTGTGTGATTTGTTTCTAGAACAGGTGTTCTCCGGAAGAAGCATCGGTGATAGTTTCTTGGGTAAAATTTGTACCTGAAGGTATAGTTGGTGCACCAATTTCGCCTTTTCTTGTTAGGAATTGTGCCGCCCAGTCGTCCTCTGCCGCTGTGCCAGGTCCTTTAGTACCAAAGTCGAAGGTCACTTTAAGTTTAGTGTTGTTGCCGTCCCCGTCGGCAACCAATGCCCATTGCAACGTGGTGCAACACTCATCATAAACTGTCTGTAGAGCACTTGGCAAGAACAAGTTTTTAGCTTCCGTAGTGTTTGCGAAAGTAGTGATTTCGTTTACCGCCTCAACATCGGGATCACCATTAGTTTCTTGTGCATATATGTGTGTTCTTTTGTTAAAAGTTCCATATGTATCGTCATTGTTTGGCATTATTAATTCTCCTAAAAGCTAACTTTATTTACCGTTTACTGTATAATTTGTTTTTAGAACAAGTGTTCTACTGAATCAGCGTCCGTAAAAGTCTCTAGGGAAAAAGAGACACCTACAGGTGGATTTGGACCTCCTATTGCGGCGTTTCTTGTTATGAATTGCTCTGACCATTCCTCTTCGAGTGGCACGCCACCTTTTATTCCAAAATCAAATGTAACTTTGAGTTTGGTGTTACGGCCTATTTCATCTTTTACCAATGCCCATTTCAACGTGGTGCAACACTCATCATAAACTGTCTGCATCTCCGCTCGCATGAATGTGTTCTTGGCTCCATCGACGTTTGCAAACACAATTGGTTGAATTTTCTCAATACAACCCGGGTATTTTTGAGAATATATGTGCGTTCTTTTGTTAAAAGTTCCAAATTTATTGTCTGTGTTTGGCATTAGAATTATCCTATAAATTATTTAATGACTTGGCCAAATATCATATTTCATATCCTTGATTTTTCTATGTAGAAGATTTGCAAAAAGGTCATGTGCTTTGGCACTAGGATGACTGCAGGCAGTAATCCATTTTTGCGGTGATCCATGGCCCATAAACCGCTGAAAAAGGTCTTGATCTCTGGGTATTTGCTCTTGTATTAGGCACAGATCCATAAAAGTTTCAACTCCAGATGGTTTGAACATGTCATCCCATGACCATTGATCTATCAAATATGTGAGGTGTTGCTTGACTCCTGCGATCTCTTCATCAGGTTCTTGTGTGACTTCGTACTCCAGGTTCCTTTTGTGCTGAGTGAACAGTGCTTTTTCAAAAAAACTCCTGTTGTATGACTGGTCAAAAGCCGGTGTGATAACGAGTTTTGCGTTGTGTAGCTCACACCATTGTTTCAATTCCATGAAGTGCATTATCTGTTCAAGCACCGCATTTTTGTCTGAGAGTATACCTCTGCTGTAACCGTTCCACAGGTTGGCTCTAGGTGTGTTGCCTTCTAGTGGGTGTGGGTACAGGGTGGTGAATGCTGAATAACCTTTCCAGTCATCCTTTGCCATGTCAAAACGTTCTATAGAACTAGGGCAATACACTACAATTATATTTTCTAATTTGCTCCAATCATACGGCCAGATGTGTAGATTTTTTATGCTGGCCCTGTTGCCCTTGCCTGACATGCCAAAGTTGACCCCTGTGTATTTGCCTTCGAGATATTTGTGTGCAAGAACGTTCACGAAACTGTTCTTGTAGAACATCTTTCTGAAATTTATTGTTCGTCTGTGAGGCCATTCAGGATTCATTGATACTCCATCGTCAAATTCTAACTCTGTGTATTTGTTCAGGAGCCACGATTCTGTTTCGTCATCGATCTTGGGCACAATGGGTTTTCCGTAACCTAGCCACGACCATTGCAACCCTTCCAGCAGTTCCTGGTCATAGGCTCCCTCTCCGCCTGCGAAAGAACAACCCAATGATATTATGGCACGTTTAGTTTTATCCAAATTGGATTTTACCATTTCCCATTGTTTATAATTCATCATGTCAATATTTAATCACAGATCAGGGTTTATAATTTCATCTATCCTGTTTTTGTCGAGGTTGTGCTTGTCACACATCGCCATCAGTGTTTGTTTGTTTCTTGCGTACAATTCCAAAAGTCTGAGATGGTTGTGTGCTATGTCTTCGGCTATGGAAGTTGTGTCTTTCATATTTGTTATCCAGAACTGCGTATTTTCCAATACGGCGTCTATCTTTCTAGATTTGTCTGAGATGCTATCATAATTTGGAAACGGAAGATACTGTTCAAAAGTTCTGAAACCCAGTCCTTTGAGTGTCGCCAGGCTTCCATTATCACCTGCAATGATAAAGGGCACCTTGTTCAATATTGGTATGAAAGTCTTTTCTGTGAGCCACGGTGGTCTGTCCTGTGTGGTGTTGAAGTGACATTCTGACACCACTGCGAAGAGTGTGTTTGCATAGAGCCCAGGATCGTATGGAATGCCACCATAGTGTGTGGTGTTGGACAACAACTGTATCTCGATGTCGTCGGGATTCCTGTTCCGGGACTTCACGAAGTCTGCGAACTGTTGATCGTCTAGTTCCGGTATCAAGGCCCGGCACTGTTCATATGTGCCTGGATGCACATGCAATGACCAAGTGGCATTGTCTAGCAAGTTATCAAGTTTCCATAGCAGTCTTATCCTGTGTTGCCTGTGAGGCTTCCCGATGAGCATTAGGAATTTTTTTGAGTCATTGTTCCAGCGTTGATTGTGCCCGCATGCAGAGTGGTCTAGAACTTTACGACAAGTCCTCCAAATGAAAAAATTAATAAAACATATCTCGGTGTCTAGTGTGCTTGTGTCTTTCTTTTTGAAGCAGGAATCTAGGACAAGCAAAGTGTCGATGCCTTTGCGTTTAAAACTATCAAAAAGTTCCTTCCATAAGTGCATGTCATCTAACAAGAACATCTCCCAGAGGTTCGTTGCCACCAACAAGAAATCCTTGTCAGACTTTCCTCTGCTGATTTTAATTTCTTCTAGTAAGTCATCGACGTAGTCATCACTGCTTTCGTATAGGTGATTATTTGCCCAGTAAGTTGTTTCCAGTGTCAGGCTGTAGAAGTCTCTATGTTCCATAGTAGACCACATTATCTGCTCTTGGATATGTCCTCCATGGATCAAATATGATAGTCTTGTCGTCTGCTGTGAATTTGTCACTCTCATGCACCCTGACTATCACCTCAACAGGTGTGTTTATGCCGTTGACCAATTGGCCACCATGCTCCTTGACATAGTGTTGCAACAGTAAAGAACTGGATCCGTCTGGCATGTTCACACCAGGTTTGTAGCTGTCTGACGAGAACCATATGTTTTTACCGTGTGTGAGTATTGCCTTGGCCATGTTCTCTGCCTGTCGTTCACGTGCTGTCATTATGCTCTCGAACATGTCATACCCTAGGTCGAGATCCTTGGCCAACCAACGCAGTGCGATGTTGTCCCTTGGATGGCAGGCTCCCCCGTCTCCCATTCCGGCTTTCATGTATCTTGGGCTAATTATCCTCATGGTACTTTTTGCGAGTGCTTGTGTTACCACATCAACATTCATGTTGCCAACTTTATGGGCAACATCTTGAATCATGTTGACCAAAGCGACCTTGGTGCTGATGAACGTGTTGTAGAATATCTTCATGGATTCAGTTTCCTCCCATGTTCCGATCTCTATCCGCGGCATGTTCTCACACACCTGGTTGTAGAAGCTCTCCAACAGTTCAGCTCTGTTTTTACAATCACTGTCTTTCATTCCTGTCTTTGAACCTATCATGATCATCTCTGGGTTCACCATGTCGTCTGCCACGGTTCCCATGGCTATCAGATAAGGATTGTACATTAGACTTGTGTTTGTTACCAATGGTGCGAATTCTCTTCTGGTGGTGCCTGGCAACACAGTTGATATCAATACCAGTGTTTGCTCGGGTTTCATGTGTTTGTCACATGCAGACAGTACTTGCTTGACTGCTGTGTAGTTGAAATCTTTTACTGGCAGGTGGCTAGTGGGTGCCTTGCCGTCGTACCCATCCTCGTGTGGGGTAGGTGTTGCAACGAATACTATATCGCTGTCCTCTGCCACAGACTTGATGCTATCTCTGATCTCAATGTGGTCACTGGTCTTGTGTACTATGTCGTAACCTGCGACATAGAATCCTTTTTTGGCCATTGCTTCTGCACAGGGCATACCAAGTTTGCCTAATCCTATGAAGCCTATCTTGGTTGCGTATATGATTTTCTTGCTGAAGAATGATCCTAACATATATGGTACTTATGGCTCGCTATTGGCTCGCTATCGGATCTCTGATTCTAGATATTATTTTGAATAATCTGGTAAAGGTCCACCATACTTCCGACCTTTGACCTTCTTGCCTGCAACCTTCTGTGTCTTGCCACGTATCTTCTCACTACGGTTACCTGTGCGTTTCATCTTGCCCTTGCTCTTGCAACTGCTGACCCATGAAGCCGGAAGAGAAGACATCGGCTTTGAACACGCACTTGCTGGTGCTGGTCCAATGTTCTCGTCTGTGTTATAAATTTCGTAGATCTTCATCTCACGTGTATTTAACACATCTGTCCATGCGAAGTTGATCTTGTGTAGAGTGTAGCACCCTGTAATAGGATGTTATAATGATAAGGATTAGGTGTAAGGACAGTAAGGTTAGGTGTAGTAAGGTTAGGTGTAGTAAGGTTTAGTTAGGTTAGGTGTTAGGCCAATAAATACTCGTATGAAGATCACAGAACTTTTAGCGCCTATCAAAGCAGAAGACACAACATCTAGTACCACAACATCTAGTGCCATCCAAAGCGACCAGACACAAGATGTAGTGCCACATGATATAGCGTCAGAAAATATATTGGCACTGGAGGTTGACAACATCGAGGAACACCCAGACCACTCTGCCATAGCGGAAGGGGTCAGCCAGATCTTCAGAAGGAAGAAGGGTGGTGCACCAACCAAAGGATTCAGATGCTCATCGGGACCTAGGAAGGGTCGTATCGTTGCCAAACCCAGCACCTGTTTCGCAAAGACTGATCCACAGAAGTCTGCCAAGATCAGGAAGAAGAGACAACAGAAGGCCGGGATAGCAGGCAAGAAGATGGCCATGACCAAGAGGTCAGGTGGTGGATCTGTTAGGAACAAAGGTATCCAGATCAAACAGGCCAAGCAGAAAGGTCCAAGTTTCAAAGCAAAGACCAAAGGCCGAGCTCCAATTAAATCTAAAATAGCCAAACCAAGGAAGTAAGAATCTTTTGGTAAATTAGGTTATTTTGGTAAGTTTGATTACCACTGTATCCTGTAGTTGGTCTCGTCAACCACCACTACATCCAGCATCATACCCACACAGAAAATTTCCTACTTTATATATACATCAATCTTACCAGGTTGACGCTATCCTGTTCCGTGTTAAAATGAAAGCTAACCAAAGGAGTTGAACATATGAAAATAGATTACAAAAATAAACATGGAATGATGGTGGGCTACATAGATGGTTCACAGAATGTCAGTGCCGTGCAGACTGGTTGGGACATCAAACCAGAAGCATTATCAAAATTACTATTAGACAAGTACCCTACCAAGGAGGATGCGATAACAGTCGTTGATTCACCCTTGTTGGTGCCAGTGTTCAAGAAGGACGATTACTGTTATGTTGATGAGTTTGGTGACGTTATTGAATCAAACCTATCTTGGCACAAGGAAGTGATGAGAAAAGATGTTGGCCACTTGTTCCTGTTCATGAAAGGTACATGGCAATATTCGGACAATGGCATTGATTGGGAACCAGCCAAGGAGGCGTTCGTAGATGCCAGTGGCAAGACCATTGAAAGCATCAGAGAAGTATTAGAAACGGAGAGGGTGTAATGATAGAAGGATTACAAGTCAAGGCCATAGAGGACATATCACACGAGATGACGGAGACCTACATGAAGGGCGATTACATAGACGGAATGACCAGTTGGGGGGATGATGCCCTTATGAGTCCCAAGAAGTTCGCAGAAAGGTTCCATTCAGTGTGCCTTGGGTTTGGATACAGGGAGGCCGAGATAATCCCAATGAAATTCGAGATAGAGCAATGGTGCCAGGAGCACCTGGACAAATTAGAAAGCAGGTTCAGATAATGAAAAAGAGAAAACAGAAACAATACAAAATGACCAAGAAGGACTGGGTGGAGTTGTTGAACTTCTGGCCAATGACCATAGTGGTACCTATCATGTTGGTGCTGATCTTGTTCGGACCATGGATCATGCGATGATAATATCAACAGTATTCGGTTTCATCTTGACCATTGTGGGCATAAACGAGACGGCAGTGGCAGGATACAAGGTGATGATGACAGCCAATAACATACATGAGAAGACAGAGAAGAAAGAGTGGAAGGCATCCTTGCACGAGGAAGCCCATCAGATTTTAAAAGATGTAATAAGGGAGGCAGGAAAATGAACAAAGAAAAAGAAGAGAAAGACCTAAACGATTGTTATCAGGAGTTCTTCAGGACCGTGATTGATATGCAGACAAGGTATAACAACCAGGTGATCGCAGGCACGATGATGGCACAGGCCTTGAGACTTTATAAGACCAATCTAACAGAAGAGGGATTCAGAT
>Ga0209830_10002539_pt1 | contig 14619 bp, 14 predicted proteins | sample ArcticOcean_MG_C_12_FD_187439 | JGI IMG/M metagenome (GOLD analysis project Ga0209830, IMG submission 187439) | Marine microbial communities from western Arctic Ocean - ArcticOcean_MG_CB8_130 (SPAdes) (version 2) | ecosystem: Environmental > Aquatic > Marine > Oceanic | place: Arctic Ocean...
ACAGAGCCGTGAAACGAACCTGCGCCAATGATAGTATGCTTTTTGCATGCGAAAGTAGGTCACTGCCAAGCTATTTATTTATCTATTAAAGCTCCGTTTGGAGCTTTTTTAGTTTCTAAAGCCTCATTATGAAAATAGTGAGGCTTTTTTGCGTTTAATGGGGCAGTCGGGATCTATACAACTAATCACTATTTATTTAGCGTGTCGACGAGCATTGGAAATGGTAGTAGTTTATTTTAAATATATGTAAAGTTAAATCAAATAAAAATGTAATTAAGCTAAATGAAACATGTGATTACCTTTTTTCTTGTTGGTTATGAGTGGTCTAAGATTGTCTCAGGATGCTACGCAATGAAATGGGTGTAATGAATTCTGGAACGAGCTGCTTGAACAAGGAAAAAACGACCAAACTTTAGCATTTGTGCAAAACGAGAAGGTATTGTCATTTGGGCAACAAAACCTATTATTGCAAATGAGAGATGAAGGAAATTGTTTAATGATGGGCAAGCAAGAGCCACTGCTTAAGCTAAGTAAATGAACGATAAACTGCACTTTGGACCTGAAAGTAGCCTGCTCAAAATGCGCAAGCAAGATGCAGTGTTACCATTTGGGGAAGCAGGCTGATAATCTTGTTTTTGGTCAGCATTCAGATAAGCTAAGTTTTGGACGAGAAAGTGATGCATTACCTAATGAACCTGATGTAGAAAAATTAAGTTTTGGCCAGCCTTCGGATCGATTGGAATTTTGCTCAGAACGCAAGTAAAAGTTAAGTCTAGTAGAAGTAAGATATAGGCAAGCCTAGACAATTTTAATAACTAGGCTTTTTATTATCACTGATAATAACTAGTAACTTTGTATCAGGTGATGTTAATCAATTTCATATTCTAACTTGTAACAAGCATTGTTATCTTGCCCAAGTAACTCCGTTAGGTAGGGTAGTGACTCTTTCAATGCGTTAGGTAAGATCCAGGGTGGATTGATGATGAATAAGCCACTACCAAACATACCGAAGCCTTCTTTTGGCGCAGCATTAACGCTCAGCGAAACGTTTAGCCATTTACTGGCTTGTTGACGCAGACCTGACACCATTTTTTCAGGCTCAGGTCTGGCCAGTAATGGATACCATACAATATAAGTCCCTGTAGAGAATCGTTTTAGACTTTCTTGAATGCTATTCACGACACGTTCATAATCTTGCTTGTCTTCGTAAGGTGGATCTATAATGGTAATCGCGCGTTTTGTCGTTGGAGGCAATATGGCTTTAATGCCATTAAAACCATCACCCATAATTATTTTAGTTTGTTTGCTATTTTCACTGAAGTTTTTAGTGAGTATTTTGTAATCGTTAGGATGGCGTTCAAATAAACGGAGCTGATCATTTTTTTTTAGATAATAGGCTGCAACCTTAGGTGAGCCTGGGTATAAGTTAGTATGGTCAGCAGTATTAAATGACTTCACCATATTCGTAAATGCTTGTACTGAATTCGGTTGATTTTTAGCACTGAGCAAATGTGAAATACCTGTATCAAACTCTTTGTTTTTTTGCGAAAATACAGCATTAAGCGCATACATGCCAGCACCTGCATGCGTGTCTATCACACAGTATGGCTTATCTTTTTGATTGAAATAATCGAGTACAAGACTAAACGTGTAATGTTTTAGTATGTCAGCATGGTTGCCTGCGTGGAATGCGTGTCTATAACTCAGCATGAAACTATCTCTATTTTACAATGGATTATTATAGGCGACTATTGTAACAATTCAGACTGTTGTCATCATAATCAACCATTGTGCGTTATATTATTAAAGGTGAAATGTTGCATCATCAATAAAAGGCTTTGATATGAGAAATATACTCTCCTGTTTACTGGTGTCTGTATTCGGTTTTGGTGCCATGGTAGCTTATGCTAACAATCATAAAGGTTCTGAAACAGAAAAGCATGAAATGAAGGCTGATGTGAATAATGATGGAAAAGTGAGTTATGAAGAGTTTAAAAACTTGCGTATAAAACATATGGACGCCCATTTTAAACGTAGAGACACGAATAGTGATGGATTCATTGATGCTGAAGAAAAAAAAGCATCAAGAGCACATAAAAAAGCTAAGCGTCACGATAAGAAAAATTAATGACCTCTACTCAAAGTTGATCGATAAAAAAGCAGCGTCTTCAGCGCTGCTTTTTTATCGGGTATGTTGTGTCATTATTCTGAGACAACATGACAATGCACATGTAAATAAACCACGAGCCAAATAAATTATTGGGGAAAAAAGTATGAAACAAATAACCTTGATTGCTTTAGTAGCCTTAATATTCACGAGCGCTAATGTTTATGCTGATATGCATGAGACTGATAGTGACATCATGAAAGCAGATGCTAATAATGATGGCAGAGTGAGCTTTGACGAGTATAAAGCTGCACATGAGGAGCGCATGCTCTCCCGGTTTAAACGCAGGGATGTGAATGGTGATAGTTTTATTGATTTGGCAGAAAAGCAAGTTGCTAAAGAAAAAAAGCAGGCTAAGCACCAGGAAGATAAAAAGGCTGAACAACAAGCATTACGTGAAAAGTATCAAGATGATAGAAAAAAGCGTAAAAAACATTTTTATAAGTATTAGTACAAATGTGATTATGTTTGATGCAGCCATTTATCAAGGCCTGACGTAATGTTGGGGTTTTTATTGGATAATCTTTTTTGCATGCGTTAGCATATGGATATGAATCACCACGAGCACCATCATCATTCGCCTGAGTATAATCGTCATGGCAACCCATTTTTAATTCCATTTATATTGACACTTGTTTTTGCTGTCATTGAATTTTTCGGAGGTGTGTGGACGCAATCATTAGCATTGCTAGGTGATGCGTGGCATATGTTTTCAGATGTGTTGGCACTTGGTGTTGCTATGTTTGCATCTTACCAAGCCACTAAAGCAGGCAATAGCAGAGCAGAGCTTGTGGCTTCAGTTGTTAATGCGCTTGCAATGCTGATTGTGGCCGCCTGGATTATTGTCGAGGCCGTTGAACGTATAGCATCCCCAAGGCCAGTTACTGGTGGTTATGTCATGCTCATTGCTTTTGTTGGACTTGCTGTTAACTTATTGGCTGCCAAATATTTACATCTCCATGGTGATGCGGAGAATATGAATCAACGTGCTGCATTCTTACATGTAATGGGAGATATATTAGGATCGGTAGCTGCATTAGCAGCTGGCGCGATCATCTACTTTACTGGCTGGTTAACAATCGACCCTGTTTTATCGATATTTATTTCAATTTCATTACTGGTTGTGACATTGAATTTGATTCGCGAAATCTGGAGAAACTATAAGGCCGAAGAAGCGCATTCGCACCACAGTTACTGATGATTTAATCAACTGGCGAGCAGGATTTAGCTGGTTTTGATGTGATTTAAACTGAAATTTAAGCAGCTGGCCCCAATGAATTAATAGAAGAGCGCAACATGTCATTTGTGAATGTAAAACTTGCTTGAAGTGTCACCAAAGAGTAGAGGCCAGCCATTGCTAAAGAGATTACGGAAACATTAGTTAAGCATTTTCACAAGTCTGCTAACTATACATATATCGTTTTTAAAGAGGTAGCAACAGAAGATTGGGCCATTGGCATGCAATTGCTCAGATAGCTGAGCTTCGTTTGATTGGCGCGTTATTTACCTTGTGCTTTAATCCACTTAAGTAGTGGATACCATTGCTCAAGGTCTTTTTTTGCTTTGTATAATGGCATATCAAAAATGCTAATACCATGCTCTGCAGTGTGAGCGTATATCTGCGCGTTTCTAAAATTGCCAATAACTGGAAAGCCACTTTCATCAAGGTATTGCGCAAGGCTTGCTGCTGCCTTGGTGTGTGTTGCAACACGCATACCCAATACCGCTACAAATGTTCGTTCTTTTCTGACTGCTTTTTCTGCTTTTAATATATCGATAAACTCTTGTGTCGCATTAATGTCATAGCTCGATGCTTGCATTGGCACAATCACCAAATCAGCGGCTTTGACGGCATCACTGAGTTTATCGCCACGTATTCCAGCAGGGGAATCAATAACCGCAACCTCTATATTTTTCTTCTGAGAAAGAGCATTGTAACTTTTAGCACTATTGATTTCAGGAAGCTGCTCTGGCCTACGTTCTAGCCAGCCATGCGATGATTGTTGTTTGTCCAAATCTAACAAACACACTTTTATTCCTTGACTAGCAAAGTAACCAGCTAAATTTGTCGACAGTGTTGTTTTTCCACTACCACCCTTGGGGTTTGCGATTAAGATCTTTTTCATCATGTCATCCAGTGTGTTTAACTTTTTAGTAAGAGGGTAAATAAAATTCAACTCCTCAGCTGTCTATCCATCTTAGATTGCGCTGATGCCGAGGCTTGCGATTTATTTCTTTTTATCTTTAGCTCTAATGGTGGCAACCTTATCTTTCCACTCTTGCAACTGCTCATCCTCAAACTCTAGCTGAATAGCTAAGGCTTCATCTTCAGTTAGTTTATCTTTAGCCAAGCGTTTTGGCAGCTTACCAGACATCCTCGAAAGCACGCGCTCTCTATGCTCGCCGCTTAATATTTTTGCTTGTGCAATATAATCATTTGTATTTGAAGCCATTTACGACATTCCTTTAAGGATTGATTATTACTTATTAATATAAACCACTTTTAATAAAAGAAGGGTTACATTTTTATGACAAAGATAGTTAAGTCACTGATGTTTGTTTTTGGATGGCATTAATCTAGTTTATTTTGTCATGGTAACAGTCAACGGATAAAAGTTAACTGTTAAAATAAAACGATGTTCGATCCAAAACCAATTCTAAAAAGCTTACCAAGATTGCCTGGGGTTTACCGTATGAAGAACGCCGAGGGTGCTGTGATTTATGTCGGAAAAGCAAAGGATCTTAAAAAACGTGTTTCAAGCTATTTTAATAAAAACTTACCGAGCCCAAGAACACGCATGATGGTGTCTCAAATTGTTGATATTGAAACAACTGTAACACGGACAGAGTCAGAAGCTTTATTACTTGAAAATAACCTTATCAAAAGTATTATGCCACGTTATAACGTGCTATTTAGAGATGATAAATCTTATCCCTACATTGCACTGACCGGTGATACGTTTTCTAGGCTGGCTTTTCATCGCGGTGCACAGCGTAAAGGAGGGCAGTATTTTGGTCCTTTTCCTAGCAGCACTGCCGTGCGCGAAAGTATTCAGCTATTACAGAAAGTGTTTAAGTTGAGAACCTGTGAAAACTCCGTATTTGCAAATCGCTCTCGACCTTGTTTGCAGCATCAAATAGAGCGCTGTACAGCACCTTGTGTCGACTATATTAATCAAGAAGATTACCGACAAGATGTGCATCATGCCGCGATGTTTTTACAAGGAAAAACCAATGAAGTTTTGAATACATTAGGTGAGAAAATGAATACGGCGGCTGAAAGTGAAGAATATGAATCTGCCGCTGTTTTTCGTGATCGGATGCAAGCTTTGCGTCAAGTGCAGGCGAAGCAGTTTGTCAGTGATTTTAGTGTGTCAGATGCGGATGTAATTGCATGTGGGCATTTGCAAAGTCAACATTGCATTAACCTAGTGATGATTCGCGGCGGCAGGCATTTAGGCGACAAAAGCTTTTTCCCTAAAAACAGCCAAGATGCAACACTTAGTGAAACGGTAGAGGCTTTTTTAACACAGCATTATATGGCGCAAAATACACCGCCACTTTTAGTGAGTGGGGTGAAGGTTGATGCAGAGAGCTTTGAATCGGTCTTAAGTGAGCAAGCTGGACGTAAGATTAGAATTCTGACCAATGCCATTGGCGATAAAAAAGTGTGGCTCAAAATGGCACAAACCAACGCTGAGCTGGCGCTTGGGCAACGTGCTGCGACATCGGCTAACCAGGCCGAAAAACTCATTGCTTTGAGAAAGGCTTTGCATTTAGCAGAAACGGTAGAGCGTATTGAATGCTTTGATATTAGTCATACGATGGGCGAGGCGACTGTCGGTAGTTGTGTTGTATTTGATAAAGGCGACATGCAAAATAGCGAATACAGGCGCTTCAACATCACCGGCATTACACCCGGCGATGATTATGCTGCCATGCGCGATGTATTAACACGACGCTATAAAAAAGTGGCTGCAGGAGAAGGAATGCGTCCAGATTTGATCTTCATTGATGGTGGGAAAGGGCAGCTAGGTGTTGCGATGGAGGTGATGCAGGAAGTTGGGCTTGAAGATATTCTGTTGGTCGGCATTGCTAAAGGTGAGGAGCGGCGACCTGGGTTAGAAACGATGATATTTTCCGATACAGGCGAAATGTTAAATTTGGAACAAGATAATAGAGGTTTGCATTTACTACAGCAAATACGAGATGAATCTCACCGATTTGCCATTACAGGACACCGAGCAAAGCGCGCTAAGGCACGAATAACATCTTCTTTAGAAGATATAGAAGGCGTGGGTGCTAAACGGCGCAAGGCACTATTAACGCGCTTTGGTGGATTAGACGGGGTAAAAGGTGCTAGCATAGACGAACTAGCACTTGTTAACGGCATTAGTTCTGTATTAGCAGAGACAATATACGGACAGCTTCATTAAGTAAGAGCTATTGATTAATACAGTGAGAAAAATCGCATAATTATGTTTTGGAATGTTCCTAATATTTTAACGGTGCTTAGAATTGCATTGATTCCCGTGTTCGTGGGTATTTTTTACTTACCGCACAATACTTTTGCTTTAGGTATTCAGCCTACACATACCCTGAATTTGATAGCCGCAAGTGTTTTTGCGCTAGCCTCTTTTACCGATTGGCTGGATGGTTACTGGGCAAGAAAATATAATCAAACGAGTGCGTTCGGTGCTTTTCTGGATCCTGTGGCCGACAAACTGATGGTTGCAGCCGCGCTAATTGTGTTGGTTGAGTTCGATCGTGTCGGTGCGGTTGTTTCATTGATTATTATTGGGCGAGAAATTGCCATCAGTGGGTTACGAGAGTGGATGGCCACAATTGGTAAAAGTAGCAATGTGGCAGTGGCCATGGTCGGAAAAATTAAGACGGCAGCACAAATGTTGGCGATTTTATTGTTATTATATTTTGACCCTGTTGGCAGCTTCGATACGGCATTAGTTGGCACTGTTCTTATTTATGTGGGAGCAATTTTAACATTGGTATCAATGGGTTATTACCTGAAAGCGGCGTGGCCTATTATTAAAGACTCATTCGAATAAATTAAAATTAAAATTTGATCGACATAAAAGCGTCACTTGAGTCTTGACAACAAGTTAAAAGTAGCTAAAATGCTCGCTTCTTAACGCGGGAATAGCTCAGCTGGTAGAGCGCAACCTTGCCAAGGTTGAGGTCGCGAGTTCGAGTCTCGTTTCCCGCTCCAGTATTAAGAAAATGGGGATTTTTAGCTAATGCTGAGGTCCCCGTTTTAGTTTTAAAGTACCATTAGTGTTTATAGGCGCGATAGCAAAGCGGTTATGCAGTGGCCTGCAAAGCCATCTAGGCCGGTTCGACTCCGGCTCGCGCCTCCAAAAAACACTTCAAATGCGGGAATAGCTCAGCTGGTAGAGCGCAACCTTGCCAAGGTTGAGGTCGCGAGTTCGAGTCTCGTTTCCCGCTCCAGTATTAAGAAAATGGGGATTTTTAGCTAATGCTAATGTCCTCGTTTTTGTTTTAAGCTGCGTAGCTTTAAAGTGTGTTAGTCAGGGTTATCAAAACGCTTTAGGCCAACGCACATTTGGCTCTCGCCTATAACCACCGTTCCCGACTCCTTCTGGTTGTGAAAAACAAACCTAACATTAGATTACTTTTTCAGTCCGAACCTCATTTTGAATGACAATGCTGGCGGTGCTACTTTTTAAGCGAGATAAGTAAATGCTATGACGATGACACATAAATACGCATTTTAAGATTAAAGGGGTAATCAATTGGGGCGCTTGCAAAAGCCGCCTCACAGGTTAAATAAACCTCAATTCAAGGGGTGAAAAAATAGGCCAGCCACGCCAGTATGGCAAGAGCTTACTATATCAAGGCCGTACTGGCATGCAATGCACCGCAGCACTAAGCGAACGATTAAGTATCGACAGCAAGTTACGTCACATTTTCGGCTTCTTGGCATGGCACAAACTACCCAGCGAATCTACATTCAGCCCTGCATTTGCACAATTCACCAAAGACGACAAAGACGACATCGCCGACATCGCCGACAAAGTACACGCAGCCATGGTGCAAGCCGCACTTACTGGACATAATATCGGTACCATTAGTCGTGACAGCACCACGATTGTGATCCGTTAAACGCCCGTTAAACCAAAGTCCGCGTCTGTAGTACTGCCAACAACATAAAGCTGTGCGGCAACCACCATCCCTAAGCCCAAATGTAAAGGTCGCCCACATAAAGGCTCCACTCCAGCGCTCGCGGCCTTCTATGCCATATAAACCTAACGCCCGCAAGCCGCCGCTCAACCCATCGCCTAACTTCCCACCGCATGCGCTTACAGTGCCAATACCAACGCCAACAGGCATAAATAAAACTGACACAGCTACAAGCTGCATTTAGACACTATCGATTGGGGCGTGACAGTTAGCGCACTCACCACTAGCCCGTCATTACACGATTTACCACCAGCCATCACGTAGTCGCAGTTGAGTAAACAAAAGGTGACGTATTTTTATGGGCTGGACGATGCGGCGTGTTGCAGTGATGAACTATATGCCTAGTCGCGAAGTTGCGGGCAGATCCCTTTATTTGACCAGAACCCTCGCGGTGTTGTTAAGCATGCGTTCGAACCGCATGAAGCGTATTGGTACAAAGCTTGCTCAGGTGCAGAGCGCCCTAACACATTGCTTAAAGATTGTTACGGCTTGCGTCAAGTGTGGGGGCATTGCAAGATACATGCACATTGCAATGTTTGCCGTGCTGGCCATGAGTGCGGAGCAGTTGATGCGTTGCATTCAGCATCTCCTATAAGAATCAAAGGAAACACAAAATGTAGTGTTTAAATAGTAGGTCTATGGGTTGTTGTGGGCGTGAATCTACAAATTAGGTGCTAAAACCTCATGGTGAGAGTGGTGTGCAAAAAAATAGTATCTTAGCGTGTTGAAGCCGTGGTGTTCTGCGTTGGTTTTGACTTTTGCAAGAAGCTGAATAGAAAAACTTAAATCGGAAAAGCAACTTCAGCACATATATTTAGCCTACAACATGAAGCGTTTGTTGCAGTTAATGCGTCGAGACAGCGTAGGCCCGCTATGGCGTAAAACAGGAAAATTCGCAAAGAATTGATCCGGAACTAGGTGATTTAGTCTAGAATGGACTGAAAACAACTCTATGTGAATGCTTCTCAGAAGTATTTTAAATACATTTTTTAGAGGTGCCCATTAAGTAACTATACTTAAATTTAGGAAATTCGGCTTGGAACATGTTGACCCATTATTAGATTGTCTGGTTGAATTGACCAGAATCTATGCACGACCAAATACACGCTCAGCACTGATTGCAGGTTTACCTGTAGGCGTAGAGGGGTTAACGCCATCACTGTTTCATCGCGCTGCATCGCGGGCTGGTCTGGCGACCAAAATAGTTAAAATAAGCTTTAGTGAAATTAAAGAAAAGCTATTGCCGGTTATTTTAATTTTGAATGAAAATCGCGCCTGTGTAATGTTAAGTGTCGATCCTGCTACGCAGACGGCCGTTGCTTTGTTTCCTGAAACTGGCCAAGGAGCGGTAACGGTCAGTATCGCCAATATTGAAGCTCAGTATACACAGCGAGCGATTTTCGCTAGGCCACGCTTTCGGTTTGATCAACGCACGCCTGAAGTGTCTAAGGTGGCTGGTCGCCATTGGTTTTGGTCAGCTTTTCTGGAGCAAATGCCGCTATATAGTGATGTATTGGTGGCGGCATTTTTAGTCAACATGTTCGCTATCGCCATTCCCATGTTTACCATGAACGTGTATGACCGCGTGATACCTAGCCAAGCGGTAGAAACCCTGTTTATGCTTTCGGCTGGCGTGCTTTTGACTATCGCGCTTGATTTTTCACTAAAAATAATACGTTCTCACTTTGTGAATCTGGCTGGGTTACGTATAGATGTGAAGTTATCGGCGCTGATTATGGAGCGCGTATTGGGTATGCGCCTAGTCGATAAGCCGCTATCGGTAGGCTCGTTTGCCCAAACTTTGCGTTCTTTTGAATCTGTGCGCGATTTTATGTCCTCGGCGACGGTTACGACCATTATCGATTTACCATTCGCCCTACTTTTTATCGTGGTGATAGGCTGGATCGCGTGGCCATTGATTTTCATTCCCATTCTCGCTGCCATCATTGTACTGCTGTACAGCCTTTATGTGCAGCGGAGAGTGCATGGCTTAACTGAAGAAAGCTCGCGCACCACAGCACTGCGTAACGCCATTTTAATCGAGAGTCTATCGGCATTGGAAACACTGAAAGCCTTGGGTGCTGAAAATCACATTCAGGCAAAATGGGAGAGTGTTTCTGCACAACTAGCTAAAGTAACGACGAATATCAGGCATAAAACACATGCTGCAACCGGCTTGGTGGGTGCCATGAGTTCGGTCTGTGTGGTACTCAATATAGTGGTTGGGGTTTATTTAATAGATTTAAAAATGCTAAGCATGGGCGGGTTAATTGCTAGCAGCATGTTGGTTGGCCGGGTTATTGGGCCGTTGGCGCAAATGGTCGGTTTGATTATGCAATATGAAAATGCGCGTATTTCACTATCTATGCTAGAAGAGCAAATGAAAAAACCACAAGAGAGAGCGGAAAACATCACTTTTGTGCACCGCGATCATATTCAAGGAGATATCGAGTTTCGTGATGTTAAGTTTGCTTATCCTGATCAAGAAAGTTTTGCGCTTAATGGCGTTACTTTCAAAATTAAGAATGGCGAGCATGTCGCTGTGATTGGCCGTACTGGCTCTGGTAAAACTACATTAGCACGGCTAATAATGGGCATGTATGAGCCAGCTGAGGGCGCTGTGCGAGTGGATGGTATCGATTTGCGGCAGCTTGACCCTGCCGATTTACGCTCAAGCATTGGTTGTGTTGAACAACATGCCTTCTTGTTTTTTGGTACGTTGCGAGAGAATATTACGCTAGGCGTACCGCATGCTGAAGACAACCAAATATTGCAAGCCGCCGAAGTGGGTATGCTTTCCGACATGGTTAATCAGCATCCGCGCGGGTTTGACTTATTGGTGGGCGAGCGCGGCGAGTTCCTTTCTGGAGGGCAGCGGCAATGCGTGGCTATTGCACGTGCGGTATTAATGTCACCACCCATCTTGTTGTTTGATGAGCCAACCAGTGCCATGGACTTCTCTACAGAGGCTAAGTTTATTGAAAAAATGCAAGCCTACGCCAACAATAAAACCATGGTTATGGTGACGCATCGCATGAGTTTACTGGCCTTGGCTGACCGTGTGATTGTGCTTGATCAAGGCCGCATAGTGGCCGATGGCCCGCGGGATGAAATTCTTGAGGCAATTAATTCTGGCAAGGTGAGTACTGGATAATGACTGACAATAATGAAAATATCCTCTTAGAACATAATAAGTCAATGCTAAAGCCTGATAAGCCTTTGAAAGGCTTGGCTAAGTGGCTGATGAGGGTGAAATTTTTTTGGTTGAGTTGTTGGGGTTTTTTGCGCAGTTTATTTGTGTTGAAGCAAGAAAATTATTCCGCTGATGATTTACAAGACTTTGTGAATGATGCCGATTATTTTATCTTGCACCAAAAGCCCTTGCGCGGCATGTTGATCATCCGCATTGCATTACTGACCGTGGTTTTGTTCTTTATATGGGCGGCAAACACCCATGTGGATGAGTTGGTTAAAGGCAATGCTAAAGTCGTACCATCTAGTTCCTTGCAAGTGTTGCAGAGCCTAGATGGTGGCGTGGTGCTAAAGATCTTGGTCAAGGAAGGTGATGCAGTAAAAGCGGGTCAGCCTTTACTGGAAATAGATAATACCCGCTTTATGTCATCTGTAGAAGAGAGTGCTGCGCAGAATGTTGCATTGGCTGCTCGCGCTGAACGACTCAATGCATTACTTGAAAATCGCACTTTCCAAGTGCCTTCAGATGTGTCAGCAGATTCGGCCTTGGTGTATACGCAAGAGCGGCGCTACTTTGAAAGTGGCGGCTATGAACTGCATACTCAAGTATCAATTGCTAGGCAACAATTATCTCAGCGTCAGCAAGAGCTGGCCGAGGCAGCGGCAAAGCGTGAGCAAGCCCGGCAAATGTTAGGTTCCGCAACGCATGAACTTGCCATCACCAAGCCTTTGCTTGGCTCTGGCGCGGTTTCTGAGGTCGATATATTGCGCCTTGAACGCGACATTTTGCGATTTAAAGGTGAACTGGCACAGTCATCTGCTCAAATAGCAAGGTTTCAGGCCTCAATTAAGGAGGCGGGTCGCAATATTGAAAACGTAGAACTAGAGTTTCGAAATAATCTACGTAAAGATCTAAGCGATACCATGGCCAAATTAAATTCCCTCACTGCAGGCTCTGCTGGCCTGCAAGATAAAGTAAAGCAATCGGTCATTCGTTCGCCGATGAATGGTTTTGTAAAACGCTTGTTGGTGAATACAGTGGGTGGCGTAGTCACTCCTGGCCGTGACATTGTTGAAGTGGTTCCATCTGAGGATACATTAGTGCTTGAAGCCAAAATACAACCACGCGACATTGCTTTTTTACACGAAGGGCAGACTGCTTTGGTTAAATTTAATGCCTATGATTTTGCTGTCTACGGCGGCATGGAGGCCAAGCTGCTGTCGATCGGCGCCGACTCAATTGCCGATGATAAAGGCGATGTCTATTTTTTAGTGAAGTTAGCCACGCTCAAGCTACAGCTGAAAGAAGGCTTGCCGATAATTCCGGGTTTGCAGGCGGAAGTTGACATTCATACCGGCAGTAAAACCATTTTGTCCTACCTGTTAAAACCCTTGCTGCGCGCTCGTCAAGTAGCATTAACCGAGCGCTAATATGCCAACAAAAAAACATTTAATGATTACGCCAGATGGAGAACCTTTGCCACGTTGGCAGCAGGTTTTTCCTCAGTCAAATACCATTTCATTTGGTGATGTTGTGAAAACAGATGCGGATATTGTTTGGTTTAAATTAGATGAATTAGTCCAATCAAAATTGCAAATAGACTGGATTAAACTGCATTACGACCAATTTAAGTTTGTCATACTGACTAACATCCCCTTGGCTAGCGAAGCGTTGTTATCCTTATCTGCTGGGGCTCGCGCCTATGCTAATGCCCACGCTGGCCCGAAAAATCTTCAACAGATTGCAGATGTTGTGATAGATGGCGGCATTTGGCTTGGCGAAGATCTAATGCAGTTCTTAATAGCCTCATTAACTCAAATTAAAACCACAAATGTGTTGCCTCAACATAATGAGTGGCGCCAAAAGGTTTCACATAGAGAAGCTGAGGTCATTGAAAGCGTCGCTTTGGGGGCAAGCAATAAAGCAATTGCCCGGCAACTTGATATTAGCGAGCGCACTGTAAAAGCACATCTCACTAACGTTTTTGAAAAGCTAGGCGTCACAGATCGTTTCAATTTAGCCTTATTGGTGAATGGGAAACTTAACTACGCCTCATTAACATAATTAAAGATGTTAAGTCGCGATGCCGATAGAATCTTAAGTATTAGTTAAACTAAAGCTCACCTGTACTTCGGTACAATAGACGGGCTTTTTTTATATCTGTAATATGGCTTTATATTCAATTCGACCCAAGAAAAAATGATGGCTAATGCAACTAACTCAGTAGTAAGTGAAGCGACTGTACTGAGGCTTGAAGGTAATGCGCTAGTTCGTCACGCGGACGGGACACAAGAGCTACTTAAAGCAGGGGCAACCCTCAAATCTGGTGATGTAATAGTGACCGAGCCCGGTTCAGTCGCAAGTATTCAGTTTGCTGGAGGTGGCACGCTAGATATCGGTAAAGTCGATGGCGATGTACTTACCATAGATCAAACGGTATTTGACATCTACTCTGATATAAAAGATGTAAAAATAGATGATACAGACACAGTACGGGAATTACTTGCAGCTGTAGCCGCAGGTGGCGATTTAAGTGACTTGCTAGCGGCAACCGCCGCGGGCGGTGCTGAAGTCGGGGACTATGGTCACTCTTTTGTTATGTTGCAGCGAATTAGTAACACTATAGAGAGTGCTAGTATCACCGATAATGCATATCAAAAAGCACTGGCTGCATCAGATGTACTTCCATTGGTCGTGCCGGTGGTTTTAGATAGCGTACCACCGCTAGCAATCGCTGCTGGCGCCTTGACCAACAGCGGCTTGACGACGGGCAATATCACCAACATTGAGAGCCCTTCGCTGGCCGGTAGTGCAGAAGCTAATTCCGCTGGTACCAGTGCTGGTACCAGTGCTGGTACCAGTGCTGGTACTGCCTTCACGGACGGGTCCGTAGAGATTACAGGCGTAGCGATAACCACCAATTTTAGTAACGCGGCAGTTTATTCAACTAATTATTTCACTACTGGTGAAGGTGTGGTTGTGAACGGCGGCATCATGACAGGTGGCTATACATTTCTTGGTGAAGGAAGCACGCTTGATG
>Ga0209830_10002541_pt1 | contig 14610 bp, 14 predicted proteins | sample ArcticOcean_MG_C_12_FD_187439 | JGI IMG/M metagenome (GOLD analysis project Ga0209830, IMG submission 187439) | Marine microbial communities from western Arctic Ocean - ArcticOcean_MG_CB8_130 (SPAdes) (version 2) | ecosystem: Environmental > Aquatic > Marine > Oceanic | place: Arctic Ocean...
TTTAACTTTTTAACGGGATCTAGACTCAGCCCAAGTAACACGAGCTTTTGCCGACTGAACTTTGACTTCGTGTTACCAGCCTCACCATTAATAGGCCATTAATAGACCATTAATAGACCATTAATAGACCATTAATACACCATTAATACACCATTGATACACCATTGATACACCATTATCACATCAGACGTTACCAGCTTCACGCAGATCAATCTCCAAGTCTGGCGCCGCTGATCGAATAATGAAACGTTCGCGTAAATATTCAAGATACACTTTCGAATGGCCAGGCACTTGGTCTATCGCTTCCGTGCCGGTCAACCACCGGTATTCATTATGCTCGTAGTTCAGTGTAACCGGGGAAGTTTGATCAACCAATGCGACAAAGGTAACCAGTGCCTTGCTTGAATCGGCATGTGGGATCTCCATACCGAAGGAAAACAGGCGCTCTGGACTGAACCCCGTTTCCTCGCACAGTTCACGCAACGCAGTTTGCCGCGCCTCCTCGCCAGCCTTAGGGGTACCTGCCACAGGCCACCAAGCATTGATGTACTGACCACCACTCCTTTTCAGAAAGAGTACTTTACGCTCTTCAAAAAACTGCCTAATGACATAAACGATGACGCCAGCGACAGTTCGAGGCGACGCCATCGACGATGGATCAGCTAACGGTCCACGTATGCCCACTGCGGAGTAAATCATTAATATCCGCTGGACCTCTCGTCTCGCGAACAACGATTCGCTGCTGATAAACATCATCTGTATAGCTTGGTGCTGTCGATTCGCAGTACAAAACGCCAATGGGTTCGGGAAACTCTGGTAACTTCAAACTAGCCAGCATCTGTGCCAACACTTTATTGGTTTCATCATGCACAATGACGTCATCGATCGTCACCCCATCTTCACCAATAGTCACAATTTCTAAAAGCATGGTCTTGGCATTTAATCGAAGACCTTTCGTATCGTTAACACCAAAGGTCAGCGGCTTGCCGTGCTCTAACACGAGCCTTGTATCTGCAGCGGTTTTCTTATCCTTTATTTGGTCGAAAATACCGTCGTTGTAGACAGGGCAGTTCTGGTAAATCTCGACAAAAGATGCCCCCTTGTGATCATGTGCACGACCAAGCACCGGCGCCAGGTGCTTGGCTTCAGTATCGATCGTTCGCGCGACAAACTTAGCACCTGCACCCAGTGCAAATACACACGGACGCAATGGCATATCGACTGACCCATCAGGCGTCGACGGTGATTTTGTACCAACCTTGGACGTTGGAGAATACTGGCCTTTGGTTAGACCATAGATTTCGTTGTTAAACAGCAGTATTTGCAGATCTACATTTCTACGCAGCACGTGGATCATATGGTTGCCGCCGATACTAAGGCCGTCACCGTCCCCGGTAACCACCCAAACGTCCAGTTCAGGGTTCGACAACTTTACTCCGGTTGCAAATGAAGGCGCGCGGCCATGAATTGTGTGAAAACCATACGTATTCATGTAATAGGGGAATCGTGACGAGCAACCGATCCCGGAGACAAACACTTGATTCTCTTTCTGAACATCCAGCTCTGGCATCAGCTTCTGGATGGTCTTCAGGATCGCGTAATCGCCACAACCTGGGCACCAACGAACCTCTTGGTCGGATGAATAATCTTTGGCAGTTAGTTTTTGCACAGGTGCATTCATGTTACGACTCCAGTAGCGAACGAATCGCTGTTTCAACTTCCCTAATCTTAAAAGGCTGCCCAGACACCTTATTCAGCGGTTTCGCATCAATCAGGTACTTGGCTCTAATGATATTGATAAATTGCCCCGTGTTCATCTCAGGCATTAACACCTGGTCATACCCGGCAAGCAATTCACCAAGGTTCCTGGGCAGTGGATTCATGTACCTGACATGGATATGTGACACGTCCAAGCCTTCCTGGCGACAACGCTTGACCGCCTGATGGATGGCCCCATAGGTCGATCCCCATCCGACAACCGCGACTTTACCCTTTGGACTACCCTGCGAGACTGCCTGTTCCGGAATGTAGTTTGCGATGCCCTCGATCTTGTCCTTCCGCAAATCTGTCATTCTTTGGTGGTTATCTGCATCGTAAGAGATATCGCCGGAATCAAAATCCTTTTCAATACCACCGATACGATGCTCAAGACCTACTGTACCGGGCTTCGCCCAGACTCTGGCGAGAGTTTCAGGGTCTCGGTTGGCTGGCGAAAATCCATCAGGATTGGTTTCAAATTTTGCTGGGAATGGCTCGTAATCGTTAATATCCGGGAGTAACCAAGGCTCTGAGGCATTTGCCATGTACCCATCACTGAGCAGAATCACCGGCGTCATGAACTGGGTTGCAATCCGAACAGCCTCGATAGCGACATCAAAGCAATCTACCGAAGTGGAACAAGAGATAACCGGCAGCATGGTGTCACCATGACGGCCGAACAATGATTGGTTAAGATCTGACTGTTCGGTTTTCGTCGGCAGGCCTGTCGATGGGCCGCCTCGCTGGGTATTTACAACGACCAGCGGCAATTCAGTCGCACTGGCGAGTGAAATCGCCTCGGCCTTCAGCGAAATTCCAGGGCCTGAGCTTGAAGTAATACCCAGTGAACCAGTAAATGAAGCGCCAATGGCAGCACACACTGCTGCAATTTCGTCTTCTGCCTGGAAAGTCAATACATTGAATTGTTTCTGGCCAGATAGCGTGTGCAGCAGGCTTGACGCTGGTGTGATCGGGTACGAAGCGAAGGTAATGGGCAGATTAGCCAGTTGTCCACCTGCGATTAAACCGTAAGCAAGCGATTCTGAACCGGTTATGTTTCTGTACAAGCCAGGCGCAGACTCTGCGCGGGGGACTCTGTAGACTTCGACTCCTGATGGCAGCTCTGCAGTTTCTGCATAAGCATGTCCAGCATTTAGTGCGGCGACATTTGCGTCCGCAATCTCTGGTTTATTAGCAAACTTTTTCTTTAGATTCTCTGTTGTTATCGATCGATCACGGTCAAAGAGCCACATGACCAGACCAAGGGTCCACATATTCTTACATCGCACCGCGAATTTGTGCGAAAGACCAAACGGTTTGACGGCCTCCACTACCTGCTTGCTGACAGCAATGGGGATAACTCGATACGCATCCAGTGACCCGTCTTCTATAGGATTGCTGCTATAACCCGCCCTTGCCAAATTTTTGTCAGTGAAGGCATCGCTATCAATGATAAGCAGGCCACCAACAAGCACGTCTTTAAGATTGGTGATCAGCGCCGCGGGGTTCATCGCAACCAGAACGTCTACGTCATCACCTGCGGTGGAAACGTCTTCAGAACCAAAATAAATCTGAAAAGCGGAAACCCCGAAAGTCGCTCCGGCTGGCGCCCGAATCTCTGCGGGAAAATCCGGGAAAGTAGCTAGGTCATTACCATAGATGGCAGTAGCTTCGGTAAAGTTACTCCCGGTCAACTGCATGCCATCGCCGGAATCACCGGCAAACCGAACGACGACATCGTTAACCTGATTAGCGACGTCCTGGTGACTTACTTCTTCGACTGCGGACATTAAATCTCAACCCTCACTATTAATTTTGTGCAGTAATTTTAATCGGCAACACCGATCGAAAAGACTTCGCCTTTTGGCATGCAACGTGTCGATTCTTTCTGCGCGACCTCTTCTTTGCCGCGCCGAAATTTTACAGGTTTATCAGGCATTTAAACAACCTGCCTCTCCTGTTTTAACCTTCCATCACCGTGACTTTCATCATAACAGAACCTATGATGATCTGGTCACCACTGATGATTTCTGGTTTACCCCTGCTCCCTCTAAAAACCTCCGGCGAAACATCACATTCCCTTCAGCCTTGCGTCGGCATTAGCAGCACGAAACAAGAAACGAATACGCTTTAATAAGGTTAAGCCACTTATGAGATATCCAGATAACTATACTCGAAAATCCATCATTAACCATTAGGTACCGGCGCCCCGTTTCTGGTCATTCGGTGATAAAAACAACCCTTTAGAGGGTCACAAACGTGCCTCGATCAGGCTAGGTCCTGGCTCAGAGAGTGAGCTTTCCAGAGCGGCAACAAACTCCTCAGCTGTCTCTACCGCCTGGCCCGGCACCCCCATACTGTTGGCAAGTTGCACAAAATTGATGGCCGGCCGGGACAGGTCAAACAGGTCCGCCGCTCGCTCGCCAACCTCATTGACGCCTAGCCTAAGATATTCGGTTTCGAGAATGCCGTACTTACTGTTATTGAAAATAACCGTTGTGACATTGAGTCCTTCCCTTGCCTGAGTCCAAAAAGACTGATTGGTGTACATCGACGCACCATCACCGAGCAATGCAAGAACAGGCCGGTCAGGACACGCGACTGCCGCGCCAACAGCAACCGGACCACCCTGCCCGATTGACCCCCCGGTCAGATTAAGCCATGTGTTAGGCCGAGCAGACTGACAAGGGCCGAATGCGGCGCCGCCGCCACCCGAGTCGCCGCAAATAATTGCACCTTCCGGGATCAATGCTGCAATCGCCGCAGAGATCGTCCGAGTTGATAACTCCCCGATTGGCCGCTGCAAATCCGCGAGCGGATTCATCGAATAATCGTCGCCAGATACGCCGAGAAAATCCGCTAATGACTGCAGCGCCTGAGTCGTATCTTCTTGCCGCTCTGAAAGACGAACTACCGCACAATTTTCCGGCACAAGAACGCTCGGCGTATTCGGATACGCAAAAAAGCTGACCGGCGAGTCAGCGCCGGCCAGGATCAATTTTTCAACACCCGCGAGTGCAGCCATCACTTGCTCAGGAAAATACGGAAGGCGTTCGCATCCGGGCATTCCAGCACCCCCATCTACGCGGGCTGGAAACGGGGTCATAGACACCCTGCAACCTGTCTTCTGTGAAATCCGATTAGCCGCAATCCTTGCGTCAACGGACAGACCATCCGAATCAATCAGGATCATTGAATTGCTATCCAGCAACTGGGCTACTTCTACGACAACCTTGTCATCCACCTTGCTTCTTTCCGGCGCGACTATAAAAGGAGCAACAGCACCATTTTCATTCCAGCAGGCATCTGCCGGAATAATCATGGTAGAGATCTGCCCGGCAGAACCACGCTTGGCTGTTAGCGCGGATTGCAGCGCAAGCATCCCATCTGTTGCCAAACTGGAAGCGGTCGAGTCTCCTTTCACCCAACTGGACACATTCTTCGCTAGCGTATCAATGTCAGAAGTCAGCGGCGCGTCATAACCCACATGATAATGCGCATGGTTCCCGATCAGATTAATAACAGGTGTCGATGCTCGTCTGGCGTTATGCAGATTAGCGATGCCGTTCCCAAGACCCGGACCTAAGTGTAATAAGGTTGTTGCCGGCATCCCGGTCATGCGCCCAAAACCATCAGCTGCACCGGTGCAGACGCCTTCGAACAGTGATAACACTGCTCGCATCTCTGGAACAGCATCAATCGCCTGGACCAGGTGCATTTCGGATGTCCCCGGATTCGCAAAACAAACATTCACCCCAGCTGCCGTGAAAGATCTGATCAGGCTTTCGGCTCCATTCATGGTTTTCTTCTCTTGATGGATTATCGAGCAATAATAACGAGAATCCGGCGCTGCGCACCAAGTTCTTTTGGTTTTCATGGTTTATCATCTCGGCACACACAAGCGCGTTAACTGATTATGCATTTGCCTCCTGTAAGACAGCTCCAATACCTGGTTGCACTTCGCGAAGAACTGCATTTTGGCAAAGCCGCAGGTTCGCTGAGCGTTACCCAATCAACCCTGTCTACGGGCATTCGCGAACTGGAGACTTCACTTGGGATAACCTTGGTTGAAAGAACTAACCGTTCAGTATCCTTTACCACCGCAGGAGAAAAAATTGCCGATCGTGCGCGCTATGTACTGATGCAGGTCGAAGACCTGGTTACTGAAGCAAGAAGTTTCACTGACCCTCTGGCTTTACCGCTCAAATTAGGGGCTATTCCAACTATCGCCGCCTTTGTCATGGGTAACTTTGCCTATGCCCTGCAGAACGCAAACCCTGGTTTGCACTTGTATATTAGAGAAAATACAACAGCAAACCTGATCGCGGAGCTGCTGGACAATAAGCTGGATCTTGCGCTCCTTGCCCTGCCTTACGATGTAGGGCGGGTTGAAACCCGCGTAATTTATCGGGAAGGGTTTCATCTGGCATTTCATGAATCCACGACGCTGGTCGATCGCAATTTATTCGATTTTGACTCACTACCTGACGAGAGTCTTCTACTGCTGGATGATGGGCACTGCCTAAGGGACCATGCCCTTGCCGGATGCAGGTTGAAGAACCACAAGAAGATTCACACCTTTGGCGCCAACAGTTTGCAAATGTTGCTGCAAATGGTCGACAACGACCTTGGCGTCACCCTGGTTCCTGACATGGCCCTTGGATTACTCAACAATACTCACATCACCACGATTCGTTTACCCATCGAAGAGTTCTATCGTGACATTGGCTTTGCCTGGCGAAAAGGCCATTCACGCCAATCCGTTCTTGAGGACGTCATGTCCCGGCTAGAACGACCACAAATCACATAACGATGGAAGAGAATCGAGCCGAACGTGTATTGCTGATCGGTTTATTTGCCGCTTGGTGATAGGTAAATACGACAGACAATTTTGTCTCGTCTGACAGGTTTCGACCGGCAGCATGAAACAGCCGGCTATGAAAAAACAGAACATCCCCGGGCGTCAGTTCAACCGTTGTGGCCTGTTGGATCAGTAACTTGTTCTCCAGGAGGTCCGGTCGGAGGAACATCGCGGCATCAAACCTTCCTGAATCAGGATACAGCTTGTGTGATCCTGGAATGACCCGCAGGCAACCATTGGTCTTATCCTCATCACCCAGCGCCAGCCAAACACTCACCAGGTTTTCGTAATCAAAGGCCCAGTAGCGACTATCCTGGTGCCACAGGGTCACGCTGCTGAAACCCGGCGCCTTAGTCATAATGCAATTATGATGACACTGGGATACAGACAAATCTTCCCCGGTCTGCAAAAGCGCGGCGAGAATGTGCTTTACTTCCGGATCAAGCGCCCAGAGCCTGAAGGCTTCATCTCTGGCAAATGCTTGCAGTAAGCGCCGCGAGGTATCCGCACCCGGCGAGTTCACATCGAGCGGCGCGCCCGGATAACGAACATCTACCTCGAACTCGATCGGCGCAATCAATTGCCTAAGATGATCGTTCGCGATCGCGCGTAACTCACTACACCGTTCCACAGACACCATGTTTCGCACGACGATATATCCATCGCGCTCAAAGGCCGCTGCCTCGACATCATTCATGCTAGAAAAATTCATGGCTTCATTTTGATGGCTTGACTCGAAATCATCAAATGAATTTGTGTCATGAATTAGTTGACTTGTTAGCGCTAGACAAAGCCACTGTTTTTGCAGACTATGCTTCCCTAGCTACTATTGTCAGCACCCTTTTGACATGATAATTCATGAAACTCTTAAAGAACTGGGTATATCAGCGCGCCAGACAGACCTCTATCTGACCCTGCTAAAGCTGGGGCCCAGTTCCATCAGAGATATCGCTTCCTCTGCGGGCATTAATCGAGGCACCGTTTACGAGGAATTAAAGCGACTGCGAAGCATGTCGTTGGTGACGTACTTCCCCCAGGGTAAACGAAAGTTCTTCTGCGCCGAACCACCCGATGTGTTGGTTAAACGGGCAAGGCTTATCCAGCAACAAACCAATGAGGCCGCCGACCGACTGGAGCTGGAGATTCTGCCAAACCTTCAGGCAATCATGCCAGACACGACACAAACCAGCGTCTTTCAATACGAGGGAGATGACGGCGTTGAATACGTTTTAAGAGACATTCTGGATACTGTCGGTAAATCAACGAAAAAGCACTACCGGGTCTATTCATCCCGCCGAATCAGAAAGTACCTTTACCGACCCTTTCCAGGATTTACCCAAGCGCGGGTTAAAGCGGGCATCCATGTCAATGTTCTTGCTATTGGCGAGGGGGGGGAGGACCAACCACTGTCCGACCGGAAATGGATAGAAGATACCAAGAAAGACCAGGCAGCTTCCTACGTCGCAATCTACGGCACTAAGTGCGCAATGATTTCACTCCTGGGCGGAGACTACCAGACGGTGGTCATCATGGATTCGGAGGGAATCAGCAGCGCGATGAAAATTTCCTTCGATGCCCTTTGGGCGCGACTCTGAGATCAGCAGTATGAATGTAAAAATGATAACTTGTCTCTACTTGTCTCTACTAGCCTCTTCTTACATCGCCTGTCACTCATTGAGTAACAAAGCACGATTATATCTGCTTCGTTGGTGCTCATTACGTCAATCAAGGTCAGTTGGGCACGGCACGGGCACGAAAAATCTCCCCCTTAATGATCAGCTCGCTTTTGCTTGAGGTGGCTCAATCAGGGATTCTGCAGGAACACCCAGTTCTTCATGTAACTTCCAGATCATCTTCAGAGTGAGCGAGCGTTTGTGATTCAGTATTTCATACACACGATTACTCTTCCCAATCATCGGTTCAAGATCCTTGACTGTCAGGCCGCGGCGTTCCATCTCAAATTTGATCGCTTCGACCGGGTCCGGTAACTCCATGGGATAGTGCTCGGCTTCGGAGGCCTCAACAAGCGTAGTAAGCACATCCAGTCTTTCGCCCTCGGGAGAATCAGGTTCTGCATCCATCAGTGATTCAATGTCCCGTAGAACTGCTCGATAGTCTGCTTTGGTTCTAATCGGTTTGATATCCATGGCTTGAGTCTCTTGCTGAATAGTTGGTGCATCAATTTCGTCGTAGTGATTGTGGGTGCCAATAAAACGGACATAGACCACTGCGTGGTCATAGTTGATCCACAGCAGCAACCGGTACTTGTTGCCTGCAATGTTGAACACTACGCGCCCGTCTTTGAGAATGCTTGCATTGCCAAAACCCTGCTTCACTTCGGTGGGGGCGGCCCAATCTGCTTTCAGCGTATGTCGGTGCCAGGCCAACGTAGGATCTTTCGCATCCATGTATCGAGGATTTTCTGTCCAGAATGCTTTGAGTGTTGACAAGGCAATGATTCTCGTGCCGGAATTTTAGTCCCATATTGGGACTATTGCCCAGTGAGCAGAGGTTAGGAAGAATAACCACGATTTTCCCCCTTGAGAAAAGTATCCTGATTCCAGCCAGTTAGATGCCGTCCCCGTTAGCCCATCTGAACATGTGTTCTGTGATCGGAAATTATGTACCAACGATTGAAAACTGGATGATGCGGCCCTCGAATCCAGACGTTGGCCGAATGCGTCCGTCACCGATGTGTTATCAGTGCGCTGGAATTCTTAAATAGTGTCGTTTGTTGGTCGGTCAGATCTGACGGCAGTGAACGGTTCTGAGGATCATCCGGGGACGGCTTTGGCAAATTGCTCAAGGGCTATGGCATAAGGCCCACTATGGGTGACGTTTGGTAGGTGTCAAGCTTGCTGGGACAACGCTGTTGTTGAGCGATTCTTCGACAGCTTAAAGCATGATTGAATTTTTAAAGTGGCCCAACCTACACGTGAGCATGTGAAACAAGATGTGACCGTTTATATGCACTATCACAACCAAGAAAGGTTTCATTCGAGCAATGGCGATATGTCACCCGTGAAGTTTGAAAAAACTCGTGTAAATGTGTCCTGTTTAGGTTGACCGGAACAGTCACCAGGCATGAATACAAAGCGGGCATTTTTACTTTGGAGAAAAGAGGACATTTCTACTTTGGGTTTGCATAGTAGTTCGGCGAGCAATGATAATAATTTAGACTTGGTCATTTAGGCAAAAATAAATATTTTAATATCCCCAGTATTTCTAGTGAAGAATTCACCAGCCTACTGCCAGAGGATTAAATGTGATCTGTCCCTAAGGTTTAAATTTTGTATTGCCCAAGTTCAAGTATGCGAGGACAGTACTGCTCAAAGAGCGTTTTCACCGCAGTCATGTCAGGAAGCTGTTGATAATAGGTGTTGAAATCAAGATCCCGCTTCATTGGCTGTTCAGTTCTATTTGAATGGATATAACGCTCAGTAACTTTCAAATGGTGTTCGTTAAGAAAGTAGTTTTTTAGCCGCCCTAGCGCCTCAATAACAAAAGTTTTAAATTGGGCGTAATCGCCAGTTATTGGTATTGGGGCTGCTAGCCTGTCTCCGGTTTTTTTATTGTAAGCTTCGATCGCGATGGACACGCAATTGGCAATTCTTTTGTATTCGTTAAAGTTCAGGTCGGTATAACGCTCCTTAATCGCTGTGTTATCAAGTTTTTTTATTGGAAGCTCTATGTCCAGTGAGGCGCATAACTTGGCCATGTCCTGGTCATAATTTTCAAAAAAAATAATTGTTTTAACTGCGAGGGTATCGCCTAAAAAGAAAAAGCTATCGTAGTCGACCAGAGCGCGTTTGGCTGCAGGGCCGTAAAGATAGTCGGCGAATGTCATCTTTTTGTATTGCTGGGTGTTAAAGTATAAAGAAACTACAACGTCGCAGGGGTTTCGTAAAAAGCTAAAAGTGAAAAAATCGCGCATTTCCCTCGGGTAGTGCTCTTCATAATCTGTTGCACTATAATGTTTTTGATTTTTGCCCCCGACTTCTACTCTAGGGTCATTATCGGGTTCGTAGAGCTGTCGATAGGTTTGCTCGAAAATGGAGCCCCCTGTTCTCGGGTAGTGTATAAATATAAAGCGGTTTTTTTCCGAGATCATGCTTATCCAGAGTGATAAAATGGGAGGAGCATGAGCATACTAAGAGTTGTTGTCAAAAGTGGTGTTTCCGCACCTTAGTTAGGCCGCGGCCTGGTCAACTGTTTTCACCTCGAAAACATCTCTGAATTTCACCCCGGCAATCACCTGTGCCAGATAATTGGCTCCGCGTAGGCACCGCCAGTTTTCCTGTGCACTGTCTGACGTCAATTACTTTGTCCGGTTTGGCGACAACTATGATGGCCGCTTTTGATTTACTTTTTTTTCGTTTGTTGATCTTTCTTTCTATAGCTATCTCCTTCCAATTTAATAATCGTCGCGTGGTGAACTAAGCGGTCAACCGCAGCCACCGACATCATGTTGTCGGGAAAGATTGCATCCCATTCACTAAATGGCTGATTTGCAGTAATGACCAGACTGCCGCTTTCGTATCGATGGACGATGACCTCAAACAAGACCTGGGTCTCTGCGTCGGTCTTTTTGACGTATCCAATATCGTCAACAATGATCACCTGATACTGTGTTCTGGTCTAATGGAACAGGCCACTTTAAAGTGGCCCAGTCTACACGTGAACATATGAAACAAGATGTGACTGCTTATATGCGGTATTACAACCAACAAAAGTTTCATTCGAGCAATCACGATATGTCACCCATAAAGTTTGAAAAAACTCAAATAAATGTGTCCTGTTTAGGTTGACCAGAACAGTGCTGCCTGTGACCCTCTTTCCTGTGGCTTCGTCCATGAGTTGAATGAGTTGAATGAGTTGAATGAGTTGAATGAGTTGAATGAGTTGAGTATTCGAATTTCAATGATTTGTCTTTAGAATCCAGACTCCGGCCGATAGGCCTATGCTGCACCATTCCGCCCGAGGAATACAAGCAGGGTACCTATCAGTTTACCAGCCTGATCCCTCTGTCCCCAGGCAACGTTGAAGTGCCCGCCAATCGCAAAGCGTGGGAGGCATTAAGAAATTTTGAAAAACTTTTCCTTGCGGCATTCAGTGATTCAGAACCTAGCGGTATGAAACTGCAGTTCGAGGAGGAGATTCCATGGGCAAAAGTCAAAACAATGTGACCATCAAAGACGCAATGCACTATACGCAGGATGATCAACATCTGCAGGTGGCGCAAAAAATTGTCGCAAAAAAACGCTTCAAAGAACCAATGTTTTCCCGGAACGCGCGCTCTACAGGCATGCTCGACACGTCTTTTATCTTCGCCATGAGACCACCACGTCAACCTTCGGATTGACACTACCGCCAATTACTTGTCGAGTAAAAATGTCGCGAAAGCTCGGCTCGCGCTTGAGAAGCAAGCGCGTCCAACCGATGACGTCGCATCGACAATTGTGAACACCACCATTGACGGCCGATTACTCGATAAAGGCGTTTAATGGTTCCTTTTCTCGAAGTAGAAAGGCTCATTATGATTCCTTAAGTCGCATAATGCCACCTGCGCGGGTATGATACAGCCTCGCCAGTAACGGTTCTTGTAATGTCTAGATCGATAAAGCTATCTGATGAACTAATTAACGCCGCCACGGCCACGGGGAAGGCGCTTCACAGATCTACACCCCGACAGATCGAATACTGGGCGCAAATCGGGAAGATCGCTGAGGAAAACCCGGAACTACCCCTTGGCTTTGTCAGGGATATTCTCGTCAGCCAAGAAGAGGCTTCAGCTGGCGATGTCACCGATTACGATTTTGGATGAAGGTCGTCCAAACGGGTAGCTTCAGACGCAAGGCGAAGAAACTACATGCAGCGGAGAAAACAGCCCTGAATAGAGCTGTCAGGAAATTAGTAGCCTCGCCTGAATCTGGGGCCTTAAAAAAGGGGGACCTGGCTAGCATCAGAGTGCTCAAATTCAAAGTGAAGGCCCAACAGTATTTACTGGCGTACAGTTATAAGCCGGAGTTGCTGACTTTGCTGGCTATTGGCGCGCATGAAAACTTCTATCGTGACATAACTAAACAATAAGTAACGATAAACGATCTTGGGGAAATGCGTTTAACAATTCCTATTCTCAAGTGACGATAAAGTCGCCAAAGACAACCCTACTAGAGCCACTTTGTTAAAATCTATCACTGCTGTCCCGTTAAGAACCAAAAACAAGGCCTGAAACCCACCAGATTTTTTACAATTTTTTTGCGAAAAAAATACCATAAAAATAGGGAGAATCAGGCCTTGAGTCATCAACATACTGTGTTTTCACAACTCCTTAAACTTCTGCCGAGACATGAATTCGAGAGCCTCGCAAAACAGCATCATAGCGGCCGTTAATTTCGTACAGCGACGCGATGGTCACAATTTGTCGCCATGGCAATGGGCCAACTATCAGGGCGTAATAGTTTGCGTAATATTGTTGAAAACCTGTCTGCCCAGACCCATCGACTTTATCGCCTGGGTAGTGCAAAGATGTCTCGATCTAATCTTGCCGGAACCAATGAAGACAAGCCTGCAGTATTGTACGAGGCACTTCGGGAGACTGATACAACGTTGCCCGTCGGTTGCGCCGGGTCACAATTTCAAGTTTGCTAATCCGTTGTACTCACTTGACGCCTCGACCATTGATCTCTGCTTGTCTGCGTTCCCATGGGCAAATTTCCGCACAACAAAAGGTGCTGTGAAGTTACATGTTCGCTTGAATCAAGCTGCCTATTTACCCGAGTTTGTCGCCATTACTGAAGGGAAAAAACACGACGTTAAGGTGGGCCGAACGTTGAACTTTCCCAAGGGTAGTATTGTCGTTATTGACAAGGCGTACAATGATTACAGTTGGCATAAGCAGTTGCCTGATAACGGAATATTCTTTGTCACGCGTTTCAAAAACAATGCTAACTTCCGGGTGGTTTATCGTCGATCATTGCCAAAAGAGAAAGGCTTAACGTGTGATCAAACCATTGAGTTTACCGGCATGATAACGGCTAAGAGTTGTCCCGATCAGGTCCGCCGGATTGGCTATCGAGATCCGATAACGGGAAAACATTACGTATTCCTGAGCAACAATTTCAAATTGTCAGCAAAGCCGATAGCAGATATTTATAAGTCGCGGTGGCAGGTAGAATTGTTCTTCCTATGGATAAAGCAAAACCTGAAGATCAAGTCATTTTTTGGCACGAGTAAGAATGCGGTGATGACTGAAATCTGGATCGCGATGTGTATCTATTTGTTGATTGCCTTCATCAAGTTCCAATCGAAATTGCAGAAATGCATGCAACAGATATTACGACTACTGCGGGTCAATTTGTTTGAAAGGCGTGATCTCATGGCCTTGTTGATTGGCGACCCTGTTAACAAGGGGTTGCCGAACATTTATCAAATAGCCCTGCTATGAAAGTTAACGGGGCAGCAGGGATCACAAGTGATTCATTGGCGAGGTTAGAGTTTGATACGCATCCTTTTTAAACAGGCGCTAGATGAGTAGTCCTTCAAGGAAGGACGTCGGATTACCTTGAATGAAGTCAGTGAAGCGACGGGAATATCGCGGCCCAGATTGACCAGGATTTTAAACGTACCGGGTTACAACACGGAAACGATCAGTGCTTTGTGTGATTATTTTGAGATTGAGCCTGGGGAGTTGCTTATGAAGGTCTGACTTTTGGGCGCGAATTGGGTACGGTTGGGGCACAAAGCGTCGCGAGAGGGAAGACCGGCTCTCGCCATTTCGCTTCGCGAATTGGCTGGCGCCCTTCATGTTTGCGCTTCGCGCAAGCCATGAAGTTGGTAGCTACCGGTGGACTTGACGATCCGACGCATCGGCCACCGACCCCAGCATTATGAATGCTAGGCCAGATATCGTTGCTTTAGGTGATCAACAAAAAAACGCTCGTTCAGGTCTTCACCCGTAGCGGATACAAGGAGGTCACTCACAGAGTAAA
>Ga0209830_10002543_pt1 | contig 14607 bp, 8 predicted proteins | sample ArcticOcean_MG_C_12_FD_187439 | JGI IMG/M metagenome (GOLD analysis project Ga0209830, IMG submission 187439) | Marine microbial communities from western Arctic Ocean - ArcticOcean_MG_CB8_130 (SPAdes) (version 2) | ecosystem: Environmental > Aquatic > Marine > Oceanic | place: Arctic Ocean...
AAACAGGTGAGCAATTATTCCAGTCGTATCCGCTCATTGTTCCAGTGATTGATGCTACAGCCTTAAAAACATCCGACTTTTCACAACCTAAAGTATAGGACATAAATCCACCGTTAGACATTCCTGCTGTAAACACATTGTTTAAACTAGTTTTATATTCCTCTTGAATTTTCAATGCTAAAAAGGATAAAAAGTCAATATCTTTCACAGTACTCATTTGCAAATTAGCATTCCAATGAGTTTGTCCTGTTGGCAAAACAGTACCCTGAGGATAGCAAACCATAAATCCATTTTGATCAGCAATACTATTCATTTGCGAATAGTTTAAAATAGTTTTGTTATTTGATCCAAATCCATGAAGTATAAATACTAGTGGAGAATTTTCAGAATAACTTTTTGGTTTATATATAATATATTTTCTGTTTATTCCATCGTAATTAGTCTGGAATTCTTTTTGTGTCCAAGTAGTTGGAACTATTTGTTCTAATTCATCTTCTTGGTTACTACATCCTAATAGAATAAATAAAAAAAGATATATAAATATATGTTTACGCATATTAAATTATTTTAGTTTCACCAGGTTTTGGAATAACATACCTACCATTACTGTCAGGAAGAGTTGGAGGACTAGAACTCCAGCTTAAGTCGTTAGGTACTAAAATTTCTTGAGAATTTAGTGCTTGATCCAATGTAATTTCTTTTCCAGTATAGGTTGCCATTCTACCCATTATAGCAGTTAAAGTTGATTTTGCTCCGTATTCTGCATTATTAATTACTCCTCCTGACCGAATTGACTGAAATAACCTGTCATGTTCAATTTGGTATGGACTTTTATCATTTGAGGGATCATGTTTAAATATGTCATCCCCTTCATGATTTATTATTTTACAATAATCACCTGATGTAACAACATTAGCTTTAGTTCCTTGAAATGCTTCACTAACATCAAATTTTGTTCCTGGCTGATGCCTACATTGACTTGATACTACCGCACCACTTGGATATTTAAATTCAACAAAATGATGATCAAATATTTCTCCATGATCAATTCCATTTCTTACTTCTCTTCCCCCCATTCCACTTGCAGATTTTGGATATTCTCCTATAAACCAATTAGCAACATCAATATTATGAATATGCTGTTCTAGTATATGATCTCCACAAAGCCAATTAAAATAATACCAATTTCTCATTTGATATTCCATTTCCGTTTGACCTTTAGCTCTCTTTCTTACCCAAACCCCAGCACTATTCCAATAAACCTGACCTGAAACAATTTTTCCAATTTCACCATTATTAATAAGTTTTAGTGTTGAATTGTAACTATTTTGATATCTTCTTTGAAGACCAACAACCACGTTTAATTTTTTTCTCTTTGCAATTTTAGCAGATTCTAAAACTTGTCTAACTCCATGAGCATCGGTTGCAACAGGTTTTTCCATAAATACATGCTTATCATTGTCAATAGCATATTTAAAATGGAGTGGTCTAAATCCTGGTGGTGTAGCTAAGATTACCACATCTGCCATATCAATAGCTTTTTGATATGAATTAAATCCTGTATGTCTATTTTTTTCTTTTACTCTTACACTTATTTCCCCTTCAAGTTCTTCCGAAATGGCTTTTAAACTTGATTCTAATCTATCTTCAAAAGCATCTGCCATTGCAACTAATTCAACATCCTTGTCAGCTCTAAGAGCTTGAACAACGGCGCCTGTTCCTCTACCACCACAACCAACTAGAGCAAGTTTCAGTTTTTTATTATTAGAACTGTTAGCCATTGCTTCTAAAGAAAATGTTGAGGATAATAATACACCACTTGTTAAAGCAGTCGACTTTACAAAAGATCTTCTGGAAAATTGTTTTTTACTCATTTTTATTTATTTAAAATTATCAACTTCTTTATACGAATTTATAAGTTTTAACTCACCTTCAATTCCTTTGACAGAGTTACCATGTTCCATGCCTAAAACTCCGTCAAAGCCCTTATCATAAATATATTTAAAAATATTTTTATAATTAATCTCGCCTGTTTTAGGCTCATTTCTTCCTGGATTATCTCCAATTTGGAAATAAGCTATTTCATTCCACGAAGCTTCAATGTTTGGAATTAAATTACCTTCTTGTATTTGTTGATGATAAATATCAAAAAGTATTTTACAAGATTTTGAATTGACTGACTTACAAATTTGAAATGCTTGGGGGCTTTCAGTTAAAAACAATCCTGGATGATCTCTAAAATTTAAAGGTTCTAAAACCATAGTTAGATTATGTTTTTCTAATAGACCAGATGCTTGTTTTAAAGTCTCTATAACATTTTGAGTTTGATAATTCATGTCTTTTCTCAAGTCCAAATGTCCAGGGACTACTGTAATCCATTTTGCATTAACTCTTTTTGCAACATCTATTGAAGTTGTAATATCATTTAAAAATTCTTTTCGTTTATTTAAATCTCCACTTGCTAGATTAGGCTTATTCCAATATATTTTATGAGCAACAAAAACACCCATTATTATATTATTTTTTGAAAGAAAATCACCTATTTTTTCTTGAGTTTTAACATCTCTATTTTTCATTCCATTATCCTCAAATGCTGTAAATCCTTGATCTTTAATAAATTCTAATTGATTAAAGATATCTGACCCTGCGTGATGTTTAAACATTCCTAAATGTGGAGCGTAATTTAAATTATAAACATGATTTAATTTAGAGCTATTATTTGAAAACAAAGGATTAACTGCTATTAAACTAGCTGCTGTAAGAGTTGAGTTTTGTATAAAATTTCTTCTTTTCATATATTATATTAATTATTCCAGTACTCGTTTTGTTCTTCAATAGTTGGTGTTAGATATGGTCTAACTACTCTAAAACCTACAAACTGAGCATCTGTATGCCACCATTTACTTCTTGGGATTTGAGGATCCTGTTTTTTCCATTGTTTAGAAGAGGCTTGTCTTGATGCACTTCTAAGTCTGTAATGTGAATTTTTCCATGACCCTCCCCTTACTACTCTTGGATATAATTTTAAGGGTTTAGTGTAAGGGTTTTTACTTAAATTTTGTAAAGATTTTAAATAAGTTGTGGAACTGTAAGCATCTAAAGTCCATTCTGAAACATTTCCATGCATATCATATAATCCCCAATTATTAGGAAGCTTTAGACCTACCTTTTGATATTTATTACCACTATTATCTTTAAACCATGCATAATCACTCAGTTCATTAATATCATCTCCAAAAAAATATGAACTTTGAGACCCTGCACGACATGCATATTCCCATTCTGCTTCTGTAGGGAGTCTATAGAAATTTCCTGTTATTGCAGAAAGCCATTGACAGAATTTTTTAGCAGCCAACTGTGTCATTGAAATAGCCGGAAATCCATCTGTACCCATGCCAAAGCTCATTTCTACATAAGGTGTAGTTGCTCCTGAAACTGCATCAACATCAATATTTACTTCATTATTAGAGTTAAATTTTGGTTGAAGGTTATCTAAACTTCGGCTAGTAAATAAATTATATAAATCCCAAGTTGTTTCATATTTTGCCATCCAAAACGAATCAACTTCAACCTTATGAACAGGGCCTTCATCTGCTAATCTGTTGTTTTCATTTAAAGGACTTCCCATTAAAAATTGACCTCCAACAATAGGTCTCATTTCTAAATTTAAATTATTGTCTAAAATGTATTGATTATATTCAATAAATTCATCTTGGCCGAAAGAAATGTAAAAAGAAAGGATAGCCAGAAAAGAATTCAATTTCATTACATTAATGTAATGAAAAAAAGAAAGGTTTACAATTTAAAATTCTCTGTAGGGACTATATGGGAAAATTTTTAAGTAAATCTATAAAAAAAAAGAGACTTGCTTTTAAAAGCAAGTCTCTTTATAAAATTGTAATTATTAGTTAAAAACAAAAGTGATTTAAACAAACATTTCTATGAAAACAATTATCAATTTTATATTATAATTATTATTTATCCCACCATATTCTAGTTGTAAAATCATCGGCACCTTGTCTTGCAACAGCTGCAGCATAATTATCTCCGTTGGTAGCTTGCTCAGATGATGGGTAGATAAGTCTTCTTGGAATCGTTCCTCCTGTTACATTACCATCATAATTTATAGGTGTTAATGTAGGGTATCCGGTTCTTCTCCAATTGTTATAGCTTTCGTACTCATTTAAAAGAGTAGCTGCCCAATATTGTTCACTGATCATTTCCCATCCTTTAGACGCGTCGTAAGGCTTCGCAGCTAAATAACCAGCAACTTGAGCGTCAGTAATAGCTGTAGTTTTTGGGTAAATAGTACCTAGCATCTGCATAGCTGCCTTTACTCCAGCCTCATAATGAGTTTTTGCATCACCAGGAACTGACCAACCTCTAAACGCCATCTCAGCTTTTAAAAGTCTTACTTCAGCATATGAATGAAATACCATAGGAACATCCGTGCCTTTTAAATTATCATGTAAAGATGCATAGATTGATGAATCAGGAACAGAATTTCCATCACTACCATTTGGCATACCAATTAAATCTGCAACAGCATTACTTCCGTCAGATGTTCTTTGAGCTAAAACAGTTAGTCTTGGATCACCACTCATCCAATCCATAAAAGTTTTACTCATTCTTGCATTGCCATCAGCTTGCCATACTTCACCATGTCCGTTTTTATTGATTGAAGCAGGTCCATCAGTATGTTGAACCATTGCTATGTGATCGTTAGATGTCATAGTTCCAGCAGCAACAGCTTTTTCAGCCCAAGCTTTCGCTGTAGCAGAATCCGCCTTAGTTAATCTCATTGCAAGTCTTAGCATCATTGAGTTACCCCAAGCTTTCCACTTAACAGTGTTTCCTTGAAAAATTAAATCAGAACTACCCATAGTAGTACTAGATCCAATTTGAGCAACAGCTTCTTCTAGCTCTTTAAGCATATCCATATAGATATCTTGTTGAGCATCGTACTTAGGCTTTAATATACCGTTAGTATACCCTTGACCAGCTTCACTATAAGGAATATCTCCATATATATCAGTAAGTCTTGTAAAAGCAAATACTCTTAATATACGAGTCATTCCCATTTCAGAACCACTATTTCCCTCTGATATTAATTGAGCTTTAATATCCTCAATTTGTTTTATGTTAGTTGGGTAATAACGATCCCAAAGTGCATTTGCATATTGATCGCTTCTAAAATATTTATCTCCCGACCAGTAACTAGCCGTAGAAGATAAATGTTGAATCATAGTTGATTGATAAATTAAACTGGCTCTCCAGTTTTCATATCTACTTCCTGATGTGTTTAATACAGCATTTGCAAATTTGTTTGATACATCTAGCTGAGATGCTTTATTTGGGTCTATATTCATTTCCTCGAAACCTTCACCGAATTCACAAGAGGAAAGAACTAAACTTAAAGCAAAAAATGTTAATAGTATTTTTTTCATAATTATATAAGTTTAAAATTTAAGGTTTATGTTAAGTCCAATTGTTCTAGGCACAGGCAATCCACCTCTTTCTAAACCAACTGCATTACCTGCATTATACGCAGATTCCGGATCAACATTTTCAGTACTGTCACTTAATAAAAATAAATTTCTACCAATAAGCGATACACTAGCATTAGTAATAAAAGATCCTTCTAGCATGCTAGATGGTACATTATAACCAATACTTAACTGACGAAGTCTCATGTAATCTGAAGAGTAAACGTTTTCTTCAGCGATATTCTGAGTTTGTGCCCAGTAATCTTCTATTCTTGACATAGGAATAGAAGTACTAATAACAGTTCCATCTTCCATCACACCATCAGGTGTAAATCCAGCCTCACGACCTCCAGCAGGAACAGTAATTTTATGATGTCCATAACTCTTATAATAGGCGTTTGTTCCTGACCAAAACGATCCACCCATTTTTCCTTCAACTAATATTGAAGCGTTGAAATCTTTATATCTAAACGTAGATCCTAGACCAATAGATTCTGGAGCAGTACCAAATCCTAAGATTTTTTTGCCTCCAATTTTTGGCACAGGAATACCTCCTTGATTAATGTGTATAATTCTTCCTTGAGAATCTCTTTCAAAACCATTACCATATAATGCACCCCATTGTTCTCCAACAATATGAGTTACGTTAAGTCCTGTTTGCAAATCTCTAGGGTTACCAATACCAATGTTTCCACCAGCATCGTTAGTTGCAACTACTTCACTTGTATTTTTAGAGTAGTTTAAAGACGCTTCCCAAGTGAAATCATCAGTTCTCATTATCTCACCTTTAATAAGTAATTCAATACCCTTATTTGTGATATGTCCAAGGTTTGCAAGAGCTGCTCCATAACCAGAAGTCTGTGAAGCACTAACTCCTACAATATCTCCTAAAGTTTCATTGTCATAGTAAGTAGCATCTACAGAAAGTTTGTTATCAAACATTCTTACGTCAAATCCAAATTCAATTTCATTTTTCTCAAATGGAGTAATTTCAGTGTTAGGAATAGTTGATCCTGTAATTTGTCCAAGAGAAGCACCTAAGTGACCTTGGCCGACTATTCCATAAGATAAACTTAAAGCATATGGATTATCAGCACCACCTGCTACCTGAGAATAACCTCCTCTTAATTTTAAGAAAGAAACAGTATCTCCAAGATCCATAACATCAGAAAGAACTAATGAAAGAGAAGCTGAAGTATACAAGTCATTATTTGGAGCTACTTTATCTTTTAAAGATAAAGTTGAGAACCAGTCATTTCTTGCAGTTAAAGTTAAATAAGCCCAATCTTGAAATCCAAATTCTGCAGATCCATAAATTGACTCAATTTTCTTTTCCCAAAAATTGTATCCAGTGGATTGACTTTTTGTGTTTTTAACATTAACTAAAAAAGGAACAATAAAGTCATTACCAGTAGCTGAAACCATTTCCATATTTTGGTAGTTAGTCCCAATTCCAATAAATGCATTTAAAGTAAGATCATCAACAATTTGTAAATTATCAGTACCTAAAAATGCATCGGCATCGTATTGTTTGAAATTTCTAGATTCTTCACTAATAGAACCCATTGGTTGAAATCTAGTTCCGTAAGGTGTATGATTTGTTTTTCTTAAAGTATATCTATCTCCACCAATTCTAGCTCTTAAATAAAGGTAATCTGTTACATCATACCTAGCGTTAATCGCACCAATAAATCTTTCTTTGTCTGACACACGATCAAATTCATAAGCAGCAAAATATGGGTTACTTATGTATACATTATCATTTGAACCAAATTCAAGTCCGTCTGCATTTGTGCCATTTCCTCCTTCACCTACCATATTCAAAATATCAATTGAATTTGCAGAGTAACGAGCAGACCATTGTGAGTTTGAAGATGCATCCGATATGTTAGGGTTTCCTACCTGATCTTCTAAAACATATTTCATATTAACATCAACAGAAATTTTATCTCCAAATTTACTAGAGTTATTTAAAGAAAATGAATTTCTTTTTAATGAAGAATTTGGAGTAAGATCAATATTATCCAAATTAGTCATAGAAAAACGAGTATTAGAATTTTCATTAGCAGTAGAAACAGCTATAGTATTAGTGTAAGTTTCACCTACTCTATAAAATTTCTTGTCGTTACTTCCCGTATATGAGTAAGGTCTTGAAACACCATCAAATTGTTCTTTCATTGATCCATCAAGTTTCCCCCCCCAGTTGTTAAAAGTTTCGAAATTAAAACCAACTGAGTGAACACCGTCACGACCTTGACCGTACAATCTTTGTAAATCAACAGTACCTTCATTAATCATATCAAACTGCATAGAAGAATTGAATTCAACACCAATTCCCTTAGTACCAGCTCCATTTTTAGTATTAATTAAAATAACACCATTAGAAGCTCTAGATCCATAAAGTGCTGCAGCTGCACCACCTTTTAAAACAGAAATAGATTCGATATCATCTGGGTTAATACTTGAAACACCATCTCCATAATCAGTACCACCCCACATACCGGCTGCACCTAGATTATCGTTATTGATAGTAATACCGTCAACAACATACAAAGGTTGGTTATTTCCGTTTAAAGAACTCGCACCACGAATAATAACTCTACTTGAACCTTTAGCTCCCATTGCAGAACCAGTTACCACAACACCGGCAACCTTACCTTGAAGTGAGTTAATAGCATTTGTAGTTTTGTTGTCACTTAGTTCTTCACCACCTACTTGGGTGATAGAATACCCAACTGCTTTAACATTTCTTTTTACACCAAGTGCAGTTACAACCACTTCAGACAACGCATTGTCAGGTTGTAAAGAAACATTAACAGTTGCAGAAGATCCGACAACTACCGATTGATTAGAATATCCAACAAAACTAAAAACAAGGGTATCCCCATTTGAAGCGTTAATTGAATAATTACCATCAAAATCAGTTGAAACTCCATTTGAAGTTCCTTCGACTAAAACAGTAGCACCAGGAAGTGGCACACCATTTTCATCAGTTACTGTTCCACTTATTGATTGAGCTTGTACGGAAAACCCGAATGCAAACAACAATAAAAAAGAAGACAGAAAATTAAATAATTTTGTTTTCATAGTTAATATTTTGATTTGTTTAAATAATTAATACAAATTTATAGTGTTAGATATGTTTTCTACAATAATTATGCTTACATAACTACTACAACTATATCAATTAAAAAACATTAAATACCTTAAGCTGTATGTGTCAATTTTTAAAAATAACGGAGTAAAAAAAGTGCTATGCAGTAAATATGTTAGAAATAAACCCATACTACATTAATACTACATAGATAATTACAGAGATGTGTAACCAAACAATTGATATATTTAAATAATGAAAAAAATTATAACACTATTATTACTCATTTTGATATCGTTTTTTGGTAATAGTCAAACTTTAAGCGAAGAAACCTCTGTTCTTTTAGATTCACTTAATAAATATAAGTTTATAAATTATAACAAAGCTCTTAATTATGGTCTTCGAGCTTTAGACATAAATGATCCGAAGGAAATTTCAATAAATATATTTGATATTAACGCAGGATTAGGAGAAATTCTTTTTTATCAAAATAATTACGCAAAATCAATTGAATACTTTTTAACAGCATTAAACATGCATAATCTTTTGCCCGTAAAGGATAGACGTTATAAATATGTAAATGAACCACCTTGGATACTAGTTGCTTTAGGAAACCTATATTATAAAATAGAAAAATTCGAAATAGCAAAAGAGAAATATCTAGAAGCCATAGATAATTTCAACCTCATTGAAGACGAGTTTTTAACAGTTAAAATTAATGGATTAAGCACTAGTAAAACCAATATAGCCTTAATTTATTCAACTTTAGGAGATTTTCAGAAAGCTGAATCGCAATATAAAGATGTAATAGAATTAAGAAAAAAAGCTGGTTATGAGGCTACTGTTATTTATCAATATATGGAAATTATGCAGTTTTATTACAAGTATAACATGACTGAAAAAGGAGATGATTTGTATGATTTTGCAACTTCATTATATAAAGAATCAATAGGCATTAAAAAAGGAGATAGTCTTAAAGAAATTAAAATATGGTACTCATATGTACTATCAGTTTACGGATCTAACTTGTTAAGGTTAAAAAAAATCGAAGAAGCGTTAATTAGTCTTAATGAATCAAAAAAAATTCTTGTAGCTCAAAATTATAATACTACAGTTTACCCTGATGTAAATTTAGAGATTGCTAAATGCTACTATGAATTACAATCTTACAATAAAGCAGAAAATGCACTTTTAGAATCTTTAAGTTCTGATAATTTGATTTCAGAACCTAAACCTATAAATTTTAATTCTGATAAAAGAAGACTTGAAAAACTACTTTTTTTATCTAAAATTTATACTATTCAAGGTAAAAAAACAGAAATAATAAAAATTAAAGATTCAATTATAAAAACCTATCAAAGACAAGACGATTTAGATTTTAATATTATTGAAAATAGACTTGTTTTGTATGAAAAAGAAAAAGAAATAATTAAAAATAAATTAGAAAAAACTAGATTAGCCTATACCACATACATAGGGCTATTAATCTTTATAATAATTATAATTGCTTTTTTTTCTAGATTTAAATTTCAAAGAGAAAGAAATTCTAGACTTGAACTTGAAAAAAATGAAGTCTCACTCAAACTAGAATCAAAAAATATAGAGTTAGTAAGTAAAGCCAATTTCATTCTTCAAAGAAATGAATATTTAAAAAATATAATATCAAAACTTAATAAAAGCGAAGTTAATGAACAATCGTTTAGAAGGGTAAAAAAAGAGGTTTCTGAACTAATAAGCTCTGAAAAATCCTACGAAGAATTTGACAAAATATTCACTAATGTTTATCCCAAATTTTATAAAATTTTAAATGATAAACATAATCTATCTCAAACTTACTTAAGACTGGCAGCTTATATTAGAATGAATCAAAGTAATAACGAGATTGCTAAAATATGCGGTGTGTCAATGCGTACAGTTGAAACTCAAAGATATAGATTATCAAAACTACTTGAGCTTGATAAGGGTGAAAATTTAAACTCATATATACTGAGAATAAATTAGAAGATTTTTAAAAACTTATTTGAATTTTCTAATCTTTATTTGATACATAATCCCAAGTTGTTTCATGTTTTGATATACAAAATGAATCAAATTCAACCTTATGAACAGAGCCTTCATCTGCTAACCTGTTGTTTTCGTTTACAGGACATCCCGTTAAAAATTGACGTCAATTAATAGATCTCATTTCCAGATTTAAATTATTATCTAAAATGTATTGATTATATTCAATAAATTCATCTTGGCCGATAGAAATACAAAAAGAAAGTATAGCCAAAACAAAACTCAATTTCATCAAATTAATGTAATTAAAAAAAGAAAGGTTTAAAATTTAAAATTCTCTGTAGGGACTATCAAGATATTTATTTGCTTCTTCTTCTTTAAACTTTGCTGAATTATTATCCCAATGAAGTGTTTTTCCAGGAAATCTTCCAGCAATTACGCCAAGCAAAATTGTTTCAGTTAAACGTGCGGAATACGAAAAAGGTGCGGTACAATTATCTTTTCCTAAACAAGCATCTACAAATTGATGATAATGTAAATATGATTCACCTCCATAATCTCTAACTGGCTTATTAGTTATTTTACCAGATTTTTCAAGTTCAGAAAGATCTAAATCAACATATTCTCCATCTACAATTAATTTAGGTAATTCCATAAAATGAGGAAGCAACAATCTGCCTTTTTCACCAATAAACATAGCGCCTTGCAAAGGGAGCTTTTCTTTATTTGGTAATTTCAAGTCTTTATGATTTTTTGGTGCTCCAGAACCATCTTGCCATATCCATTTTAATTTTTCTGCAGTGTATTTTGTTCCAGGAAATTCGTAGGTAACTTCATTATTTTCAGGAAAGCCAAATCCATTAGGTTTTCTACATTTATTTTTGATTGTCAAGGGCACGTCCAGTTCTAAAGCATTGTATGGAGTATCAAAAATATGAACACCCATGTCTCCTAAAGTTCCACATCCGTAATCCACAATTTTTCTCCAATTACCAGGATGATATAATTTATCCTTAAACTCTCTATTTACTGCTGTACCAAGCCACAAATTCCAGTCTAAATTTTCAGGTACAGAGTCAGAACCTTTTGGCTTAGGACCATCGTATCCCCAGTTTTTTGGAGACCATGCTCTAACCGTACTGACTTTTCCAATAATTCCTGATTGAATTAATAAAGTAGCTAATTTATAATCATAAAAAGAGTGTACTTGAATCCCCATTTGGGTGATTAGATTTTTATCTTTTGCCATTTTTCGCATCGCTCTAGCTTCGCTAACATGATGAGTTAATGGTTTTTGGCAATAAACTGATTTATTTAATTCCATTGCCAACATTGAGGCAGGAGCGTGAGAATGATCAGGTGTTGAAACTATAACAGCATCAATCAAATTATTAATTTCTTTAAACATTACTCTGTAATCTTTAAAGAGTTTAGCATTTGGATGTAACTTACTTGCCGCTTTCAATGCGCTTGAATCTACATCACAAAGCGCTACAACTTCTACAGATTTATGAGAGGCAATGTCATTTAAATCTGCTGCTCCCATTCCCCCTACGCCTATATGAGCAGTTCTTAACATTTGATTATTGTTTGAAGCCCAAATTGAAGTCGGTAATACACTTAATGATGCCAAAGCAGCTGATGATTTAATAAAATTTCTTCTGTTATTTTTCATAATAAATATAGTCTTCTTTAAATTTAATTAAAAAAAATAGATTTTTTTTTAAAAAAAGATCAAAACATGAATCTAGCTTATCAACAATAATTAATTTAATATTAGATTAATAATTAAGATCTAATTTGTTTTGATAAATTATATCTACTAAATTTAGAATAAATGACAGCATTATGATTAAAAAAGATAATTCTAGAAGAGGTTTTTTAAAAAAATCAATAATAATTCCGCCACTTTTTATTGTTCCAAGGCATGTTCTTGGAGGGAATGGATTTACCTCACCAAGTGACAAGCTAAATATAGCTGCCGTTGGAGTAAGAAAATGGGGAATGGGGTCTAACAATTTACATCAATGTAGAAACGAAAATATAGTTGCGCTTTGTGATGTGGATTATAATCAATCCAAACCAACTTTTGATAAATACCCAAAAGCTAAAGTTTACAAAGATTACAGAGTAATGCTTGATAAGCAAAAAGATATAGATGCTGTAATTGTAGCAACACCTGATCATAATCATGCAGTTATTACAATGAAAGCCATTAAAATGGGTAAACATGTGTATTGTCAAAAACCTTTAACTCACACTGTTTATGAAGCTCGAGAAATAACAAAAGCTGCAAAAAAATATAATGTACAAACACAAATGGGTAATCAAGGAAGGTCCTCAGACGAAATTCGAAAACTCAAAGAGTGGATTGATGATGATGCTATTGGACCGGTTAGAGAATTGTACGCTTGGACAGATAGACCAATAGGCGGAAATGCTTGGGATACTTTTGCAGTAAAGGCAAAATCTAAAGAAAAACCACCTATTCCAGAAGGACTTGATTGGGATTTATGGTTAGGACCTGCTCAATACAGAGACTATCATCCTGATTACCATCCTCTTTCATGGAGAGCATGGATTGATTTTGGAACAGGATCAATGGGCGATATGGGTTGTCACATTTTAGACCCTGCTTTTTATGCTCTTGAACTAGGTGCACCTAGTGAGATTCAGGCTACTTCAAGTCATTATGTTCCCGAAATCGAATCACAAACCTATCCTTCTGCATCAATTGTAAGAATGAAATTTCCAAAAAGAGGAAAACACCCAGAATTAAATCTTACATGGTCTGACGGAAGAATTCAACCTCCCATTCCAGATGAATTTAAAAATGGCGAACAATTTACTTTAAGTGGAGCAATGTTTATTGGAGATCAGGGTAAAATAACTCATGATTCTCATGGCGCAAGCGGAGTTAAAATTATTCCAGAAGAAAAAATGTTAAACTACAAACAACCTTCACCTTACATTACTAGAGTAGACACAACTCACGAGGGAGATTGGATTAGAGCCTGTAAAGATGGTGTTCCAGCATGTTCATCGTTTGACTATGGAGGGCCTTTAACTGAAATGGCTTTACTAGGTATGATAGCAATTCGTTTAAAAAACCAGAAACTTGAATGGAATTCTAAAGAATTTAAATTTAAAAATAACGAACAAGCAAATGCCTTATTACATAAGACCTATAGAAAAGGCTGGAGCTTGTAATTAACTTATTTTTATTTGCACAATATTTGATCCTAAAAAATTATAAATAAATCTTAAAGTTGTTTAGATTAAAACTATTCCTCTTTCTTATATTGCTAATTTCCTGTACTAAGGAACCTGTGCTATTTCAAATTGATTTTGTAAGTCAGCCACAGAGTGGTGGATCAATTAATTTAAATTCAAGCAGTTACAATGAAGGTGAAATTTTAAAACTCGAAGCTATTCCATCGGAGAATTATATATTTGATTTCTGGTCTGGTGATTTTAACAGTAATCAATCTCTAACAAATCTAAATGTTGATTCTGATAAAACTGTAATTGCTAATTTTTCCAAAAAAAGATTTGAAGTAAATATTACCATTGAAGGTCAAGGGAAAGTTTCTAAAAGATTAATTAAAAGCGGTTTAAAAAACGATTATAGTTATGGAAGTATAGTAGAAATTTTAGCTTCTCCAGATAATGGATGGACTTTCGTTGAATGGCAAGGAGATATTGAAAATAATACCACAAATCCAGTTCATATTAATATTGATGGTCAAAAAAATATTTCCGTAATATTCGAAAAAAAATATGTTGGAATAAATACATCAAAATTTCTAGCACTTGGGGATAGTTACACAATAGGGCAATCAGTAGAAATTAGTGAAAGATGGCCTGTACAATTTTTAAAGGAGTTGAAAACAAATACTAGTGCTATAGATACACTTCAAATTATAGCTCAAACTGGATGGAGAGTTGATCAATTAAAAGAAGTGATGAATAATTCTAACTTGGTACCACCTTACGGACTTGTTTCATTATTAATTGGGGTAAACA
>Ga0209830_10002549_pt1 | contig 14587 bp, 8 predicted proteins | sample ArcticOcean_MG_C_12_FD_187439 | JGI IMG/M metagenome (GOLD analysis project Ga0209830, IMG submission 187439) | Marine microbial communities from western Arctic Ocean - ArcticOcean_MG_CB8_130 (SPAdes) (version 2) | ecosystem: Environmental > Aquatic > Marine > Oceanic | place: Arctic Ocean...
AGTAATGATAAGAAAGCGCCGTTGAAACCGAAACCGATGATCAGAAGTGCGACTGCGCAAGGAACGGCACAGGAAGTAGCCTCAGAGAACAGAATCGGTCGAGGCAACGCGAATACTATAAAAGAGAAACCGAAAGATGAAAGGATTGGGCAAAGGCATTTACTGGACAAGTTAAGGAAACAACCAAAAAGCGGCGCAGGTTCTGATCGAGCAGGATTTTTACCCAGTTTTGCGTTTTGCGGCGTAGGCGGATTGGACGATAAGTTCGGAACGTTGTTCAGGAGAGTCTTCGCGAGTCGCATGATCGACCCGCAGATTGCGAAGAAAATGGAGCTCGAACACGTGAGAGGCGTGTTGTTATATGGACCGCCCGGTACTGGGAAGACCTTAGTCGCTAAGGCATTAGGAGAGTTGTTAAACGCGCATCCACCGAAGATCGTGAACGGACCGGAGATATTGCAAAGGTTCGTAGGGCAATCGGAGGAGAATATCAGGTCTTTGTTCGCCGATGCCGAGTTGGAGTATAGAATTAGGGGAGACGAGTCGAAATTACACGTGATTGTGTTTGACGAAATCGATGCGATTTGTAAAGCCAGAGGTAGTGGGGGTGTTACCGCTTCAGTCGTTCACGATAACGTCGTTAATCAGTTGTTAACGAAATTGGATGGCATGCGTTCGTTGAACAATATTTTAGTCGTAGGTATTACGAATAGGAGAGATTTACTAGACAAGGCTTTATTAAGACCGGGGAGATTAGAATTGCAACTAGAAATAGGATTGCCGGATGCGTATGGAAGATTGCAAATTCTCGAGATTCATACAAAAGCTTTCAAAAGCGCTGGTACGCTATCAGAGTGTGTAGATTTAGAGCGATTGGCTCAAATGACTGAAAATCATTCTGGCGCCGAGTTGAAAGGTTTAGTAAGAGCGGCGACTTCGCACGCTTTATCGAGACACTTGGGAATGTCATCAGGCGATTCCGTGGCGACAAATAATATTACTAATTCTGAAGAAGAAAATCCAAAAGTAACAATGGAAGATTTCAAATCAGCTATGAAAGAGTTTGTGAGCGCGATGAAACAAGATGCGAAGGAAGTGGCAAACATTGTGCCGGAAAATTTCTTTTTGCTCGAGAAACAATCGGAAGCTTTAGAAGAACTTTATGAGACCCTCGAGACGTTGAAGAACTCTGGCGGAGGTAAAAATGATGGACAAAACGTAGGCGCACTCACACAGACAATAATTCAAGTTCGTGGAATTAAAGATAGCGGTAAAACGACGATAATTTGTAAAGCCGTAACGGATGCGAAATATCCGCACGCTAGAATTCTTAGCGCGCACGATATATTGCGAAAAGTTGAAGATCCTACTCTTCTAGCGCAAACGGTTATTTTCGCGATCAAGAGCGCGTTTGATGATGCGGCCAAAGGTAAATTATCGGCAATAATCATCGACGACTTGGACGTTTTATTAGGCGTCGATCGCGCGACTGGCAGAATCCCTGAACATAACAAGGAAATGTCCCGAGTTGTGTTGGAGTACGTAAGAACCGTTCCAGAGAAAGGCTCGAAGTTTGCCGTAATAGTAACCACGAACAAAACAAGATCATCGTCATCATTAACGTCGAAGGAAATTATAGAAAGCACGAAACATGCGTTAGAAGAAGGCGAAACGTCATTATTCGAAGATTACCCCGACGACGATGATGCTACAGATGACGACTACGACGACTACGACGACGAAGAATACACCGAGCTCGATTTCATGCTTCAAGATACGTACGTTTCTCGAATCATCGAACTCGAGAACGAATCATCGAACTCTGCCGTTCAAGCAATCGCGCGAAAGTTACGTTTACCAGACAATCTGTCTCAAGCAATATCATCAGAGATCATCGAAAACGAGTGTGAAGATATCCCGGTCGGTAAATTGATCAAATTAATTAACCACGCGAACGATAGTACTACTACTACTACTACTTCAAACGCGCAGACGACGATAACGTTCTCCAAGGCTTTCCGCTCTGCGTTTCAAATCGTGTAGCGGCCAAAATTGTTCGATCACAGGCGGACTCACTGAACGCCGTAGCAATAGCTCGTCACAGAATAGCTTCATTAATTAGTAGTGTTATTTTTACATTTTCTCTCTAGTACTCTTTACGCGTCAACGGAACAAAATGCAAAAACGTCGTATCGTACCGTGATGGTTTCTGTAGCCTTTTACTGCTCTGCCGCGTTATTGTTGCAAAATTAGACCTGCTCTCGTTAGATAAAACACGAGAGTTCGTTACAAATAATAAACAAATAATTTGGAAATAAATAATAATAATAATAATAATAATAATAATAATATGATGATGATGATGATCAAAATCTTTCTTCTTCTAACGATGACGATAGCGATCGCTCTTTCGTTCTCATCATCACCGATGACTACTTCAGCTGAACCTATCAATGGCTTAGGCCTATTCATGAACGATCATCAACCTTTAAGTGCAATAAGGGACATGCGAGCATATCAACAAGGGGAGGAAGAACGCTTCTTCGGTGAAGATGGGAATTCGTATTCGACAGAACGAGCTTTCGAGATTAAGATCGAAGCCTTGTCTGTCGAAGTTGCAGGCGATTCACCGAAGATGTCCGTCACGATCACGTGCTCGCGCACGAATCTGCTGGAGAACAGTTCGAGGACGGATTATACAGAGGATACTTTGAGAAGGCACTGGGTCGGGTTATATTCGCCGGCGAACGCGAACGTATCCGAGACGGCGCCGGTGAAGTATGCCGTCGTGTTTAACAGGAACTCGGCGTATCCATTCAGCGGTATCGGTGGCATTGAGTTCAGATTACATAAAATGCGAGGAGAGTACGATTTCGTGTTGTTCGCGGCGAACGATCCGGAGAGCGCGAGTTCTATTTATCATAAGAACTTTTCGGATTGGGGGAACATATTAGGCAGCTCGAAGCCTATCGCGAGGACGAAAGTTGTGAATTTTACCGATGATGCGAATAAACCGACGATGCCGAGAGTCGGTGTCTGTGAACTATGTCCCGAGAATAATAAAATCTCGATCACTTGGACATCGGGGAGAGGATCTGAAGCGAAGCCAAAACTACGTTGGAGATTCGTGAACGAAACTTCGTGGAGACCGTATACTTATTACGCAACGAAAACGACGACTGTTAAAAGGGAATCGTTATGCGGCCAGCCGGCTAACGCGTTTGGTTGGCGCGATCCTGGCTTTCATCACTACGTAGAAATCACGAACGACGACGTGACTACGAAACCAAAAAGACGATATTTTGAGTACCAAATCGCTGACGATTTAATCGCATTCGATAGTTCTCAAACGTACGTAGGGAAGTTTCTACCAGAAATTGGTTCCGATCATACGACTTTAGCTTTATTTGCGGATATGGGCGTTGGTACTGATGACGAGTCCGAGACTTGGAGAGAGTACGGACAACCTGGATTAAACGTAGCCGAATCAATTGGAAGAGCTTCTGCGAATACTGAACATCATCCAATAGATGCGGCTTTTCTTTTCGGCGATTTGAGCTACGCGGTTGGGTATTTAAGCGTATGGGACGAATTTCTTCATCAAATGTCATCACAATTTGCTTCGAAGATACCGTTCTTAGTGAATTCGGGCAATCACGAGCTTGATTATTTCGAGAGCGGATGGAACGAGCATAATCCAAATCGCACGCAAGATTTATACGGCGGCCACGATTCTGGTGGCGAATGCGGTGTTATGGCGATGAGTCTTTTCAACACGCCGCGTAAAAGTTTCGAAAAAGATTGGTTTGGCACTGCTATTGGGAACATTTTTATCGTATCAATTAACACAGAGATTGATTTTTCATTACAGTCGACTCAGTATGCTGATTTAAAGAAGATTTTCGAAGAAGACGTAGATCGTACGAAAACGCCGTGGCTAATCGTCGTCGGTCATAGACCTGGCGTAATAGATTCAAGTTACGCTGCGCCGGAAGATCCAAAACCGTTAAATAAGAAAGATTCGTCAGACATTGGTACGATGAAAGAAATTCAAGAAACGCTTTGGCCTTTGTTCGTGAAAGAAAAAGTTGATTTAACGTTCTGGGGACATAATCACGCGTATCAGCGCTCGTGTTCGTTAAAATCGCAAATCGCAGAAAATGCTATATGTGATTTAAAATCGAAAAAAGTTAACTCGTTCGAAAACGTGTACGAAGCTCCAAAGTATCCAATAAGTTTAGTCGTCGGAACCGCGGGCGCCCAATTCACGAAGCACGACATAGGCATGTTCTTCACCGAAAAAGTGATTTACGAACACGGGTTTGTTAATTTGCACGCTCATAACTCGACGCATTTATATGGAAAGTTTATAGATTCAGTCAACGCAGATGCGGTTTTAGACTCGTTTTGGATTATTCGAGACGATGATTATTATGGTAATAATAATGATCAAGGTAAAGAATCTAGAACGGCTGCAATTTTCTTCACCGTCATGTGCTTCTTGGCCACGTTTTCTGCAATCGCGTATTACGTATATAAAAGACGAGGCGGTACGTTGAGTATTTTTCGTGGCCTTGGTGGTGGCGGAAGAGACGCCAGCAGACCTTCCTCGTCACGTTTTTTGCCGTTCAACGATGAACAAGACGAAGACGAAGATCGCGAAGGAGATTTCCCGATGTCTTCTTTGCGAGAGAAGTATAATAATAGTACTACTGAGACGACGACAATAAACGACGACAATAAAAATAATTACATTAACAATAGTAATAGTAGTGTATAATAATATTAGTAATGTGTACGTTAAAACAGCATCACCGACCGATTACATTTAAAACCTCCCTAACGAAGGATCCGTCGATAAAACTCTCGCTAAGAACTGCAAGACCATGAACCCGAGAATTGGCGTGAAATCGATTTGTCCCATAATCGGCGGTATTAAGTTCCTGAACAGGTTCAAGTACGGGTCAGTGACTTGTCTTAACATCGCCCATGGCTGTCTCATCCAATTCACGTTCGGGAACCAGGTTAAGAGCACTCTCACGAACAGTAAAAGCAAATATAACTTTATGAACGACGCGACTGATTGGGAGATTAGGGAGACCATTTTCTTATCGACCATGGTCGTGGCCGCGATCGTGAACGCAGGGTTCACAAACGAGGCTTGACTAAATCGTAAGTCGTTCAGGAGCGAGAGATTCTTTTCAGTATTATTATTATTATTATTATTATCATTATCTTCTTCTTGTCGTCGTCGTTGTTCCTTTTTAGTACTCATCATAACGATCTCCTTCGCACAAATCATCCCAACACGCATCGTCGTCATAGTTTCGTTCGTGATTACTACACGAGCAGCGGCAGCGGCTCGAATCATCTTCCTCCTATCGCTCACTCTTCTTCTCGTGGCATTTTCAGTGCGATAACGCAGAGCAGTAGCGGCAGTAGTCAGAGCAGTCATGTTGTTGTATTATTATTATTATTACGGTCGTTCCTTACTTTAGTGCGATATTTCGCCCACTAAACGAAATATCACATTGATGCCTTTTTGGTACGAGCGAGTTCTTAAAAATGGTCCAAAAAAACAAATTTAGGGTTTAATTATATTAGGACACTTTTTTCCCTTTTTGACTTTTAGTCCACTTCATTAATAATTACTAATTATATTTCGTTTCATTTCATCAACGTCTCTGCATAGGGTCGTAGTCGTAGTAGTGATAACGTATTCACTGGTTTCCTATAGCACGCGCGCGTCAGTGCCGTGCGCGCTCGCGTGTGCGTATTTTTATAAACACGCGCGGCAGAGAAAGACGAGAGAGAGAGAGTGAGTTCTTCTTCCAATTCAGAGGATTCGACTTCGACAAGGGCACAGAGGGTTCGCGACTTTATTTTTTTTAACCGCGAGGACACAAAAAAACAAGGAGCAGCAAAGGGCACAGTGCAAAGGGAAAAACGGGCAGAAAAAGGGGTCGGTCGAAGGGAAAAACGGGGTTTGTGTAGGGACCCGACGAAGAAAAACGAATACACCGTACAAACGAATACACTGTACGAACGACTTCTGCTTTCACTTTAATAGTCATCGCGAGTAATAACGAATAATAAATGATCGAAGCAGAGGAAGGTTCGTCTCCAACTGCTTCGGAGACCGGGGCCTACGCGCGGCTTCGGCATTCGGGAAGACCGAGCAGGAATGGACGAGCGAGACAAATATCGACTTTTCCTGAACACGACGATGATGATGGCGATGGTGATGATGTGAGAAAAAATAACAATACGAATACTTTGAATACGAATACGAATACGAATACGAATAATACTGTTAGGAGAGCAGAAGCCAAGGCAGTTAAGGCTTTGAACGATAGAGATAATAATAATAATAACAATAATAATAACAATAATAACGAACGAGATGGAGAACGAGTTGGGGTCGTTCAAGAAGACTTAAATAAGAACAACATCAACAGGCGAAGGAGTGAAAATGAACGTCATGATTTCCGTTTACTTTCAACGTTTTTGAAAGCTGTTTTGTTTAAGAACGATAATAATAAAAATAATAAAAATAATAATTACATTGAGAATAATGACAATGATAAATTTGTACTACTACCGTCGTTGATGACGAAAAGAACACCTCATGATATCGCGAGCTATTATGGTATCACAAATTTCGACTCGCGCTCGATCGTAATCGAGTATTTTCAAGCGAAACGGAATACGTTGCAAAGATGGTGGAGAGATAAGTATGCGAACAATAATAATAATAATAATAATAATAATAATAATAATAATAGCAATTATCATCATCAACAACACAAACAGCATCAGCGACGACGAAATTCTTCTCCTAATTCGATTCCGAAACCGATCATGAACTCGAGAGATGGAAAAATTACGTTCGTGAAGAGGAAAGATTTCAACAAAATTAACGGCGGTTATGATCGTGTGTACTTAAACTCTTCATCATCAGTAAATAGTGTAGTACATTTAGATCCGAAATTACTGAGATTTGTGTTATATTTCACGTTAGTTTTGTTCATGGAGACGAAAATCGCAATCGTCGGCGTAAAAGAAATGGCCCCGAACCGGATAAATAGGAGGATGGTCTCTCCGCTCACTCCAGAGAGTTCCTCCATATACGTGAGGAATATGTTGTGCAGATTTTTACCGATGCAATTTTCCATCGATTTCTGCTTTTTGCTCTTTTTTTTGAGGAAACGATCGAACGCGCTCGGAATATATGAATACGCCGTCGAAGTCGAAGAAAAAGCTTATTTTATGAGACATTTGATCAAGACGTCTATGAGACATCCGCAGGTGACAATGGCGCTGGCCGGGTTTTATGGCCCGATATCGCACGAATTTTCAAGCACGCAGCTGGCAACTCTTTTATTGATGCCACTTTTCATTGGCAAGTATAGAATAAGCAAATATTCAACCTGGAAAATATCTTTAATGTATGCAATATCAAACATTACGTTTGTATATTTGTTCCAGTTTTCGGCTCCGGAAGTGAAGAATATGTGGTTTGGGGAAAATAAGGCAGATTATTTTTCGTATTTAGATATCATGCTCGTAATGTTTAGACGTTGTTCTTTACAGTACATGTGCTTTATATTCTTGATGCCGCTTATTTTCCACGGCCAATATGTTTTTCAAAACTACTACTACAAAAAAGGCGTGAAGAAGTTTGTTAATCTAACGTTGGCGGCAAAAATGCCAGCGGCGCTGAAAAAAAAAGAGACGATTAATAATTTCATCAGCAGCAAAAAAACGACGAAAAAAGCGAGAAGTATTTTTGGTTACAACGTAACAAACAAATTTCTAGAAGTGCTCGGATTTGGTATTTATCTCAGATCTCGCAGTAAGAAGTTACGAAATTCGCCGCAATCTTCGCAATATGACTCGGAAGAAAAAAGCGATTCGCAAGCAAGTTTAAGAGGAGATGATGGTAACGAACGAGAATCTGTTTCAATCTTAGACTTGCCTAAGGAATCGCTCGATATTCTTGGAGAACTGTGCGGACGAAGCGTTGCTGACGAGTGTAGCGTTATGGACGGAACTCACGTCGTTTTATACTCTCCTCTTCAAACGCATAGTAAAGAAATAATAGCGCCTTTATTTGAACGAGAATTTTTGCAAGTCGTGAAAGCTGTGAAAGAGTTACACTCTAAATCAGTTACAGTTTCCTCTGCCAGTGATGTTGACGAGCTGAGCGTTCGCGTGGATGGGAAAGGAGACGCTATGTCGTGTTCGGTTTGGCAAGGATTTGTGCCAGAAAATATTTCGATAAGAAAGTTTACCGAGCAAATTGAACCAAAAAAGTGCGCGATTGGAGTTGGACGTTCAAAAGAAGTCGCGTATACGTCGAATACTGGTTACAACACCGTGATCAAAGTGAAGATGCAGTCGAGATATCCACAATCGTCTTCCAAAATCATATCGGTTTCACCCATGTGCGTCTTGCCGGGAGTGGAAACTCGCATACAAATCGTTGGAAGAAAATTAAGTAACACGACTCTATGTGCTCGCTTACACGGTAAGCCAGATATAGAAGAGGTTTTCATCCTTGGAAGGGCGGCAGAAGAGAACCAAAAACAAAACTCAAACAACACCTCAAATTTCTCGCGAGAGCACGGGTTTCGAAATTCAAACTATTCTTTTTATTCTGACGACAACGTCAGTTCTGACAACGTCAGCGATTCGTCCGACGACGAACAACTGGAACAAGCGCCTTTAGAATCAGTCTTCGTAGACGTTTGCGTCGATCCAAATTACGATGGTGGCTTGTTCTTTCTCCAATTTCTCAACGCCCCGTTCTCCTCCTCCGCGATTCCAATCATCGTCACTCCATTCGTGGACATAAAAAGAGAGCTCGACCAACAGTTGGCGAGTCGTAAGCTCGGAGAAGGCGCTCGAGTCGCCTTATTCAAATGCGCTGAAATCACTGGAGGTCGTGGTATGGATTGGAACACCGATGCGTTCGCGGAAATTGCCGAGAGAGATTTGAAGCTCGAGAAATTCTCGGAGCTCGTTCGATTTGCGAAAGTGCCTTAATTGCTTTTCACGAAGTGTAAAAGAGTGTTTGATTTCGCTCGTCGATTCGCGCGAGAGCGGGGCGCGCGACAAAGAGCGCGATACACACATAAAACAAACAAAATTACGTAAAAATATAAACTAAACAGCGCTTGAGCAGCGACAGCGACATTATAGCAGAGAGAGATTCAGAAGAAGATGCGGTTCTCTGCTCTCTCTTGTACATATATACACACACTATTCTTTTAATCAAAGGTAGTACGTACTATTATTGTGCTGATGAGAATTTTTTTTGCCCATCTTCATCACAATTATTTATTCCCTATACTCCTCAGATTATCAGTACTACTGAACACGAATAGTTATCACAGTACTCATTTAATAGGCATAGGTATACACAGTGCAAAGAGAAATTTTCTTTGCCCATCGTCATCTTACTCTTATTTATTCCTTTATCACGGATTATTATTATTACGTACTTAAAGTACTACTATAAATAAATGAGTACTCTTTGTACGAATGGTCTTAAGATAACGCACGTAGGAACTGAAAAAAAGCGGTTTAAGAAGCAGAGAAAATTAATGAACGCGCGAAATGCGACAAAGGCCGAGGCGGCGGTAATGACCGACACCGGCGACGTCACGATCAGGCGAAGACCTCCGTTTGGACATAAGGAACATCTCGAGATCGGGTCGGAAAGGTTCGCGTTTAAGATGGAATCGGTCACGAAAGATGGCAAAAGGGTCGATAACGAAGAGAATAAACCGAAGAACATACTCGAGGAGATTGTTTGGTACAAGGTAATATCTTGTTTCGTATAATAATATTCGTGGTATTCTTTATTCTTTATTGTTGTTTATTATCGTTGTTTTTATCGTTCATCGTCGCGAGCGCGTTCTTCTTCTTCCTCTTTTTAGATTCTTCTTCTCACTTATTGACAAAAAATTTCCAAACGCGGCGAATACAAATATAGGATTACGAACTTACTTTAATGAAAGAGAAGATGCCGTTGAGTTTAGTGCGCGGGCAAGTGCAGTTAGCACCCGCAGTGATTGACTTTAAGCAAGCTATAATTGATCAAATGGAGAAAACTGGACAACCGGGTCTAATAGCCGAGGTCAAAAAGGCTTCGCCGTCTAAGGGCGTGATTCAGCCGAATTTCGATCCAGTGAAAATCGCGCAAGCGTACGAGCAAGGCGGTGCCGCGTGTTTGTCAGTGTTGACTGATGAAAAGTTCTTTCAAGGCGCGTTTGATAATTTGAAATTAATCAAAGCCTCTGGAGTGAAGTGTCCGTTGTTATGTAAGGAATTCATCGTCGACGCGTATCAGATTTATTTGGCGAGAGCGAAAGGGGCGGATGCGATTTTGTTAATCGCGGCCGTGCTCGATAATCAGGACTTGAAATATTTTACGAAAATCGCGCACTCTGTAGGCATGAAAGTTCTACTCGAAGTACATACGTACGGGGAGATGAAGAGAGTTTTATCAGGGGATTTCGCGATTGATTTGTTAGGGATTAACAACCGCGACTTAGGAACGTTCAAGGTCGATTTGAACGTCACGGTTGAGTTAATGGCGACAGATTTGGGACAACAGGTGAAAGAGAGAGGGATTATAATGGTTGGAGAGAGTGGGATTTTTACAATCGACGACGTGAACATCGTCCAAAAAGCTGGATGCGGAGCCATATTAGTCGGCGAATCGTTAGTGAAACAAGATACTCCAGACGTTGGCATCAAGAAGCTCTTTGGCAGACCTGTTTGATATATATATATATATAATACGTACATAAATAGATAATAACTACATACAGTATACATAAATTACAATCATTTAGATCAATCAATTAATACCATCCCTCGTTTGGACCGCACACGCAATCTTTAATCGGCATCGGTTTATACTGCGGTTGTTTCTGCGCCTCTGTCTCTTCAGCAATCACTAAGTTCTCCATCGATCTCGAAATACTCTTCTCAAACGTCTTATTATTATTATTATTATTCGCATTGTTCGCATTACTTTGTGTTGTCATCTCAATCACTTTCTTCTCGATAACTTTCTCGATCGATTCTGTGACCGGTATCTCTAGACTTCGAAACTTCATCTGAACAGTCACGGTGCCTCTTTGTTTCCTGGTCTTCAAATCTAACACTGGACAACGCACTTCATCGCTCCCGAATCTGAGGCAGTCCCCAATAGAGGTCTCGGCGATGCCAATTATCTCATCTCGCATCATTCTATTCTCGTTCTTAATCATGATCTTAATCGTTTGATCCTCTATTTCTTCGTCATCTATTCTACATTTGAACTGTTCGTTCCAAACAGGACTGACGTTCCCGTTCTTATGCGTTTGCGTGCGCACTTTTTCTTGCAAGAAGAACAGTTGTACGTAAGGGTCCATTTTTTGTAATCTGCTCGTTTGTTGCAGTTGTTCCGCTGAAACGATCGTCAGTTCGAATATTCCTTTCGTCATCTTATTTATTATGTTTACTTTATTATTATTAGGTGTTACGTAGTAAAACTGCTGCTGGCGAATTATTAATTTACGTTTTATATGTTTATATTTGCTGCAAATTGTTTTAAAAATAATAGCCTCGTTCGAGACGTTGAAACTGCTTGAACAAACACATTTCTTTGACGTACACGACTACGATGTACTCACAAGTACTTTCTTCGAGAACTTTAACGTGCGTTTGGAGATTCGGTGAACAAGCGTATACGGCGAGAGTTTCGCGTAATTTTCCAGTTTCTTCGCAAGGCGTTCCGTTCGAGTATTGCAACGCGTAGCCGCGGATGCTCTTTTTCATTCCTGGTAGGAACAAAGATTTAGGGACGAAACCGTTGAATGAATAGTGATCGTTAACGGTCGTCATAATCGTTCCTCTAGAGTCTCTTGGTCTACTACTTTGCTCGGCAGCGTTACCATAAAGCGCGTTTAAGCGCGTTTCTGTGCCACTTTTGCTGAACTCTCCTAAAGAAGATTCTACATCGATCACGATGCGTTTCAAGGAATTGTCTAGAAAGGAATGATATTGCGTAATATTCTTTTCAAAACAAATTTCATAGCTCCACCATCCATGCGAAGATCGTTGACAACCTAGCTTTAAAAGCGCTTGGCGAGCCATAAAACGCTCTTTCGAATGTGTAGCTCGACTGAACGAATTGTTTGGTATAATACTACTATTATCTTCTTCCTCGTCTTTGTCCTGATTACGATTCGGGTTATTGTTATTATTGTCGTCGTATTTCTCGTTCAAGTCTTCTTCGTAATCGTCATCTTCATCTTCATCTTCTTCTACATTTTCTCCTTCTCCTTCACTACTTTTGCTCTCTCTCGAAGCACTGGAAGAAGAACAAGTCGTAATCGATTCGTTATTATTTTCTTCAGTACTACCATCCGAGCTGCTGCTGCTGCTGCTACTACTACTACTGCTACTACTACTACTACTACTGCTGCTGCTGCTGGACGAACCCGATGAGCAAGTTTTTTGCTGCTGTTCCTCTTTTTGATATTCGTTCCTCGATTGTTGATTATGAAACTCGTCTTGAATATTTTGCGTCTCTAATTGACAAACGAACGCACATCCCAACTTTGCAGCGTTTACAGCTATTAAATCTTCGGCAAACAAATCTTTCTTTGTCGTTTTCATCGTCACCTCGCCTCTTCTCGCGCGTTCTATGAGTACTTTCTCATCTCTTTCCTTCAGATCCATTAAAGCTTTTGCCACTTTCGTAGCGACGTCGTTTCTAGTCTCTAAATCAAACGCTTCTTCGCACGCGGTCGTTAACGCGTACGAATCGAATTGCGTAAACGGGGCGCGAATCTTTGTCTGTTCAACAGCAGCGAGTGCAAAATTTGAACGTTTTGGAAGCGGAACGGCTTTTCGAGATTTTAAAACTTGCGCCGGGTTCGCGCTTACGCCGCCACACTTTTGCACTATACATTGCATCACAGCTTTCGCTTGTACTAAATCATCCAAACTCTTCGTCTTTGAGTTTTGATTTCGTTCCATCAAATACGACCATCGTAACTCTTTGAAACACTCAATCGCGACCGAGTCGCATAACTCGCATCCAAAACCTTCGCCAGCCTCGATTGCTAATCTTTTATACTCCTCCATGTTCTCATAATCTTTCCCACGTCTTTTATCTCGTCTTCTCTTCACGTTAATCTCTAAATCCATTCTTCTTTTGTCTTCGCGTTTCTGACGTTTCCTTTGATCCATTTCTGCTCGTTCTTGTTCCGATATTACTATTTCTTGTTTATTATTGATATTATTAGTGTTGAGCTCTACGCGTACGGTCTCGCCTCCCTCGACCGTCATCGTCGTCAAGAACACCTCGTTACTACGCAGTATTCCATTATTATTATTATTATTATTGTTGTTATTATTACCACTACTACTACTACTACTACTGCTACTTTTCGTATGTCTCAATAAATCAATCATCCTCTCTCTCTCCTCCTGTGCTTTCGTCTTCGTAAAACTGATCCCTTCTCTGTCATAGAACCTCACACTTTCTTCGTAGTGACCACGTTTCTCTTCATAGTGCTTATTAACAGAGTTCGTCGTGAAATGCTCGAGCTCGAGTTCTTTGAGTACTTTTGATAATCGTTCATCGTTATTATTATTATTATTATTATTATTATTATATTCGTAACGTGCAGTGAGTGGTAAAACGAAGTCGATGCAAGTATCCGGTACATGTTTAGTAATCATGCGATCGTTCCGCTCAACGAGCGATCGTACGGGAGCTATAAATATCATAACTATCAGTACTGATACGAGGCGTTCTATTTTCAGTGTAATCATCGGATTATTGTTGATCATGTTCTGTTTAAAATAGATGTAAATAATGGATCATTTTTTAAGGCGGGTGTGTGTAAATAAATAATATGTTGTGCTTTACATTTTGCGTCTCACACACACGCACACGCGCGAACATACTCTCGATCTAAACTTTGATTACTTCGTAGCGACGTTTCCGATTTCGCCGAGTTCTTGTACGAAATCGTCTCCGCCGCTCATATCAGTCGCGCCGTACAAGACAGATTTCGCGCGACCGTTCGCGCGTTCTCTTTGAGCGAGTTCGCGTAAAGCTAAGACTTCCGTGTAACAACCACCGCCGAGAACGAACGCGATCGCCGATGCGTATCCTCCAGAGTCAGCGAAACCATCTTGTCTTGGAGGTTGCTGCGTGCGTTGCGAAGACGAAGCTTTGCAATCAAAGTATGCAAAAGTATCACAGACTTGATCGTCCGTGGGTTGATTCGCTAATAAGGCTTCAACTGCTGCGGCTATTGGAAGCTGTCGTTCGCCCGATAATAAATGTTTGGCAGTTTTCGTGATCAAATCGACGGATTGACCGTAAAATCTATCCGCCCAATCTAAAATATCCGCGTTTGATCTGCTGCTACTGTTATTATTACCACCGCCGCCTTTTTGCGTTTGTAAACTTTGGTTCAGAGAGAGCATTTTTTTTACGTAGTTATAGGCTCCGACTTCGCACCCTGAAGCTCTTAAAGCGCCTTCGATTGCCTCGTCATCGATTCCTTTA
>Ga0209830_10002551_pt1 | contig 14579 bp, 10 predicted proteins | sample ArcticOcean_MG_C_12_FD_187439 | JGI IMG/M metagenome (GOLD analysis project Ga0209830, IMG submission 187439) | Marine microbial communities from western Arctic Ocean - ArcticOcean_MG_CB8_130 (SPAdes) (version 2) | ecosystem: Environmental > Aquatic > Marine > Oceanic | place: Arctic Ocean...
AATATATTCAGATTGACATTAAGAAAAAACTTGATAAAAACAATACTTACGTTTTTAATTTTGGTCAAAGTGTAGTAGATAATAATGAAGAAAATAAACTTCCGTTTTTTAAGTATGCTTTTTCGACTGGAGAATATATTGATTCACTATCTCTTTCAGGAAATATAACAAGTTCCTTTGAAAGAAACTCTGATGATTTTATTTCAACTTTTTTATATCCAATAAATGAAAAATATTTTGATTCAATAATATACAATGGATTTCCAAATTATGTTGGCAGTACTCTAGATTCTACCAATTTTAAAATGACCAACTTGAAAAAAGGCAAATATTTATTAGTGGCACTAAAAGATGAAAATAGTAATTACAAATTTGATCCTGAATTTGAAAAAATTGGATTTATTGATGATTTCGTAAATCTACCTACAAAAGATAGTTTAAAAATAAAATTATTTAAAGAAGAGATTTCTTTTAAAAGTTTTAAACCATTTTTAGAGTCAAAAAACAGGATAGGCTTTGGGTTTAAAGGCAATTACAAGAATACTGAAATTAAATTAATCGATGATAAAAAAATAGAATCCATTATTACTAAAAACAAAGATTCAGATACTCTAAATTACTGGTTTAAAACCAATAAATATGATTCTCTAAGATTCATTGTTAAAGCCCCAGCTTATAAAGAAAACTACACATTGAAATTTAAAGAAATGGACAAAGATTCGTTAGTAATTAATCCATCCATAAAATCAGTTTTAGAACTTAACGACAAGTTTAAAATTTTTAGCAATATTCCTTTAAGTTATATCAACAAAAAACAAATCAATATTTTAAATAAAGATTCTCTTTTAGTTCCTTTTAAAGTTGAGATAGATAAAAACAACTTTGATTTAAATTTTGATTTTGAATTATTGCCCAATGACAATTATATCATTAACCTATATCCAAATGCAATTGTAGATTTTTTTGATGCAACAAATGACACAATTAGTTATAAATTCAAAACTAAAAGCAGAACAGATTACGGAACCTTAAAACTCGGAATAAGTAATGTTAAAGCATTTCCTATTATAGTTCATTTAACTAATAATAAAGATGAAGTAATTAGAAAAAAAATATTGAACTCTTTTGATGATCCTTGCGTTTTTGAGTATTTAAAACCTGCTGATTATTTTGTAAAAGTCATTTTTGACAAAAATAAAAATCAAATGTGGGATACTGGGAGTTTTTTAAATAGAATACAGCCTGAAAAGGTGTTTCACTACGAAGAAGAAATTGTAATTAGAGCAAATTGGATACTTGAAGAAAAAATTGTTGTAAAATGAAAAAAATTTCCATCATAATTTTGGTTATTCTTGGACTATATATATTTAATATTTTTTGGAGTACAGGTTATTTTAGAATAATTGAAAATAAGTTTGAAGGGGAAATATTAACTAAAATAAATATTGTTGGAGCTGAAGACATTACTATAAATCACATTGATAGTTTTGCTATAGTATCTTCAACAAAAAGAAAAGCTTTCCCTGCAAATGAACAAGAAAAAGGAGGCCTATATTATATCGACCTAAAGAAAATTGAATCAGAACCTATTCTTCTAACAAAAAATTTTAATAAACCTTTTGCTCCTCACGGAATTTCAATTTTCAAAACAGACAGCATCACTACAATTGCTGTTGTAAACCATACCATTGAAAAAGAATACATAGAAGTTTTTAAATTAATTGGAACTAAACTTACTCATTTAAAAACGCTTGATAATCCGATGATTTTAAGTCCAAACGATGTTGTTTTAATTAATGAAAATAGTTTGTATTTCACTAACGATCACAAATATAAAGATGGAATATTACGTTTAGCTGAAGATTATTTAGGGTTACCTATTTCAAATGTTGTTTTTTTTGACGGATTTAAATTCAAAGAAGTTGCAAACGGGATATCATTTGCTAATGGAATTAATTATAATTCACAAAAAGAATTGCTTTTTGTTGCTTCTCCTAGAAAATTTTATATAAAAGTATTTAAAAAAAATAATGATAATTCTTTATCCTTTATTGAAGATATTTACTGTGGAACAGGTGTGGATAATATTGAATTTGATGTAGACAATAAGCTCTGGGTAGGAGCTCATCCTAGTCTTCTACATTTTGATTCATATTCTAAAGGCAACAACGAGTTTGCACCATCAGAAATTATATCAATAAATTACATTGAAAAGAATAATTATATTAAAGAAAATATTTATTTAGAAAAAGGACAAGCGATGTCTGGATCAACAGTTGCCGCACCTTTTGGAAATCTAATTCTAATGGGAAATGTAATGGATGATCATTTTCTTGTATTAAGAAAATGATTTAATATCTAAGATGAAATTTTAGCTTTCAAGAAATCTCTATTCATTCTAGCTATATTCTCCAATGAAATACCTTTTGGACATTCAACTTCGCAAGCACCAGTATTAGTACAATTACCAAAACCTTCTTCATCCATTTGTTTAACCATATTTAAAACCCTTTCATTAGCCTCTATTTTACCTTGTGGAAGGAGAGAAAATTGAGAAACTTTTGCAGAAACAAATAACATTGCGCTTGAATTTTTACAGGTAGCTACACATGCTCCACAACCAATACAAGTAGCCGCATCGAAAGCTTTATCAGCATTCTTTTTCTCAATTGGAATAGAATTAGCATCTTGTGTATTACCTGATGTATTAACAGAAATATATCCTCCTGCGTGCTGAATTCTGTCAAATGAAGAACGATCGACTACTAAATCTTTAATAACTGGAAATGAATTCGCTCTAAAAGGTTCAATATAAATTGTATCTCCATTCTTAAATTTCCTCATGTGTAACTGACACGTAGTTACAAGTCTATCTGGACCATGAGCTTCGCCATTAATAAACATAGAACAAGATCCGCATATCCCTTCTCTACAATCATGATCAAAAGCTACAGGATCAATTCCTTTTACAGTTAACTGTTCGTTAAGAACATCCATCATTTCTAAAAATGACATATCGGGTGAAATATTTTCAATATCGTAAGAAACAATTTTACCTTTATCGTTAGAATTTTTTTGACGCCAAATTTTTAATTTAAGTTTCATCCTATTTATAAGATCTAGTTTTTAATTCTATATTTTCATAAATCAATTCCTCTTTATGTAAAATTGCCTCTGATGGGTCTCCTTTATTTTCCCATGCAGAAACAAAAGCAAAATTTTTATCGTCTCTAAGTGCCTCTCCTTCTTTAGTTTGAGATTCTTCTCTAAAATGCCCTCCACATGATTCTGTTCTTTCCAAAGCATCTTTAGCAAACAATTCTCCTAATTCTAGAAAATCGGAAACTCTAACTGCTTCTCCTTCTTTAGTTTGAGATTCTTCTCTAAAATGCCCTCCACATGATTCTGTTCTTTCCAAAGCATCTTTAGCAAACAATTCTCCTAATTCTAGAAAATCGGAAACTCTAACTGCTTTGGCTAAAGGTTCGTTAAAAGAATTTTCTGTACCAGGAATAGAAATATTTTTATAAAAATCTTTTCTTAATAATTGAATTTCTTCAATTGCTTCATTTAATTCTTTCACATTTCTAGACATTCCGCATTTATTCCAGATAATTTTACCTAATTTTTTATGGAAATAATCAACAGTTTTAGTCCCGTTATTATTAACTAATAATTCGATTTTATTTTTAACAGATTTTTCAGCTTCCTCAAATTCTTTAGAATCAGTAGAAATTGATCCAGTTCTAATATCATCTGCTAAATAGTCTCCTATAGTATAAGGAAGAACAAAATACCCGTCTGCTAATCCCTGCATAAGCGCAGAAGCCCCTAAGCGGTTAGCTCCATGATCAGAGAAGTTAGCTTCTCCAACTGCAAAACATCCTGGAATAGTAGTCATTAAATTATAGTCTACCCAAACACCACCCATCGTATAATGTACTGCTGGATAAATCATCATTGGAGTTTCATACGGATTTTGATCAACAATTTTTTCATACATCTGAAACAAATTACCGTATTTTGATTTTATAACTTCTTTACCTAATTCTTTTACTAAGCTTAAATTGTTTTCGTCTAAACCTTTTAAATGAGCTTTTTCTTTACCATATCTAATTATCGCAGAAGCAAAATCTAAAAAAACAGCTTCACCTGTTTTATTTATTCCAAAACCAGAATCACATCGTTCTTTGGCAGCTCTAGAAGCTACATCTCTAGGAACTAAATTCCCAAAAGCCGGATACCTTCTTTCTAAATAATAATCTCTCTTATCTTCAGCTAAATCCACTGGTTTTAATCTTCCTTCTCTAATTGCTATAGAATCACTTTTTGATTTTGGGACCCAAATTCTACCATCATTTCGTAAAGATTCTGACATCAAAGTTAATTTTGACTGATGATCTCCTGAAACTGGGATACAAGTTGGATGAATTTGAGTAAAACAAGGATTTGCAAAATATGCACCTTTTTTATGAATTTTCCAGGAAGCAGAAACGTTACTTCCCATTGCATTAGTTGATAAATAGAATAAATTTCCATAACCTCCTGAGGCAATAACTACAGCATGAGCTGAATGTCTCTCTATTTTTCCGTTAATTAAATTTCTTGTAATAATCCCTCTAGCTTTACCATTAACCTTAACAAGGTCCATCATTTCATGTCGATTAAACATTTGTATTTTTCCTCTAGCTATCTGTCTATTCATAGCAGAATAAGCTCCAAGTAATAATTGTTGTCCTGTTTGTCCTTTAGCATAGAAGGTTCTGGAAACTAAAACTCCTCCAAAAGATCTATTGTCTAAAAGTCCTCCATAATCTCTAGCAAAAGGAACTCCTTGAGCTACACACTGATCTATAATATTTGCAGATACTTCTGCTAATCTATATACGTTTGCTTCACGAGATCTATAATCTCCACCCTTAACAGTATCATAAAACAGTCTATGAATGGAATCTCCATCACCTTGATAATTTTTTGCAGCATTAATTCCTCCTTGAGCAGCAATAGAATGAGCTCTTCGAGGAGAATCTTGAAAACAAAATGATTTTACGTTATACCCTAATTCGGCTAAAGTGGCTGCTGCAGAACCTCCTGCTAATCCTGTCCCAACTACAATTACATCAATTAATCTTTTATTAGCTGGACTAACTAAACGAATATTATTCTTGTGGTTTACCCATTTTTTAGAAATTGGACCTTCAGGAATTTTAGCGCTTAATTTAGTCATGTTTTAGTTATTTAAATAATGAAAAATTGCTATAAAACTAAACCCAAAAGGGATCCCTAATGCATATAAGTTAGTAAAAAAATTTACTAGGTAATTATACTTATTATTGATACCCATCGACTGAAAAGCAGATGAGAATCCATGTAAAAGGTGAAGAGATAAAAACCCAAAAGAAATAACATATAATATTACTTTCACTAAATCCTCAAATTTGTGAGAAAGCTCAGTATAATATCTGTTTGGATCTTCTGGCAAAAACTCCACATACTTATAATTCATCTCAGGAATCCAAAAATCATAGAAATGTAAAATTAAAAATGATAATACAACTGCTCCGGAAATAATCATATTTCTAGACATCCAGCTAGCATTGCTTGATCCTTTATATTTGACATACTTTACTTTCCTTGATGACCTGTTTTGAAAGTCTAAAACAAAACCCATAACAAAATGAAAAATCACCCCGAAAATCAAAATTGGTTGTGCTATAAATTGTACAACAAAGTTTGAACCCATAAAATGCGAGAATTGATTAAAAACTGATTCGCTGAAAACAGAAGTTATATTAATTATAAAGTGTTGAAGGAGGAAAATAATTAAAAATAGGCCTGAAACAGCCATAGCTATTTTTCTAATTATTGAAGTTTGAATTACGTTACTCATTACTGAATTATAAATAATTACAGTACAAAATTAACCTATGAGTAGTTATAAGACAATAAAAACATAACTTTTATTTTATATCAAACTTTTCTGACACATCACCTATTACTATTTCATATTGTCCCTTTTTTAAATAAAATTTACCATTAGCTGATTTTTCAATTTTATTTTTTTTGGCCATATTTTTATTTGGATATACTATTGGTAAATCTATTTTTTGAAAACCCTCTTCTAAAATTAATTTCATTTTATAAATTAAATTTTTATCATTGTCTAAAAGCCTCATAGTTAGGTGCTGATCTTTGATGGAATATAAATTAAAATAATGGCTAGGTAAATTAAACTCAGACCAATTATATGTTCTCCCCCCCCATCTTGATGAAAAATTAATATCTTTTGGAATTATATAATGGTTTTGTTTTAAATTTCTTTTTTCAAGAAAAGAATAAATAATTGATAAATCCATTTTATAAATTGATCTTCCGTGTGTCCCAATTAATAAATCTTTTGCTCTTTTTTGAATAACTAAATCATGTGTAGCTACTTTTTGTAAACCTTTATTAAAAGAATTCCAGCTCAATCCTTTATCAAAACTCATGTACACGCCATTATCAGTTCCTAGATAAAGTAAATCTTCGTAATATGGATCTTCTTTTATTACATTAACAGATGAAATTGGCAGATTTGAATCTAAAGATTTCCAGTTTTCGCCATTATCTTCAGTAACAAAAACATAAGGTTTAAAATCATCAAATCTATAACCGTTCAAAGTAACATAAATCCTATTTTCTTTGTGCTTTGAAAAACCAACTCTGCTAACCCACAGATTTTTAGGTAAGTCATTAGAAATAATTTTCCAATTATTTCCCCCATCAAATGATAACTGAACTAAGCCATCGTCGGATCCAGTAACTAATTTTCCGAATTTAAAAATCGATTCATCTATTGTAGATAAAGTGCCAAATGGAACATTTCCTTTTTTAATTCCGTTTGTTAAATCCTGAGATTTAAATGACCATTTATCACCCTTATTATAAGAAATATGGAGTTTGTTACTGCCTAGATATAATACGTCTTGATTGTGTGAAGAAAGCAAAATAGGTGTTTGCCAGTTAAATCTGAGAGGAGACTCTCCTAATTCGTGTTTTGGCTTTATATATGTTCTTTTAGATTTATTAATTCTATAATAAACTCCAAACTGGGAACCTGTATAAATAATATTGGAATCCCTATTATCAATTTGAACTTGCATTCCATCACCTCCCATAATAGATCTCCAATTGTTTTGTCCAGTTTGATGCCATCTTAAACTTTCTTTCGATGTACTGCTAGCCATCCAAACACCGTTATCTTGAAGACCACCATAAACATTATATGGAACTTCATCATCAACGTTAATAGTATAAAATTGTCCAACACTTGGTTGATTTAATTTTAACCAATTTTCACCATTATCGTAACTAATATTAACACCTCCATCATTCCCGTTTATTAGATGATTAGGGTTTTTTGGATTTATCCATAAATCATGATGATCTACATGAACATTAGGATAATCAATTGATTCATAAGTGATCCCACCGTCTACAGATTTTATAAAAGGAACTCCGTATATATAAATATGGTCTTTATTTACAGGTGAAACATGCACTTTTCCAAAATAATATCCATAAGTATTGTATAGTCTATCTAAATAATATGAATTTTTCAAGGTCCAGTTTAAGCCCCCATCATCACTTCTATAAACTTGAGCTCCAATAATTGGAGTTTCAAACATAACCGTATTAGCATCTTCTAGGTAAAGTTTTAAATCAGATGGGTTTATTAAATCTGACTTTACTAATTCTTTGATTTTTTTAGAATTATACTTTTTAGGAAAATTATTTGATTTAAGAAATTTATTCAATTTTAAATCATCTGTTTTTAATAATTCTTCTTTTGTAATCGTTTCAAAATAATTTTTAGACAATTCAGATTTAATCACTAAATCTTTACTTTTAGGACGTCTAAATTGATTGTCAACAACAGCGTAAAGAGTGTTACTATTAAAAACTGATAATCCGATTCTTCCAACTCCACTCCCAACTGGAAATCCGCTTTTTTTCGTAGAAACTAAATTCCATGAGTTCCCTGAGTCGTTAGATTTATAAATTCCCGACTTATCTCCATTTCCTTTGAAATCCCACGCTTTTCTAGATTTTTGCCAAGATGATGCAAATTGAATATTAAAATTATTTGGATCTATATCTAAATCAATTATGCCTGTATTTTCATCTATATATAAAGTATTCTTCCAGGTTAATCCTCCGTCAATAGTTTTAAATATTCCTCTTTCTTTATTTTTTGAATATAAATGTCCTAAAGCAGCGACAACTATTTCATTAGGATCGCTAGGGTTTATCATAACTTTACCAATGTGATGAGAATCATTTAATCCAATATTTTCCCAGGTTTTTCCGTTGTCATTAGATTTTAATATTCCAATACCAGCATATGAAGACCTTGATGAGTTGTTTTCTCCAGTACCTACAACTATTAGTCTAGTATTCCATTCTACATCAAAATCACCAATATTTTGGGTGTTGGAATTATCCATAATGGGACTGAATGTGTTACCGTTATTAACTGTATGCCAAAGTCCACCTGAGGCATACGCTACATAAAATTCTGACGGATTATTAGGGTTTACTTCAATATCAGTAACCCTCCCACTCATTACACTAGGCCCAATATTTTTAAATTCTAAATTCTTTACTAACGAATTTTCAATTAATTCATTTTGAACATTCAAACTTTGCAAGATATCATTTGAACTTGTAGAAACTTGAGAAAAACCTGATGTATATAATATTGATAATAATATCGAGTATAAATATTTCATTCTGTATAATTGTGTTTAGTTGTACCTTAAATATACTATTTTTGAATTTTAAATATAAATATGAAATATTTTCCAATTACTAATACTTTATTTGTTAAAAACAGAAAACATTTTATTGAAAACATGTTAGATAATAGTGTGGCTTTTTTTAATTCTAATGATTCCTATCCAGTAAGTGCAGACACTACATTACCTTTTGAACAGCATCGTGATTTGTTTTATTTAAGTGGTGTAAATCAAGAGGAAACCATTTTACTTATTTATAAAAATAATGATTCTATTTATCAAGAAATTTTATTTCTTACAAAGCCTAATGACCTATTAACTCATTGGGAAGGCGAAAAACTAAATGAAGAAAAAGCTTATACTATTTCAGGTATAAAGACAGTGTATTGGCTAGATCAACTTGATGATGTTATAAAAAAAATAATGCAAAATGTTAAAGTTTTGTATTTGAACAAAAACGAACATTATAGAGCGAAAGTAGAAACCGAAACTAGAGAAAAAAGGTTTAATGATTGGATTAAAAAAGAGTATCCTTCAAAAAATGTTAAAGGCAGTAATCCAATACTTCAAAAATTAAGATCTGTAAAAAGTTCATTAGAAATTGAATTAATTCAAAAAGCTTGTGATATTACTGAAAAAGGATTTAGAAGAATTTTAAATTTTGTAAAACCTGGTGTTTGGGAATATGAAATTGAAGCAGAATTCTCTCATGAGTTTTTAAGGAATAGATCTAAAAAATTTGCATATTCTCCAATTATTGCATCAGGAAAAAATTCAACAATATTACATTACATAGAAAACAACAATCAATGTCTAGAAGGAGATGTTTTGCTTTTAGACGTTGGAGCTGAATACGCAAATTATTCTAGTGATATGACTAGAACAATTCCTGTATCTGGTAGGTTTTCTGAGAGACAAAAAGCAATATATAATTCTGTTTTACATGTTAAAAACGAAGCAACTAAATTATTAAAACCGGGTGTTATGTGGAAAGATCATTATCACGAAGTAGGTAAAATAATGAGCTCAGAATTATTAAAATTAGGTCTTTTGACAAAAAGTGATATTCAAAATCAAACAAAAGAAAATCCTGCTTTTAAAAAATATTTTACACATGGAGTTTCTCACAATTTAGGGTTAGATACCCATGACTATGGAGATTTGAGTTATCCAATTGAAAAAAATATGGTTTTTACAGTAGAACCTGGAATTTATTTGCCAAAAGAAAATTTTGGCATAAGACTTGAAGATGATGTTGTTGTACAGGAAAATTCAGAACCTATCAACCTTATGACAAACATCCCAATTGAAGTTGAAGAAATTGAAAATTTAATGAATTCTTAAAACAGTTATTTTGAAAATATCAAACGATTACAAAAAGTTTTTTAAAAGATATGGGCCTATTATTTTTATAATGTGTGTTTTTTCAATTATTGTAATAACTTCTTTTTACTTTATACTTCAACCTAAATTAAGCTTGCCTATTTACAGTCCATCAATGGTTTCTGAAGAACTAGTCGAAGAAGATATTAGGTATGTTAAAAAATACCATGTCATCAATAATTTTTCTCTTACCAATCAAAATGGAAAACTTGTTACCCAAGAATTTTATGAAAACAAAATATACGTAGCAGATTTTTTTTTCACCACATGTCCTGATATTTGCCCAATAATGACTGAAAACATGGGCTATTTACAAAAGGAGTTAAAAAACCAAACTGATATTTTGTTGGTTTCATTTTCGGTAACCCCAGAAGTGGATTCTGTTGATAAATTAAGAGTTTATGCTGATCTAAAGGGAGTTGACGATTCCAAATGGAATTTATTTACTGGAGATAAAAAAGATATTTATGAACTTGCTAGAAAATCTTTTTTAGTAGCAAAAAATGATGGGGATGGCGGTAAATATGATATGATTCACACTGAAAATTTTGTTTTAGTTGACAAAGAAAAGAGGATTAGAGGGTTTTATGACGGAACCGATACAAAACAAATGGATCAGCTTTTAAGTGATATTAAAATTCTTAAAAATTCTTATTAAAATGAAAAACTATATTTTAAGCGTAGTCTCAATCTTAACTTTTACACTTTACTCAAGTGCTCAAGAACTTATAATTGGAGAAGAAAGAATTGAGCCTGGACTAATCTTCATTTTTGAAGGCGCAATTAAAGATCATGTTTCTCCTTCGTCGATGCACTTGAAAGAAAATCAAACTAACGTTCATATTGAAGCTAGAGTAAATTGGGATACCAAAAACATTCCTAAAGGTAGTCCTAAGGGTGGTTTTATTCCTTATTTACATATTACTGCTCAAATTATAAGTGAAAAAACAGGACTTAGTACTTTTATTGATCTTCTTGCCCACATAAATTTAATTGATAATTTTCATTATGCTAGAAACATTTCTCTTCCTGGAAAAATTAATGAATTATATAGTGTAAAATTTTCTGTTGTTCCTCCAACAAATATTGAACTAGCTCTTCACAACGATTGGAATAAAACATATGGAAACGTACTTTTCAGGGATTCAAGTTTTACATATAAAAATGTTGATTTTGAAGAAATAGCAAAAGCATCAAGAAAATAATATATAGTTTTATTTATAATTTATTTCCAAATATAAATCTATAACCAATAAAGAATTCCGCTCCATGATTTGGAGCATATGCATAGGATGTGTCAAAGAAAGGGCTAAATCCTTTACTAAAATCAGGGTCATTAAAAGCAACTAAAGGAGATTCCTTTTGTCTAAAGTTAAATAAATTAAGTGCTCCAAAATACACTTCATTTTTGCTGCTCAATTTTCCATTAATATTAATATTGTGAAGACTAAATGGCTTACTCTTTTCAGGTCTTGAAATTTTACTAATCTGTCCATTATTATTCATATCAAAAACTAGTGGTAATTGCATTACTCCAACATAATTTGAAGTGGAATTTATAGACCAATTACTATTAATAGGAAATTTAATGTTTAATCCAGCCGTCCACTTAGGAGAGTGCTCCATGTCTAACATATATTTTATATTGTTTTTAAACTCTGCATATTTTACAATTTGATGATTAAAATTCAACGTAAGAGCAATACCGTTTAAAAATGAATGATTCCACGATCCGCTAATGCCTTTTGAATATGAATGTCCTTTAGAATTTTGATAAATAATATACTTTTGATCATCATAATTAGGTATAATTTTATTCGAAAAATGAGTGTAAAATAGATCTATATCAAAGTTTCCTGAGCCATTTAGCCCTGAGTAAATATAATTTGTATTTAAAATCAGACTTTTAGATTTTTCAGGTTTTAATTCTTCTAAAATTTTAACTTCTCTTTGTCCAGTTACAAAAGCATGATCTTCAGTAAATAAATTAACTAATCTAAAGCCAGTGCCAGCATTTAATCTAAAAGAAAGCCACTCACCTGGATTATGTTTAATATGAAAACTAGGAGCAAAAATAAATCCATGATCTTTAAAATGATCTACTCTTAATCCTCCAATTAGAGATGTTTTTTCAGAGGATTTAAATTGATCTTGAATCAATAGTCCTGGTATAAACTGATTCGAAGCATTATTTTTTATATCTCCCTCAACTACTATTTCTGTAGCTATAGTATTATCGTCATATAAATTATTTTTAATTGATAATCCATATAAAAAATCATGTTTATTATATTTCTTGCTTAGAGTGAACTGAGAAAAAAATATATCTTGGTTAGCTTTATAATAATCTGAACCATAATAACTATTTTGATTGTGCTTTGAATATGAATAATTCACCTCAAAATCTTCAATAAAATCAAATTCATAATTTCCAAATAGTTCAAATCTGTAAGTATAAATACTTTCACCATAAATATTTTCAGAGCCTCTTAATTTTTTATAATTCCCGTTTTTTAAAAATTCCTCCACTCCATTTCTTCTGTCTTCAAAATAATATCTTGAAGAAATTATAAATTGTTTTTTTGATTTCCTGTGAATATTCCATTTGTTAAAAATTGAAATCCTGTCAAGGTTAATATCATCTCCAAATCCATCACTATTGTAATCATCATAATCATTTTTACGATCCCAATTTAATCCAAAATAACCTGTTGTATTTCCAATTTTTGGAGTCAAAGTCATATTTATATAACTTTCCATATGAGAAGTTCCCTGGATATCTAAAGAAAGAAAAGGTTGATCCTCAGGATTTTTAGTTATTATATTAATTACCCCTGCAACAGCTTCTGATCCATATAAAGTACTGCTTGGTCCCTTTACAATTTCTAATCTATCAATTATCATATTAGGAATTCCGTTTAAACCATACACAGATGCTAAATTACCATACATTGGAATTCCGTCCATTAAAATAGAAGTGTAAGGTCCTTCCAATCCATTTATACTTATTGAGTTCGTGTAACATACTCCACAAGCAATTACTTCTTGAGCGCCATTTATAAGTTGAATAATTTTTGTAATATTAGTTCCAGCTGAAGGTAAAAACGAATTTATTTTTTTTGCAGTTATAACATTTACCTTTACAGGAGATTCTGTTACAAATTCATCTTTCATTGTTCCGGTCACTACAATTTCGTTTAGGCCATTAATATCTTCTTCTAAATAAATAATCAAATTATTAAAATTTAAAGCTTTATTATTCAAAGAAATTTTTTTTGAAATATGTCCTAGGTAAGAGATGAAAAGCTCATTCTCTTTTGAGAAATCAATATCAATTTCAAAATACCCATTATCATTAGTAATGACCCCTTTTTCCGATTTTAAAAGACTTACACTTGCGTATCCAAGATTGCCATAATCTGACTTAACAAAGCCCTTGACATTAGTAAATTGAGCAGTTATAAAAATAGGGAGGAAGAGAAAAAAATACTTCATTGAAATTAACCTAAAGCGACATCTAAAATCATCATAATAATAAATCCGCCTATAAATCCTAGAGTAGCAATATCAGTATTTTTATCTTGTTGGGTTTCCGGAATTACTTCTTCAACTACAACAAAAATCATAGCTCCAGCTGCAAAAGCTAAAGCATATGGTAGGATTGGGGTAAAAAAGGTTACAGCAACTGCTCCTATAACAGCAGCTACTGGTTCGACTGCTGCAGAAGCTTGACCATACATAAAGCTTTTCCATCTACTCATACCTTGTCTTCTAAGTGGCATTGAAACTGCAATTCCCTCAGGAAAATTTTGAATACCAATTCCTATTGCTAAAACAACTGCTCCTGTAATTGATGCTTCAGGAATTCCTGCAGCAACTCCTCCAAAAAGAATGCCAATTGCTAATCCTTCAGGAATATTATGCAAAGTTATTGCTAATGTTAATAACGTAGTCCTTTGCCATGGGGTCTTAATCCCTTCTGCTTCTTTAAAATTAATATGCATATGGGGAAGAACTTTATCTAGACCAAAAATAAAAAGAGCTCCCAAAGCAAATCCAATTGCAGCAGGCATAACTTTTACAAATCCTTCGCCTTCACTCATTTCAATTCCTGGGGCAAGTAAACTCCAAAAACTAGCAGCAACCATTATGCCCCCCGTAAACCCTAACATTCCATCTAAAAAAACTCTATTCATTGTTTTAAATAAAAAAACAAATGAAGCTCCAAAAGCTGTCAGCCCCCATGTAAAAAGGGTAGCATATAAAGCTCCTAAAACTGGATCAGTATTTTCAAAAAAAGTGACGATATCTTGAAACATAAAAAATTAAATTTTGGTTATATATAAATTACTAGCTGTTTTAATAGAAATAGTTAAATTGGATTCATCTAAACCTACATGTAAAGATTGATCAAATTCC
>Ga0209830_10002552_pt1 | contig 14579 bp, 7 predicted proteins | sample ArcticOcean_MG_C_12_FD_187439 | JGI IMG/M metagenome (GOLD analysis project Ga0209830, IMG submission 187439) | Marine microbial communities from western Arctic Ocean - ArcticOcean_MG_CB8_130 (SPAdes) (version 2) | ecosystem: Environmental > Aquatic > Marine > Oceanic | place: Arctic Ocean...
GGGGATTGATCTCTCGTAAGCTCTTGTAGTCGAGACCGAGACGCCCCATCACATCTGGACGGTAATTTTCCACTAGAATATCTGCGTTCCTGACCAGATCGAAGACGAATTCCTTCGCATTCGTCGCCCGCAGATCGACGCTGATATTGCGCTTCCCAGCATTCTGCTGGTGATAGTAGCCGGGAATACCGGCTATGACTTTGCCCCATAGCCGGGTGACGTCGTTGCCTGGCGGTTCCACTTTAACCACGTCGGCCCCCAGGTCGGACATCATCCGGCCGGCGAAAGGACCCGACAAGACGCGGGAAAAATCCAGTACTTTCAGGCCGTAAAGGGGATAGGTAGAATCACTCATAGGGCCCTCTCAGTAGTTTCTGACCGTTCTCTAGAATATGCGGTTTATTTACCTTATTCTCGTTACCCGCGTTGTTCACCAGGATGTCCACGGTGCCGAATGCTGTGCCTGGGTCATGTCGGTGACGATATCCTCCTGCTCAAGCAGGGACTCAAGCGTGGCATCAACCCCTAGTTCAACACCTTCATTTCTGAACACGCCAACGTAGCCAAACCGGCCATTGCCCGCCATGATGATTTTACCGGTTGGTGCGTCTTCGCGGCACATGTATAAAACTGCCGGTGTCACCAGCGACGGCGCACGTGCTGGATCAGGATGGTCCAGGTCTTCATCAAGCCCGGGTACAGTATTCGTCAAGCGGGTTGCTGCCGCAGGGGCCAGCGTGTTAACCCTGACGTTATGCGACGCGCCTTCCCTTTCGAGCACATTCATCAATCCAACCATAGCCATCTTTGCGGCACCATAATTCGCCTGGCCAAAGTTGCCGAAGATGCCGGAGGTCGAGCTGGTAAAGACAATGCGACCCCAGTTTTTGGCATACATTATTGGCCAGGCGGCATGTGTTACATAGGCCGATCCGTTGATATGGACATTCATCACGATATCCCAGTGATCCAGGGTCATATTCTTAAAAGACTTGTCTCGAAGGATGCCCGCGTTATTCACCAGGATGTCCACGGTACCGAATTCTGCCACCGCATCGTCCACGATACTCTTTGCTCCGGCCCTGACAGATACCGAGGCTTTATTGGCAATGGCAATGCCCCCCCCAGCTTTGATTTCATCTACTACCTGGTCAGCCATATCGCTGGCACCTTCACCAGCAGCACTACCGCCCAGGTCGTTAACGACAACCTTTGCCCCTCTTTTCGCAAACTCCAGCGCATGAGCCCTACCGATACCACCACCGGCGCCCGTGATGATGACTACCTTGTCTTTAAAATCATCCATTCAAGTCTCCCCTGATCAATTTATGAAACTTTGCTTGAGTGGTAACTCGCCCTACGCAAGACGTGCTCGAATCGCCGTGCGGGAAGCAGGGCTGACTCACCTTATTCTCCTGCGGTTTAGGCGACTGCTTTAGCCGTCTCATTGCTGGGGAACCATCTTGAGAAAAGGCTATATGAGGATATGAAAAGTTGACTGCCTCTCCCAGCCCATACAAACGCGAGCGACTAGCAATCCAAGCATTCCAAATAACGCGGCCCAGGGAGTGACGATAGTAAAAAACGACCAAAGCAGGATCCCCAGACCTAAGACTATTTTTCCGCCGAAACAATCGGACAAAAATCCACGCATTACCTGCATAAGCAAATAACCAACATAATAAGACAAAAGTACTGTGCCTTAGGTTTGAAGATCCCAGTTGTATTGTTCGGCCATTGCGATTGTCGCGACCGAAATGTTGACCCTGTCGATATACCACATAAAAGTTGCAGCACATCAATATGACTGTAAACCGAACCTTCCAATCCCAATTCTTTGTTTTGCAGAGACATGACAGCCTTTTTTTCATAATGTGACTCAATTAACTCTCTGTAAGGAAACGCAGAGTTCCATGAAGGCATTTCGCCTGAATTGACTGATGCGACACTCAGGCCTAGCAGTTCAACAGTTTTACCAAGTGTCGATGAATGGTCTCTTTTTCCCTGTTCTCGTAGGTGCTTGGGGGATAGCGTTTAGCCCCGCGACAATCCAGTCGCGAGAAATTGCCGGGTCAATCACATCCTCGATGCCATAAAACTCAGCCGAATTAACCGCTCTCGCTCGATCATAAGCTTTATCTACCTGTTCTTTGAAAACCCTTATGCGCTCTTCGGCGCTATCCATCTCTTGGAATTCACTCCTGTAAGCTAACTTAACGCTGCCTTCGATCGCCATGCCGGCGAATTCTGCCGTCGGCCATGCAGCTGTAAAGAAGGGGACCTTTGAGCTTCCCCCGCACATGGCCTGCACTCCTAAGCCGTAGGCCTTTCGTATAATGAGACCAAACATAGGCACGGATAAATTAGCTCCCGTGTTAAACATGCGTGCGCAATGTCGCACCAGGGCCGTTTTTTCGACTTCCGGACCAACCATAACCCCAGGACAATCCATGATTGAGACTATAGGTAGATCAAAAGCGTCACACAATTGTAAGAAACGGGCGCCTTTATCTGCGCCGTCTGAATCAATCGCGCCGCCAATGTGATGTGGATTGTTTGCAATCAATCCCATGGGCTTACCTTCTACTCTAATCAGAGAAGTGATAATTCCAATGCCGAAGTTTTTACGAATCTCTAAGATTGAATCTTTGTCTGCTAACGTTTCGATGACATCGCGAACGTTATAGATTTCTTTTCTATTCTCAGGAACAATTTTGCGCATTTTTCGTTGATCTGGCGCCTCCCAAGTGTCTATTGCGCCTTGGAAATAAGAAATATATTGTTTGGCCACCTTGGTGGCTTCGACTTCGTCCTCAACTAAAACATCGATTACACCGTTTGTTACTTGAGAATCCGTGGGTGCTACTTCGTCCGGTGCGAAGATACCCAGACCTCCTGCTTCTATCATCGCCGGGCCGCCCATGCCTATGATGGAATTTTTAGTCGCAATGATGACGTCGCAACAAGCTAGTAGGGCTGTATTACCAGCAAAACAATAGCGTGAATTGATGCCTACTAAGGGCACTAAACCTGAAAGTCTAGACCACTGAGTAAAGGTTTCTGTCTCCATGCCCAAACCACCCGCGCCATCGGTATCTCCAGGTCTGCCGCCTCCGCCTTCTGAATAAAGAATTACCGGTAGTTGAAATCTTTCGGCTAGCTGAAATATACGATCTTGTTTATTGTGGTTCCATAAGCCTTGAGTACCAGCGAGCACGGTATAGTCGTAGTGCACAACAGCGCAACGCGATTCTGTTTTTTGAAAAAGAGCGCCATTAACATGCCCTACACCCATTATTAGACCATCTGCAGGCGTATTCTCTCTCAGCCATTCAACGGTTCTTCTTGTGCGCTGAGCTGCTAGAACCATTGATCCGTACTCAATAAATGTGTCGGCATCACACAAGTCAGCAATATTTTCTCTAGCTGTGCGCTGATTATGCTGTCGTCGACGTTCTACAGCCTTAGGGCGATTTTCGTCATATAAATGAGCGTGACGATCGAAATTTTCCTGCAGATCTGGGCGAATTTCATCGAGATCAATTTGATCATGGGCTTCATAGTTTAAGTCGCCGACATCTCCTTCTTCGATAAATACTAGTGGATGTCCTTCGATTATGATTTCACCCTCTGAGACGGAGAGTGAATGAATAATTCCATTTCGATCGGCCCTGATTTGGTGTTCCATTTTCATGGCCTCCATTACAATCAGCGGCATTCCGGTAGCTACTTTGTCTCCTGGTTTAATCTGAATTGCCAATATAGTGCCTTGGATAGGAGCAGGGACTCCAATAGATCCGTTCGGGCCTGACAAATCGATGTTTTGTTTGACTTTCTTTTTACTCTTACGGTCGGAGCCTTTATCGTAGGCAAACACTGCTAGTGGGTCAGAGCTATCGACTTGAGCGCCGGCTAAGCCTGAGGCTAATTGGTTTTTATATTCGCTGGCGATATGCCGCACATCAAACTCGCTCATCTCTATTAAAGAGCTCGCATGGTCATCTATCCAACGCGTAGTAACAGCGCTGTTTAAGAAATCCTGATTTTTCAAAACTGAACGTAAAAATGGAATATTAGTATCTAGTCCTTCGATCCGAAATTCGGAAAGAGCGCGTGCGCATTTTTTTGCTGCCTCTTCTAAACTGGGTTTGGGTGAGTGCACAATGACTTTTGCCAATAGGGAATCGTAGTTCGTACTTGGAAAAAAACCTGTGTATCCAAAACCATCAACCCTCACGCCCGGGCCGCTGGGTGGGTCATAGGCTGTAATTTCTCCCGTCGTGGGTTTGACCGAACCGTCCCCCTGTAGGGTTTCCATATTTACTCGGGCTTGCATTGCAACGCCTCTAGATTCTGGTGTTTCGCTAAGGTTTAAGTCTTGCAGTGTTTTACCATTCGCAATTTCAATTTGTGATTGCACAAGATCTACGCCTGTGACCTGTTCGGTTACTGTATGTTCTACCTGTAATCGCGCGTTAGCTTCAATAAATGCGAATTTTTCTTGATTCTTGCTTTTTGTATCAACTAAGAACTCGAAGGTGCCTAGGCTGAAATATCCTACATCCTTGGCCAGTGTTTTAGCGGCTGCCGTAATTGCCTGACGAGTTCTCTCAGGAAGATTGCTAGAGGGCGCAATTTCAATTATTTTTTGATGTCTTCTTTGTACGCTGCATTCTCTGTCGCCGATTGCAACGATATTTCCTTTTGTGTCTCCCAAGATTTGAACTTCGATGTGCCTCGCTGCCTGAATGAGTTCCTCTATATATAGCTCAGCATTCCCAAACGCATTTTTAGCTTCAGACTGGCAACGCGAGTATGCGTCTTTCAAGTCTTTAAGATCGGTAACAACACGAGTACCTCTGCCCCCACCTCCGGCGAGCGCCTTAATCATTACTGCGGCGTTGTTTCCCAATGATTTAAAAAAATCTTCACATTCTTTTAGCGTACTAGACTTGTCTGTGCCGAGTACTACGGGCACCCCAGCTTTGGTAGCAGCTTGCCTTGCTTTCGCCTTGTCTCCAAATAATTCGAGTAAATTTTCATTTGGGCCAATAAATGTAATGTTGTGGCTTAAACATTCCGACGCGAGCCTACTGTTTTCTGAAAGAAAACCATATCCAGGGTGGAGCGCGTCGCAATTAGTATCTTTTGCAATAGATATAATATTCTCTATATCCAAATAAGCTCTTGTCCCCATCGCGTCTAAGCAAACTGATTCGTCAGCAATTTTTATATGTAAACTTTCGTCATCATCTTCTGAGTAGATAGCAACGGTCTGAATATTTAGTTCCGCTGCAGCTCTGGCAATGCGAATAGCTATTTCACCTCTATTGGCTACAAGGATTTTTTTAATAGCGATCGTCTTTACTCCCTTTCTAATAATTCATAAAGATTGATTTAAACGCGAGTTTCTTTCCGCCAGTTGAGCTCTGATCTGCGAATGTTTTCGTTCGTCTAGTTTATAGCCTGCATAAATAGCCGCGGCAATAAGTCCCCAAACCATTGCAAAAGGGCCATCAAGTAGCCCCAAAGCATATATTTTTTCCGGGTCTATCTCACCGGCCTCCTTGCCTCTAGGGAATTCGATAAAATCTAAAGCAATCCCAGCAATAACAAGGCCAATGCTATTTGTTAGCTTGGCAAAAAAAGTGCGCGCTGAATAAAAAACACCCTCTTGTCGACGGCCAGTATTAAGTTCGTGTTCGTCAACAATATCCGCTAAGGCAGACATAACGCTGATATTCAAGATAGCTCCAAAGGTTGACGAAATAGTGCCGAAAAAAACCACGAAAATTAGTAATGCCCAAGTGGTATTCTCTGGCGCAAGGTCAAATAACCGCAGGGTAACGGCGGCAGACCATGCGATACTTAGGCCGACGGCAGACCAAACAATAGCAAGACGCTTACCGATTATTTGGTGAACTTTCGCAACTGCCAAGAATCCAAACCCATAGCCCAACGCTGTGCCGAGAATCCGCCAACCAATTTGCTCGTCCGTAAATTCCCAGTAAAACGTATCCATGTAGAGACTGAGAGTTTCGTGAGTGCCAATAGTCATCGACAAAGAAAATAGGCCGAACAATAAATAGCGATAATTTTTATTACCGAGGGATTCATATATATCTGAGAACAGCTGTTTTAAACTAAACTCCGCTAAATCGTCAGGGACTTTAACCATTTTTGCGATTTGATCCTGGGTCCCGCGCGCCGATAAAAGCATACAGATGACAATTAGTGAGGCGCAAAAATAGACCACAGGATTATAAGCTTCTTGCATCATCCTGCCGTTGTCATAGGACGGAAAAACGACGAACCAAACCACAGCGTGCATAATCACAACGCCAAAGTAGGTAAACAAAGTGTTGTAGCTCATAATGCGGGTGCGTTCGATATAACCCACACTTAATTCCGCGCCCAGAGCCAAATGAGGAACAGCGAAAAGCGTGGAAAAAATTCTCATTAATACAGTAAAAAAGGCAAACCATAGAAATAAATCAAAGCCGGCCAAGCTTTCTGGAGGGTTGAAAATAAAATATATAGCGACGATCAGCGGCAGAGGCGCAGCATACATAAATGGATGCCTGCGACCCAGTTTTGAGCGCCATCTATCAGACACAGAACCCATGACTGGATCAGTAACCGCGTCGGAAAGAATTCCTATCGTAACCGCCGCCGCCGTCAAGGTGCCCGACAGCCCCAGCACCTGATTATAAAAGAAAAAGGTTAGGACATTGAAAATCCAGTTTGCGCTAGATTCGCCGACGGCCCCAATACCAAAAGCAAGCTTAGTTTTATACGAAACTGACTGGACTACTTTGATTTTGATCAACCTCTATAAAAGTGAACTCGCAGAGCCATGGAATCAAAAGGATTCGACCAACTGATTGCAACTAGACCACCTGACACCAGAACCGGCAATCCAAACAGGCATACAGTACGTGCAAAACGCCCATCTTATTGTGCTGCCGGCTAAATACCGAACATTTTTGCGACACAAGTGGAGACACGCAAGCCAACGCATGGCAACTGTTGGGGCCCCTCCCAAGACACCACGGTTTGTCGCCGGCAAGGCTACCCGAAGGTGACGGCTTTTTCGGATTCGACCGTTGCTTAGTCGACGTCGAGCCCACGTCCAATGGCGTCGGCCGGGTAGAAGAAACCCGCCTTTGGCTTGAGAAGCGTTTTCAGAAGGTGCTGATAGATCTCGCTAAGGATGAGGTGGTACTCCAATATGGGCGTAATTAGCGTGACTGATTGCAATCATGTTATCGCCGCTACGCCCGTATAGGGCGATGCGTCGACATTGAAAAACACCTGCGTAACCCGGTAGCTGCAGCCTATTTACGCCTTTAATCAGACAAAAGTGCCTTCGCCACACCGGGAGCAGGTGGATTTTCCAATCTAAAATTTCCCGGCGTAATGCCCACATATTTGGAAAACGCCCTGGACATCTTCGTCTCACTGGAGAACCCGGACTGCACCGCAACCGCGTACAGTTTTAGATGGGTCGTCGCAAGCAGACGCTTTGCCTCCAGAACTCTCAACTCGGCAAGCGTATCGGCGATGGGGCGTTGCCAGTCGTGTTCAAAAATCGAGTACAGGTGTCTTCGGGATTTCCCTGATGCCTTCACGATGTCTTCGACGGACAAGAAGGGGTCCTGAGAGTTCTCGCGCATGAATTGCAGTACGGCACGCAGCGTCTCGTCATGAACCGCGTAGATGTCGGTACTTTCGCGAATCTCAACGTGCCCAGGAGGTACGCGTAGGGGTAAAATCGGCGCCGATGCGCCGTTCATCAATTGATCGAGAAGCCCGGCGGCTTCGTACCCCAGTCGATAATGATTCGGGTTTACGCTTGTCAGCGTTGGCTCGGAAAGTTCGCAGAGCGACTCAATATTGCCCACTGAGATGACGGCAACATCACTGGGAATGTGTAACGACGCCAACGCACACGCCTCGATGATATGCCAGTACAGGGTATCATTCTGAATCATCACGCCCAGCGGCTTCGGCAGTCGCAATAGCTGATCAGCCAACCACGGCACGCGTTTCCGATCTGCCGAGCGATCCAGCACACTCAATCCGGCCGCGACCAAGTCGAATCGGTGCAGGTTCCGACCAAGTGATTTGACTTGCTCTTCGAAGCCAAGGGCACGGGTTAGCGTCTGCCTGGACGCGTCTGCTTTGAAATAGGCCAGGTGTTCAATGCCTTGGTCCATAAGGTGGTCAGCTCCCACGCGACCAATGGCACGTTCATCCGTTAGAACCTTGGGAAGGTTTATCTCACCCACCGCATCAAAGAGATCAACGACTGGCACAGCGGCGCTTTTTACCAACTTGCCAATTATCGAGCCAGGTTCCGGCATGAGAGTAATGATGCCATCAAACCGACTGGCAATGGCCGGTAGCAGAGCCGGAGCGAGATGGCCCCCATGATCAGATACGCTCGTTAACACCCACCCCGCTTGAAGGGCAAAATCGACGATGCCCCGTTCTGCATAAAGACCGTACCTCTCCCCATAGTAGAGGTCTTGTTTACGGTCGGGATAGTAGAGAACTCGTTTGCGGCCCGATCTCATCTCTTGTTCCTTTTGGTCATAACCATCTGTCGGCGCCAGAGCACGAAACGTTCACCGGCACGCAATGAGCTCTTTGAAGCACAAATTTATCGGTTGAACACTACAAGTTTCGCTACTTTTATACCGCGGTTGCAGCTTCAGGGGCAAGCGGTAGATCTTAAGGTCGATTTATGCCATCGTCGCAAAGAGAAACAAAGGGCTATGTTTATGAAGCGGGTATGTATTCTTTGGATCGGTCTGTGGGTGTCTCAGCTTCAGGCGGACGTAGTCTCCGAGCTCTCACTATGTGATGCCCTCGTTGAGCCAGCTAAGCGTCTTCAGTGTTTCAACAAAGTTGCCAGTAGACACGCAGCGCCGCCTACCGTACGAGGCACTTCTTCGGGCCAGCAGGAGACCACAGTCCAAAACCAAACGTCAGAGATTGTCGGTCGTGCGCAGAATAAGGATGTCGATGAAGCATCCGACTCGATGCCACTACCGCCCAGCACCAAGCGTCCTGCAGTCGCCCAACGATTCACCGTCAAGGTCGCGAATATCGACACACCAGTAGAAGATGTCTTGCAGCGAGCCGAACGACCGAACCCGGTAGCGGCGGCTAAACCTCAAGCAACGCGCTCGGATTGGGATAAACCGATCGAAAGTGCCGCGCGCGAGATGCATGCGACAATTTTGGCAGTAAGAAAGTTACCTGCTGGCCAGTTTTTGCTTACATTTGACGACGGTCAGGTTTGGCGAGAAATTGAACCACGACGTCGGAGTCGATACTCAATCGAGGACGGCGTTATTGTCTCCAGTGGGTTTGGTGGAAGTTTCAACATTAAGTCCAAAGCCACCGGCTATCGCAACAAGGTCCGGCGGGTAAAGTAACGCTAATCATCAATCTTGCGTGCTACTTCTTGCGCCTTTGCAACCATGCAACGGTAGCTGAGTCACTGCCCTCATCTCTGGCAAGGAATAACCTCAATGATCTCCCATGGCCCCATTGGGCAGCTCGTTAGCTCTGCATTCAACGTTGCAGAACGCCCACATTGCACCACAATCGATAACTGTTTGGTGCCAGGCCCGAACCAAGAATTAAAGCCCAATCCCATCAAACACGGCCCACGGCGACGCTGCGGCCTCCACGGCCTTCTCAGATAACGGGTTATCGTGGTTCAATTCGCATCAGACATTTGACCGAATCGAGTGATTGAAGGTGAGGTTTGGGAATCTAAACCTTGGAACCTGCCGCTCTTGCAGGGGCTTGGATTCGGTACAGGCCTTAGCTCTCGAAGACTATTGGTTGCTTGCCTTACACTTCTGCGTCCTCTGCAATTTTTGTGCATCAGTTCCGTACGCAAGCTTCCTTCAGATTCCACTTCAGTGAGGACATCCTCGCCTTCGGCTAAAAGTTAACACGGCTGAACTGATCGGGTGCACGGCCAGTAGCGGCAGTCACCACCCAGACTCTCGGCCACCTCCAGTGGACCGAAACAACGTTCGTCAAAACGCGTTCGGCCAAGCCTCGTTTACCAACGAAAAAGACCCAACGAAGCGGGCCTTTTTCGAGTAAAAAACTACTCAGGTCTAAACTAAAATGATGCACCCATCCGCACGTACAACTGCCTCATGAACGGGTTGTGTAATGCGTCTTCGTATCCCGTAAAGTAGGCTGTTGGTGGCTCCGAATCAAAGAGATTGACGGCACCAACCGTGATGTCGTAGTTGGAGTCTTCACCAAAAGTGTAGCGATATTGCGCATCAACCTCGGTGTGCGAATCAATCGTACCAAACTGACCTCTACCGTTGACTCTATTGCCAAAGGCATCGTCTTCCAAGTCATGGACGTACCGCACGGTGACATTACTGGAATGCCTGTTCATCGACCAACCAAGCATCAGGTTCGCTTTAAGCTGGGGAGCCGGAACACCGGAGTTGCCTTGATTCCGGAATCCAACCCCATCGATTATAACCCCACCTTCCGATGCCTGAAGATCGTAAGTCTCTATATAGGTGGTTTCAGTTCGAATATCGAACTGATGTGCATCTATGTCGAAGACATAGGACGTGGAGATATCAAAACCCGAGGTTTCTGTTTTTCCAGCGTTAAAGAAGCCAGTATTGACGATCAAAATTGCCCCTACGTTAGCTGGACAAGACGTGGCGCCTTCGTTAGCGAGAACCGGATTAGACAGTGGGACAAGCGTATCGCGTTGAATCTGTGCGCTACAGGGATCAGAAGCAACCAGCGCGTTTGCGTTTTCTGCCCTGATTTGATTTTTGAATTCAAAATCAAAGTAGTCCACATCGATCTGGAAGCTGTGGTTTCCACCACCCCAGGGAACCTCGGGCGACCAGGTTGCCCCAACGTTGAAGTTCTCAGACTCTTCTGGCTTTAGTAACGGGTTCTTTGCTGAGACAATCGTCCGGAAAGTACCCGACGTTTGTTCCGCAACGTTAATCGTATCCCTAACCTCACCTATCGCTGATTGCTTGTCGTCACCCACAACATTGCCGAGCGATGGCGCACGGAACGAGGTACCGGCAGATGCCCGTAGTGAAACACTTTCCGTTGCACGCCAGTTAATGCCGAATTTGGGGTCAATGCTGTCGATTTCACCATAGTCCTCGTACCGGCCCGCTAGTTGGATATCAACAGAATCAAGGATCGGAAACGCAAACTCAACAAAATACGCGTCTACAGTTCGGCCACCCTTACCGCTAGTTCTCGGCGAACCGAATCCCTGAGACAGGGAGTAAGCGATGTTGGACACCATGCGCTCCCGAATTTCTTTTCTCCTCTGGAATCCAACAGCCATACCCGCGTTACCACCAGCCATTTCAAACAGATCACCTGACAAAACCCCTTCGAAGACCGAGAGTCTCCTTTCATTGATCTCACTCGAAGAAGTCTGTGCGTTGAAACCGATAACATCATTCGTTGCAGCTGCATCAGCAAGCACCAGGTCACCGTTGGCATCTAGTAGTCCCGCACTTCCGTACCCGGAAGTTGGGTCGAACGTGCTGCGGTAGATATTGGCACCGAATGGCGAGATATAGTAACAGTTACCTTTGCCAGCAACCTCAGAAGAAGCAGGACCGTCGAAGCGAATTTCACAATTCGATCCGCCAAACCCGTTCAGAGCATTCTGCATTCTGCGCAGATCTGTGTCACGGCCTTCGCGTGCATTGTATGCGCCTGAATATTGAGCGCTGGCTATATAAGTCCAGTTGCTCAAAAATCCGCCACTGAAAAACTGCTCAAAGGAACCCTCGAGCGTCAGTGCAAGTCGTGAACCGTTCGCGTCGCCTCGCGATTTCTGAGCAGGATAGGCAAGACCCAAAGCACGTCCTCCCCACGACAGATCAGTGCCTAACTGGTTAAACGGGTTGTTCGCTGGAACTATCGTCCGGCCATTAGTCATCGGGAAAGACGCGATGTTTGACTCGGAGTTCTGGCTTCTGTACATGCTGGATTCGATCAGAACATTAGCGTAATCGTTCAATCTCAAATCCCAGTGGGAATACAACTGCCAGTTGTCCTCCTGTGGTGTAGTCGAGTTGTTTGGCTGGTAGGACGACCGACAGGTACCGAGTGGGAATGTCGTGCCAGAAAACTGCCCACCACCTGGTACGGGACCGATGGCTGCAACGAGATCCGGCAAACAGAACGGATCAGCAACCTGCAAACTGGATGCACCACCAGCAACGGCAGTGTCCCACAGGTTTGAGTAGTTAATAGGCCCGTTGGTTCCGTTATCGATAATCACATCAAGGCCGCCAGCGGCAGTTGGTCTACCTGACATCACATAGGTGCCTGGGGAGCCATTGCCCGACGTATTGTTGATCAGATTAAACGCCCTTTCACGGTTTTCCAGAGGATCTACATGCTCAAAAGAGAATGCGAAGATGCCGTGGATATCATCATTTCCTGCACCGATAATAAACTGGACTTCGTTCTGGCCGCTGCCTTCAATCTGCTTTCCACCAATCCGCGCTTCAAAGCCTTCGAAATCAGTTCGGGTTTTCATATTTACGACACCGGCGACCGCGTCGGAGCCGTATAAGGCTGCGCCGCCGTCTAGCAGCGTCTCTATTTGACTTATCGCAATCATTGGAGCAAGTCGCTTGATGTTGGTATAATCAGCTCCTGAGGGACCTGTCGACGTCGATGCTGTGCGTTTGCCGTTCAATAAGACAAGCGTTGACGAAACACCCAGACCACGTAGGTCGATTGCGCGTTCGTTACCGCCGGTGCCTCCGTTCATGAGGCTGTTACGTCCGTAGTTGGAAGGTGAGAAAGTAAACGTCTCTGCTATATCTTCGAAGTCTGACCATCCGTTCGCTTGCATATCCTCAAGCGTCACCGTGTTAATCGGTGATGGAAAGTCAGACTGATTCTTTCGTCTGATGTAGCTACCAGTGACAACAACTTCTTCTATTTCTTCTATTTCTTCGAGTTCGGTTTCAGAGGCATACGTTGTACCGGGCAGTAACACCGACAACCCAAATAGAGCGATGGAAATCGCTGTACCGACAGTTTTATCATTCATAATTCCCTCCCAGGGAGTGAGATTCAAGAGCCATAGAATCAAAAAGATTCGACCGACTGATTGCAACTAGACCACCTGACACCAGAACCGGCAATCCAAACAAGCATACAGTACGTGCAAAACGCCTACCTTATTGTGCTGCCGACTAGATCCCGAACGTTTTTGCAACACAAGTGGAGACACGCAAGCCAACGCATGGCAGAGGAGCAGCGCTCAACAATTACTGCTTATGAAACTCTGGCCTCTGACTTTGCATCGATCAACATCCCCTGTGCATTGATTTACGGTGAACTTAGAGAATCGTTCATCGAGAAAAGCGCGCAGCACATGAAGACATTGCTTCCTCATTTGGAAGTCTCGCCACTGCCAGATACTCAACATCACCTGTTTCTGCATCAGTAGATGGCGTTCATTGAGTCGCTCGGTCGACAGCTTCATCTCTGGAAAGCGCGTTAAGCTGCAACCGAAAGCTTTTGTTTGACGCATAAAAAAGCCCGGAATTAGCCGGGCCTTTTTTATTGCTTGCAAAGTTGGTGGTTAGCAGGCTTCGAATAATCCCGCTGCGCCCATGCCACCGCCCATACACATTGACACAATGCCATATCTCTTTTCGCGACGCTTAAGTTCGCGAATGATGTGGCCCGTTAAGCGTGAACCTGTCATTCCGAAGGGATGACCAATCGAAATAGAACCGCCATTGACGTTGCAAATTTCAGGATCAATTCCCAATGTGTCCCGGCTGTACAGACACTGTGATGCAAAGGCCTCATTGAGTTCAACGAGGTCGATGTCATTCATTGTCAGGCCATTCACCTTAAGTAGCTTAGGTACCGCAAATACTGGCCCGATGCCCATCTCGTCTGGCTCGCAGCCTGCAACAGTCCAGCCCCTGAAGTAAGCCATGGGCTCAAGTCCGAGTTGTGCGGCGCGCTCTGCACTCATCACCAGTGTCATTGAGGCACCGTCAGAAAGTTGGGAGGCGTTACCGGCAGTCACTGTACCGTTTTCTTCGAAAGCCGGTGGCAACTTGGCCAGGCCTTCGTAGGTTGTTTCAGGTCGGTTACATTCGTCACCGACACAAACACCAGTAACGATTTCAGTTTCTTCGGTTTCTTTGTTAATTATTTTTGCGTACTTGACCTTCATGGGCATAATTTCGTCCGCAAACAAACCAGCGTGCTGAGCCGCTGCTGTGCGCTTTTGGCTTTCGAAGGCAAACTCGTCTTGATACTCGCGCGTGACGTTGTAGCGTCGCGCAACGACTTCAGCGGTGTTACCCATCGCCATGAAAATGTCAGGCGACTTTTCCTTGATCGTCGGATGAGGATCAGATTTACCAGGAGTCTGACGCATGCTAGCCGAAATAGACTCAACGCCACCAGCGATAATGATCTCTGAGCAGCCACTGGCGATCTGATTGGCGGCAAAAGCAATGGAATTCAAACCTGATGAGCAGGCACGGTTAATG
>Ga0209830_10002557_pt1 | contig 14547 bp, 14 predicted proteins | sample ArcticOcean_MG_C_12_FD_187439 | JGI IMG/M metagenome (GOLD analysis project Ga0209830, IMG submission 187439) | Marine microbial communities from western Arctic Ocean - ArcticOcean_MG_CB8_130 (SPAdes) (version 2) | ecosystem: Environmental > Aquatic > Marine > Oceanic | place: Arctic Ocean...
TCCCGAAGCATCTGTAATTGTTCCAAAATTAAAATCTTTAACAATAACAGAAGCTCCCTCAAGCGGAATTCCCTCAAAAAGAACAATTCCCTTCACAATTTGTTCTTGAGCGAAAATGAATTGAGTTAAACAAACTGCTAATAAAAGTCTAACTAACATAGTAAAGTTTTACACTGCAAAACTAATCAATTGTTTTGCACTACAAAACATAATGATGAAAAAAACTATAGAAAAAGAAAATTACCTGAAGGCATTTTACAAGCTTGAAGAAAAAAATAATGAGATTTCAGTTACTGCTCTTAGCAAATATTTCAAAGTCAGTAAATCGACAGTTTCTAATATGATTAAAAAGTTAGTGAAAATGGGCTTTGTTGAAACCGAACCTTACAAAGAAATTTTACTGACAGATGCTGGGAAAAAAAAAGCAGTTGAAATCATTTCAAAACATCGTTTAATTGAGTTATATCTTGTAAATAAAATGAATTTTGAATTAGATGAAGTACATGAAATTGCAGAAGAAATAGAACACATAGAAAATTCTTCTTTTTTTAATCGGATGCGTGAAATTCTAGGAGATGCTAATCTTGATCCTCATGGATCGATTATTCCTAAAACTAAATATTAAAACAAATTAGATGTTTAAAAGTGCAACAGTACTCAATCAAAATATTGGTAGTTGGAATACTTCTAATGCAAACGAAATGAGCTATATATTTTACTTTGCCCAAATTTTTAATCAAGATTTATCAGGCTGGTGTGTTACAAAAATTGCATCTGAACAAACTGGCTTTGCAATATCTTCTGCACTTACAAACAATAACAAACCCATCTGGGGAACTTGTCCTTAGTAAATAAAACACTAAAGCAACTGCAAAAGTGAGGGCTATAAAGCATCAATACCACTTGACCTTTATTTAATCAATAACAGGCACATCCTCTTTAGTAAGTTCTGCCCTACAACACACTTTGCCTAAGTTGAAACACGAAGTAGATGAGGTCAAAGACTTGCCTTTGTTTGTGGATTAACTGACAGAAATACTTCCCTGAAAATATAGTTGCAGTACAATGCAGCTAATTTCACTTTAACTTACAGTGAAACTGTTGTAAATTTAATTTTAACTTCATTAATTATATATTCAATATATTTGAGTTGACTCCTGGTTATGATGAAAAACACGTAGTAGAGATACTCTAGAGTTTCTTATATTTGAGGATATAACAGATTATACTATGAAAATAATTTTATTTGTCTTTTTCTTTTTTGTCTTTATTCCAAAAGCACATTCCCAAGAATGGGTTATTGTTGATATTGTAAATCAAAGCTCTAAAGAATTGTCTGTAATGATTGATGATGGTGGAGAAAAAATAAATAGAAAAAAAATCAAAAACCCTTCTATTGTCAATCTCATAAATGAATATCAGAATAATGGTTTCACCCTGGAAAAAGTAACATCTGGAATAGAACTTGACATTAACGGAAATATTCCATTAAGTAATAACAACCGAGGGAATAATTTTGGTTTTTCAAATTTGACATTTTCAAATAATAACAGAATAATGCTTTGGTTTAAAAAAGAATAAAACTAAATCCCAGGCATATCATCTTCATTAAGTTCTGGGATTACAATACACTTTACCAAGAATGAAACAAACTACTAATGAAGTAAGTGAAGACTTGCCATTGTTTGTTCAGTAAGTTCTGGGATTTGTTATATTTGAGTATTATTAATCAAAAATAAGTATAAAATGAAAAAAATTGGAATCTTATTACTTCTATTCATTACCTCCAATCTTATTGCTCAAAATAATTCTAAAGATGAGACAGAGATTACAAAATTAATACAAAGTAATTGGGAAATAAACAATAAGGGCAACATTGATGTTAGACTTATGTCAGACAATGGTCATTATGCATTTAATTCTACAGGGGGGCTAATGATTTATGATCAAAATCCTAATAACAGAAAAAATGAATGGGATTACGTTAGTTTACAACCTAAACATATCAAAGTAATATCTCTTGTTCAAGGAAAAGCTGCAATAGCTATGTTTTATAGCGAAGGCAGTATGAAACCAAAGGGAAGCCCTGCTGTCTCTCACTATATGACAAGAGTAACAGAAGCTTATATAAAAGAAAATGGTAAATGGGTTATAAAAACAGCTCATTATTCTCCAATATCAAGCGGAAGTGGAACATCTCAAATAGGATCAAGATCTGAAGACAATTAAATAGAAGGTCTTTCTATGCAAACAAACGTCACTAATTAACTTTAGTGGCGTTTTCGTTTAAACCACAGGCATATACTCTTCAGTAAGTTCAGATACTTCTAAAATTAAAAAACACCCACCGAAAGCAACAGCCAAAGTGAGGGCTACAAAGCATCATTACGACTTGACCTCTATTTATTCAATAACGTCTATATCCTCTTCAGGAATAGTTGCTTTTAGAAAGCATTTACCTCATTAATTATATATTCAATATATTTAAGTAGACTCCTGTTACTAATGAGAAGATTATCAATACTTGTTTTTTTTAATTCTTTTATCCTGTTCAAAGGATAGCCCAATTCCAGATGCTCCAACACCAACGATAACCTATACTTTAACAGCTGTAGAGCTCTAACTTTTAGCTGAACCATCCGTTAAAAAAGAAACCCCTACTGATAGTAAGGGTTTCAAGAGTTATTTGCAGAGAGGAAGGGATTCGAACCCTCGATACGTTCGCACGTATACATGCTTTCCAGGCATGCGCCTTCGACCGCTCGGCCACCTCTCTAAAATTAAATTTTAGTGCTCGAAATAACAAAAAAAATACCTTACCCAAAAATTTAAACCTACTAAATATATTTTATTTAAAGATTGCTAACGCATTCTTAGATGTTACTGCCGCTATTTCGGCAAAAGGTAGATTATATACTTCAGCAACTTTACTTGCAACCTCCTGTATATATGAACTTTCATTTCTCTTTCCTCGAAAAGGTACAGGTGCCAAATAAGGAGCGTCTGTTTCTAATACAATTTCACTTAGAGGGATTTGATTTAAAAATTGATCTATTTTTCCATTCTTAAATGTAACAACCCCACCAATACCTAATTTTAAATTATAGGATAGAGCTTGTTTTGCTTGATCTAACGTTCCCGTAAAGCAATGAAAAATCCCTCTTAAATCTTTTGAATCATGCCCATCGAGCACTTCAAAAACCTCATTAAAGGCATCACGACAATGAATTACAAAAGGTAGTTTGTGTTCTTTTGCCCACTGAATCTGAAGATCAAATGCTTCTTGCTGCTCTTTCAAAAATGTTTTATCCCAATACAAATCAATCCCAATCTCGCCAAGGGCGCAAAAAGAACGTTTTTTTAGTAGTGAAGCCACATGATTCAGTTCTTCTTTATAATTCTCTTTAACGTGTGTTGGATGAACACCTGTCATTAAATGCATACGGTTAGGATATTTCTTTTCAAGAGCAAACATCCGCTCGGTGTAGGTAGAATCTATCGCAGGAATAAAAAAATCAGTTACTCCACAGGACAAAGCCCTCTGGATCATAGCACCTCGATCTTCATCAAAAGTTTCAGAATAGAGATGGGTATGTGTGTCTATCAATTGCATATTACAAAAATAGGGATTTCATTAAGTATAACAAGCTAAACTCCTTTCGCTATCTTTGAAATAAAAAAGTGCTCAATAAATTTTTAGATACAGCAGGATATATTTCCATTCGATTAAAGAAAACAAAAAGTCAACATTTGGTTACTAAACTTGAAGTAAATGGTTTTGAGGGCTTATTTCTTTTAGACACAGGAGCATCGAACAGCTGCATACGTTTGGACAAGGAAAATGATTTTTTACTTATTGGAAAAAAAAGCACCTTGCAACTTAGCGGAGCAGGAAGCGAAAAACTGGAAGCTAAACCAACTGCTAGAAGCAACATCAGCTACAAAGGAAGTTTTATCCTAAAATTAAAATTCTTTTTACTGGATATGCATGCCATAAACAGTTCCTTGTCAGATCAAGGAAGCGAAACGATAGACGGCATAATTGGAGCCGATTTTCTTAAAAGAACAAGCGCCATCATCGATTATAAGAGCAAAAAGCTCTTCTTAAAGGTCTAGTGCCTTCTTTACGTCATTTTCCATCAACGTAGTAATTGGATCTTCTAAAGCTTCTTTAATAGTCACTAGGAAGCCTACAGATTCTTTTCCGTCGATTATTCTGTGATCATAAGAAAGTGCTAAGTACATCATCGGATGAATTTCTACTTTTCCATCAACAGCAATTGGACGCTGAATGATGTTGTGCATTCCTAAAATACCCGATTGAGGCGGGTTAATTATTGGCGTTGAAAGCATCGATCCAAATACACCTCCATTAGAGATTGTAAAGGTACCTCCCGTCATTTCATCTACGGTAATTTTACCATCACGAGCACGTATAGCAAGCCTCTTAATTTCGTTTTCTACTCCTTTGAATGATAAGTTTTCTGCATTTCGAACTACAGGAACCATAAGTCCTTTAGGTCCAGAAACAGCTACGCTTATATCGCAAAAATCATATTGGATTTGGTAATCACCATCGATCATTGAATTTACATCTGGATATAGTTTTAACGCGCGAACTACCGCTCTTGTGAAAAAACTCATGAATCCTAATCCTACATTATGCTTGGCCTTGAATTCTTCTTTAAACTCATTACGAAGCGCAAAAATTGGAGACATATTAACTTCGTTAAACGTAGTCAGCATGGCTGTTTCATTTTTAGCAGCAACTAAACGTTGAGCTACTTTTCGACGCAACATGGATAGTTTTTTTCGTGTATTATCTCGTTCACCGTTTGCTGGCTGAGTTCCCATTGATGGAACCGCCTGAACAGCATCTTCTTTTGTAATTCTTCCATCGCGACCACTTCCAACAACTGCGTTTGCATCAATTCCTTTTTCAGCCAAAACTTTCTTAGCAGCTGGAGAAGCAGAACCAGAAGCATAAGTAGCTCGAGTAACAACTTCTTTTTCAGCTGGAGCAGCTGGTGCTTGAACTGCATCAGAAGCTTTTACTGGAGCATCACCACTTGGCTTTCCTTCGGTGTCAATAAAACAAACAACTTGACCTACGCCAACAGCATCGCCTTCTTCTGCTTTAAAAGTAATTGTTCCACTTTCTTCTGCAGGAAGTTCTAAGGTTGCCTTATCCGAATCTACCTCGGCAATGGGTTGGTCTTTTTCAACATAATCTCCCTCAGCAACTAGCCACTGAGCAATTTCTACTTCTGTAATTGATTCTCCTGGTGAAGGAACTTTCATTTCTAAAATCATAGGAATGGTTTTTATCTTGTACTGTTATTTTTTTTATTTCTAATAAAATTATTCTTCGAATCATCAAAAACATAATCGATGACTTCGCGATGTCTTTTATTGAATCGCGTTGCGCTTCCTGCTGCTGGTGCTGCATAAAAACGTCTGGTTACAGGCCTAAAGCTTACTGCTTCTGGTAAATGTAAAAGTAAATGCGACCAAACACCCATATTACGAGGTTCTTCTTGCGCCCAAACTACGTCTTTTACATCCTTGTATTGCTCTAAAACTTTACGGATTTCTTGGGTTGGTAATGGAAACAACTGCTCTAAGCGAACAATTGCAACATCGTTTCGACCTTCTTCTTTTCTTGCTTTTACTAAATCGTAATAAAATTTACCAGTACAAAATACTAACGTTTTTGTGTTTTTGGGTGCTATTGAATTGTCTTCAATAAGGGTTTGAAATTTACCTTCTGTAAAGTCTTTTTTAGAAGAAACTACATCGGGATGACGTAATAAACTCTTTGGCGTAAAAATTATCAGAGGTTTACGGTAATCTGTTTTCATCTGACGACGAAGTATATGGAACATATTTGCCGGTGTAGAGCAGTTTGCAACAAACATATTGTCTTTTGCGCAAAGCTGTAAATATCGTTCAATTCGTCCAGAAGAATGCTCTGCTCCTTGTCCTTCATAACCATGAGGAAGTAACATTACTATTCCGTTTTGAGTTTTCCATTTATCTTCTCCTGATGCTATATATTGATCGATTACAATTTGAGCTCCATTACTGAAATCCCCAAACTGAGCTTCCCAAATTGTCAATGCGTTTGGACTTGCCATTGCATAACCGTAATCAAACCCTAAAACTGCATACTCTGATAAAAGAGAATTATAAATACTAAACTTCCCTTGATTTTTAGGGCTTATTTTATTTAATAAAATAACTTCATCTTCAGATTCTTCGGCTATTAGTAGCGCATGACGATGTGAAAAAGTACCTCGCTCTACATCCTGGCCTGAAAGACGAACATCAAATCCTTCTTTTAGCAAGGTTCCGTATGCCAAAAGCTCTCCCATTGCCCAATCCATGGCATCAGACTCAAAATACATTCGTTTTCTGTCGCCGATTAATTTTTCTATTTTTCTTAAAAACTTTTTATTGCTAGGTAATGTGGTTATCGTTTTAGCAATCTCTGTCAAGTCACGTTCTGATACTTTAGTATCTACGACATCCATCATTTTACTTTCCTTTGCCAAAGAAAGTCCTTCCCATTCATCAGCCATAAATGGTGTGATGATGGTTTTTTCTACTTTTCTGGAATCCTCAAGGTCAACTTCAAGTGAATTTTTATAGTCTATCTCCAACTGTTTAATGTCGGCTTGGGTAATGATGTTTTGAGCAATTAATTGAGCAGCATAAATATCTCTTGGATTTTGATGCTTTGCAATTGCATTATATAATTGTGGTTGTGTAAAACGAGGTTCATCACCTTCGTTGTGCCCGTATTTACGATATCCTAAAAGATCAATAAAAACGTCTCTTCCAAATTTCATTCTATAATCTAAAGCGAAAAGAGTTGCATGAACAACCGCTTCTGCATCATCAGAGTTTACGTGTAAAACTGGTGACAATGTTACTTTGGCTACATCTGTACAATAAGTACTTGTTCGAGCGTCTAAATAGTTTGTTGTAAAACCAATTTGATTATTAACAACTATGTGAATTGTTCCACCGGTTCCATAGCCTTTAAGACCTGCCATCTGTACAATTTCGTAGGGTAATCCTTGACCAGCAATTGCTGCATCTCCATGGACGATTATAGGGACTACTTTATTGGTATCTCCGTTAAAACTGTTTTCTAATTTTGCTCGAGTAATTCCTTCAACAACAGCACCTACCGTTTCAAGATGTGAAGGGTTTGGAGCGATGTTCATGTTTATTTTCTTACCGGTATCGGTTGTTCGCTTAGAAGTCCAACCCAAGTGATATTTTACATCACCATCAAAAACTACTTCTTCGTAATCTTTTCCATCAAATTCATTAAAAATATCTTTACTTGATTTTCCGAAAATATTAGTAAGGGTATTCAATCGACCCCGGTGCGCCATTCCCATTACAAATTCTTCTACTCCGTGATCAGCTGCTGCTTCTACCACAGCATCTAGCGCTGGAATTAGAGACTCCCCTCCTTCAAGAGAAAATCGTTTTTGACCAACATATTTGGTATGCAAGAAATTTTCAAAACTTACTGCTTGATTCAATTTCTTTAAAATATGTTTTTTCTGCTCTTGAGAAAATTTAGGATGGTTATCGTTTACATGCAGGCGTTGTTGAATCCAATTTAATTTTTCTTGGTTTCGTATATACATATACTCAACTCCAATAGACTCGCAATAAACACGTTCTAAATGAGCAACAATATCGGCTAATGTACTGGGTCCTATTCCCATAATATCTCCTGCATTGAAGACAACTCCAAGATCAGCATGAGATAAGCCAAAATTTTCTATTGATAAGTTAGGACTGTACGTCCTTCTGTCCCGCACAGGGTTTGTTTTGGTAAACAAATGACCTCGTTTTCTGTAGCCATCAACAAGTTGAACTACTTTAAACTCTTTTTGTAAGTGCTCGGGTACTCCGGTTTCAGTTTCTGAACTAAATCCTTCTTGACTGTTTTCCACACCAAAGTCAAAGCCTTGAAAAAAAGCTCTCCAACTAGGTTCAACGCTATCAGGTTGCTGAAGGTATTGATCATACATTTGGGCAAAATAACCTGCATGAGCTGCGTTTAAAAAAGAATATTTATCCATTATATGGAGACTTGTGTAAAATTCAATTACGAAATTACAACTTTTAGCCTAAGAGCCTATGTCTTTGAAGAAAAAATCAAGCGGATTTAACACAAATTTATTTTGTTTTATCTCATTTATAACAATTACTCAAAAAATTGAATTGAAGTAAAAAGAAATCATTAATAACCCTCTTCATAAAAGAAAAATAACTTTTTCAAAAAGCTAAAAACACATTTCAGAATTTGCTACTTTAGACGGTATGTTTGCACTCGTCGATTGTAATAATTTTTATGCCTCCTGTGAGCGTGTTTTTCAACCTCAATGGGAAAATAAACCCATCGTTATTTTATCAAATAACGACGGCTGTGTTATTGCGCGAAGTAATGAAGCAAAAGTCTTAGGAGTTCCTATGGGAGCACCTGCTTTTAAATACAAAGAAGAGTTTAAAAGAAAAAATATCAAGATGTTTTCTTCGAACTATCCGCTTTATGGCGACATGAGTAGTCGTGTTATGCAGATTTTAGAAAAATACAGCCCCAATTTTGAAATTTACAGCATTGATGAAGCATTTTTGAAATTCGATGGTTTCGATTATTTTGACCTTGAAGCAACGGGGTATAAAATGAGAAAGCAAGTTCGTAAATGGACTGGAATTCCAGTATCTGTAGGCTTTGCTCCAACAAAATCTCTGGCTAAAATTGCTAATAAAATTGCTAAGAAATTCAACTCCAAAACTCAAGGAGTTTGCATGATTGATACCGATGAAAAAAGAATAAAAGCGTTAAAATGGACTGCCATAAGAGATGTTTGGGGGATTGGAAGGCAGCACGGAAAAAGGCTAGAGGCACAAGGTATTCGGACAGCTTATGATTTTACAAATCTTCCTGATTCGTGGATTAAAAAGCACATGAGTGTCTTGGAACTTCGCTTAAAAAAAGATCTGCTTGGTTTGCCCTACATAAAATTAGAAGAAACTGTTCCTTCAAAGAAATCAATTACTACTACTCGGAGTTTTAAAAATAGTCACTCCAAATTCTATGAATTAGAAGAACGTATTTCGACCTATGCTAATAGTTGTGCTGAAAAACTACGCAAACAAGGAAGTGCTTGTAGTGCTGTCATGATTTTTATCCATAGCAATTCGCATCAAAAAAACAAAGAACAATACCGCAATAGCTCTGTCGTTACCCTTCCCTACGCTACTGACTCTAGTGTTACCATTTGCAAGCACGCTGTTGCAGCGCTGAAAGGCATATTTCGCGATGGAATTGACTATAAAAAAGCGGGCGTTTTACTACTTGGTTTGGTCCCTTCTAAAGAGCGACAGCTCAATTTGTTTCAGCCGAATATAAACAAGCATGATTCACTCATGAAGGCTATTGACAAAATACATTTACGCTTTGGCCCGAATCAGATAAAATTAGGAAATCAAGATCTTAATTCAACTTGGAACATGCGGCAAGAGCATCTTTCTAAGCGTTACACAACAGAGCTTAAAGAAGTCATTACAGTGAATAATAAATCGGAAATTATTCTATGAAAAAGGAACAGAGACGTAAAAAAGAAATTGTTTTCTTTAAACCAAACACTGATGCTTTTCAGGAAATGCCTTTAGCTCAAAATGGAGTTTCAGCTGGATTTCCGTCACCTGCCGATGATTTTAAAGAGCTTCGGATTAGCATTGATCAAGAAGTCGTTAAAAATGCAGAAGCTACTTTTTATGCACGCGTAGCAGGAGAATCTATGCAAGGGGCAGGATTAGATGACGGCGACCTTTTGGTTATTGATCGCAGCAAAGACCCACAAGACAACAATATTGCGGTTTGTTTTATAGACGGAGAATTTACGGTGAAACGCTTAAAGATAGAAGCAGATTGTATGTACTTGATGCCCGAAAACTCAAAATACAAGCCGATACGGGTAACAGAAGAAAATGAACTCATCATCTGGGGCGTAGTGACCTTTGTCGTTAAAAAAGTTTAGCCTTTTTAGTCTCAGTAGAATTTCATACTTTAGGCAAAATATATTATAATATAGGATTAGTGAAGAGCATTGTTTATACTTTTTGGATCATTGCAATTCTTCATATCTTTGGACAATATACAAGTCACGAGCAATTGATTATATACACAAAACCTATACTCGTTCCTCTACTAGCTACTTTTTATTATCATCTAGGTTCTAGTAAAATATTTTTTGTTGCCTTGTTTTTTTCCTGGCTAGGAGATGTTTTTTTAATGGGCGATGGGAAATTTTTTTCCTTGCAGGAATCTTTTCTTTTTGGGGAGCACAGCTCATCTATTTGTATTTAATATACAAGGAGATTAAACTTCCATTTAAAAGAATTCTATTTTCTAAAGAAGGCATTTTTGCATTTGCACTATTTGGAAGCTACTTTGCCATAACAATGAAATTGTTAGGCACTAAACTTACTACACTAACATTGCCTGTAAGTGGATATGCAATAACCCTATCAAGCATAGGAGCCTTAAGTACGCTGTTGTGGCTAAAAAACAAAAACACTAAAACTGCAGCTTTATTATTTGGTGTTAGTTTGTTTATTGTATCGGACATCATGATAGCCCTTAATGAATTTTATTTTAAAAAAAATGTTTTTGGTTTTTTAGTTATGGCTACTTATATACCTGCACAATTCTTGATTTGCAATTATTTCAGGAAAATTCATTTAAACTCAAAATATGACCAAACCCGCACCAAACCTAATCAAACTTAGCCTCTTTATATTTGCGATTATTTCGTTTTTTTATGTCTTTGGAAATTTGTCTGACAGTACGTTAGTAATGGTGATTTCAACTACGCTAATAATACCAAGTCTAGCTTTTTTTATTCATTAAAATCTGAAAGAATCCTGATTTATGAGCTGATACTAATGCTATCTTGGCTGGGGAGTGCTTTAATTCTTTCCAATGTGTTTTTTATGTAAGATATCAGGGATCATTTGTTTTTGGGGATCATATACTATTTATCAGGAATACTAGGGAGTTTTATCTATCCCATCATATTTTATGGAGTTTTTTTTAATCGGCACTAGTTTTTTGAGCCTACTACTCTAAATAGAACAAAAGAGCACGTCTCATCTATTATTACTGATTGGTGTTATCATACTAGTTTTTAGCGGCACTATACTAGCTATTTTGCTCTTCTTGGGGAATTTAAATGTTTTTCAATATTCGATGCGTTTAATCTTTTTACATTGGATCTGAATTTTTCATTTGTTTATACTTTATATCTCCAAAAGAATGACGCACTTTAAATCCGAAAAATGAACTCACCCTTATCAGTACTTCTTAAATATGTCGTCTATGTTTTTTATGCGATTATTGTTAGTAATGTTATCGGCTTACTCAATGAAGTAAAAATCATTGAGCAGGTTACAAAACCCATGTTGGTTCCAATTTTAGCACTCTACTATTGTTCAAGAAAAGACAGGGACTCTTCCTACTTACTGGCTTTATTGTTTTCTTGAGTAGGAAATCTAATGATTATGAGTATGGATTTTTCGGCGGTTCTTGGTGGGTTTATATCTTTTTGGGCTACATTATTACTCTTTTCAGACCACATCGTTAAGCGGTTAAAGGAAATCTTTTGGATCAATTCAAGAAAAAAAATTCTTGGATAATTGCATCCATTTTCGCCTCTATTTATCAGGTATTATATTAACAGTATATAAAGGAGTAGGTATGTTAACCCCTGCAATCCTATTCTACGGAACAACACTAACAGGGAACTGGGTTTTTGAGCGTTTTGCTTTGGTTTGAAAAAAAGAAAAAATAACTTTATCACTTACATTTGGAATGATTTTACTTACATTAAGTGGATCATTGTTAGCGGTTAAGCTTTTTGTTGGGAATACATACTTTATTGAAAACATAACCAGGTTGTGTTATATAAGTGCTCAATTTTTGATTCTTTACTATTTTATTAACGTTGATAGTAAAGTGAATGAGAAGCAAATGAAAAATATAAATTATGGTTCTAAATAAATTCTATTTCGTCCAAACCATCCTGTTGCTTTTTGTTTTTAATACAAACAACGCCCAAAATGATTCTTATTATGAAGATGAGTCTGAAGATTACGAAGAATTTGAATATCTATCGCCGTTAAATGATAAAACTCTTGAGGGACAAAAAATTTTTGTAAAAGAGCTCTTGGACCTTTCGGGATATATTCTTAAAAGTATTGAAGTTTATCAAACCCTTCCCAATAACGCAAAAGTATTTAGAATAAAGCTAAAAGCTAATGAAGGAGGCGGTTTTGTTTTTGTTCGATGGGATAAAAAGAAAAAAGAAAACTTTATTGCAAATAAATTAATTGATTCTAGATTTTACTACAACCTCAAAGCTTCTAAAGAAATTATGCGCAAACAAACTGAGCTAAAATCTTTTGGGACAAATGATATTGCACTTCAAGCAGAAGACCAAGAGAAGCTTAATAAACAGGAAATAGAACAATTAAGGCAAGAATTTGATTTGAAAGAAAAAGAGAAAGAGGTGAAGAAATTAAACCTTGAAAACGAAAAAGCTCAGAAGAAAAATAAGAAGCGTAAAAATTAAATTGTTTATATACTAATTAATAAAGTTAAACAATTTTTTTTGTTTAGAAACACAACACCTAGTTTTGTACAAAATCTTTTTGAATGAAAATACGTTTTTTAATAGTCTTGTTAGCTTTCACTTCATATTTAAGCGCCCAGAGTACTGGGTCTTTTTCGGGCCAAGTAATTGATGAAAAAACTCAAAACCCTCTAGAAGGAACGACCATTGAGCTTGAAGGAACTTCAATAGGAGCAATAACAGATGTAAACGGCTATTTTTCTTTTGAAAACATTCCAACCAAGACATACAACATTCAGGCGGCCTATTTGGGATACGAATCTCAAATTTTATATAATGTGATTGTAAAATCAGTTGGAACACCTTCTCTTTTGTTCAAGCTAAATGAAAATTCAGAAGCCCTCGATGAAGTTATTCTATCAAAAAGCCCCTTTAGAACAAGTAAAGAAACCCCACTCTCGACACAATCTTTTTCAGCAGTTGAAATAGAAACATACCCTGGTGGAAATAATGATATTGCAAAAGTAGCTCAAAGTTTACCTGGAATTTCACCCTCAATTGGTGGATTCCGAAACGACTTTATAATTAGAGGTGGAGCTCCAAACGAAAGTGTATATTATTTAGATGGAGTTGAAATACCCAATATAAATCATTTCAGCACACAAGGAAGTGCAGGTGGACCAGTCGGAATGCTAAATGTTTCTTTCATAAGAGAAGTAACACTTTCTTCCTCTGCATTTGGGGCTGAATACGACAACCCATTGTCAGGAGTTTTAGCTTTTGAACAAAGAGAAGGAAACAATCAGAAACGTTCTGTAAATGTTAGAATAGGAGCAAGTGAAGCTGGCGCTACTTTTAACGGACCATTATTTAAAGGAGATAAAGACAGATCCAATACGACCTTAATGGTTTCTGCTAGAAGGAGCTACCTTCAATTTGTATTTGAATTAGTGGGTTTGCCTATTCGTCCGGATTACTGGGATTATCAATGGAAATTAAATCATAAAATTGATGAGCGAAATAGCGTAACATTTATTGGACTAGGATCTATAGACGATTTTTCAGTAGTTGCTCCAGATGATTTTGACGCTGAACAACAGAATTTTATTGACACAGCTCCCATCATCCAACAAAAAACCATTACTATGGGAATTACGTGGAAGCATAAACTAAAAAATGGAAACGGTAAAGTAAATACAACGTTAAGCACCAATAGACTCAAAAACATATTCAGTCGATACGAAGACAACGAGAACAAAATCGGGGTTCTTTTTAGAAATGACTCAAAAGAACAAGAAACTAAATTAAGAGTAAACGTAACACACTATCTTAATGACTGGAAACTATCTTATGGATTAAATCTTCAACAGTCAGTCTACACTAATGAAACTCAAGATTTAATCAGTGATTATAGATACGACACAGCAATAGATTTTGCTAAATATGGTTTCTTTGGAAAGGTAAGTCGCTCCTTTTCTAATGACCGTCTTAGTCTTGCGCTTGGAATTCGTTCTGATGCGGATAGCTTTACAAATGGTTCTAATATAGCCGACAATTTATCTCCAAGGCTCTCAGCTTCTTACTCACTAGACGCTAATGGTCGTTGGAAATTAAATGCATCTGTTGGTCGCTATTTTAAAATACCAACCTATACCATGCTTGGTTTTCAAGATAACAATGGTGAATTCATAAATAAGTCAAATCGTTACACACAAAGTGACCATTACGTTTTTGGCGTTGAATACAACATTAGTGCGTCATCTAGATTTACCGTTGAAGCTTTTAGAAAAGAATACAGTCTATACCCAGTTTCAGTGCTTGATGGAGTTTCATTAGCAAACAAAGGTGCAGATTTCGAAGTACTGGGCAATGAAGCTATTAT
>Ga0209830_10002558_pt1 | contig 14544 bp, 22 predicted proteins | sample ArcticOcean_MG_C_12_FD_187439 | JGI IMG/M metagenome (GOLD analysis project Ga0209830, IMG submission 187439) | Marine microbial communities from western Arctic Ocean - ArcticOcean_MG_CB8_130 (SPAdes) (version 2) | ecosystem: Environmental > Aquatic > Marine > Oceanic | place: Arctic Ocean...
TGTCTGCTGGGATCTATATGCCGAGTGGGATATCCGAGAGCATTGGCGAGTTGGTCATTGCTATCGACACAAGTGGTTCGATCGGTCAACCCGAACTGTCTAGGTTTCTCACAGAAGTCAAGGAGATATGTGACACAGTACATCCCGACAAGGTACGTCTGTTGTATTGGGACACCGAAGTGTGTGGGGACGAGACATACGAGATGCACGAACTCGATGACTTGATTACGTCTACCAAACCTCAAGGTGGTGGTGGCACAATGATTGAGTGTGTCCCCGAGTACATCACAAAAGAGGGTGTCAAACCTCAAGCATGTATCGTATTGACCGACGGCTATCTAGGTGGCAGTTGGGGACAATGGTCATGCCCCGTCTTGTGGTGTATCATCGACAACGAAACAGCCGTGCCCGACGTAGGCACACACGTTCACGTGAAATCAAGGGAGTTGTAAATGGACGAGAAAATTACAGACGAGCAAGTCGAGCATTGGTTAGGTAGTGATTGGTCATTCAGCAATATTGTTGAGACCTTGCGAGAACTAGCCAATGGAGAATATGAACAAGAACAATTACGAAAAGATATCAGTGATACATGGGAGGGCGAGTAATGTCACAGAAACTAAAGAACATACTATCAGATGCAGAGGAGTTGTTACAAACTCTGCTCAACGAGGGCATGACCAATGGGCAAGCACTCAAAACAATCAAGCGAGAGCTGGGATACATGGCGAAAGACCATGCACAAGAACAGCTTATCATGTGGTGGAGGGAAGACAATGGGATATAGATCGCAAGGTACAATGGTCGTTGCGTTCGAGTCATTGGCAGACATGAAAGAGGTACTAGCCGTATATCGGCTAGACCCACGCGTGCAGAAATACAATCCATTCGTATCGGGAGAACATGCCGAGGTGGGCACCGAGTGTTGGCAGTTTGAGACATGGGATTTTGGCGATGAGTCTTATTCCCCTTGGTATCTCATGCGTCTCGATTTCAGTGATTGGAAATGGTACGAAAGCTATGAGGACGTGCAAGCCTTTATGCACATAGCCGATGTGTGCAAGCAGTTCGCACAAGAACGATTGGATTTCTCTTACGCATACAGATTTGTACGTGGAGGAGAAGACGGAGACGATACCGAGGAGTTATCTTATGGGAGCGACACACCCACTAGTCATTCTATGGTGGAGCAGTTGGAAGATGCACTAACTATGCGAATAGAAAACAGTATAGATGACGACCTCGAACAATACACGACACGACAAGACCCAAGTTCATTAGGACTTGGTAACATAAACCCTAGTGACGTCACTAGGAAAACTAAGGAGAACGACAATGTCAACATATGACTTACCAAGGCTAGAAACTTTCAGTGCAGTTGCCTCGCACTACAGTAATGTAAAACCAATGAAGAGTAAGAACCATCCCGAGTCTCAAGACTTACGACCTCTGGGAGATAGATCACGTAAGTGGGAACGTGTAAAGAAGTTCTCAGACACTTGCTATGCTTACTATGATGGAGACATTGGGGACAACATTAACTTTTGGAATTACCAACATAACAGATCCTCCATACCTAACGACATACACTTTGCACTAGCACCTATTGTATGGACACTAGAAGAAGATGGTACAGAAACACTGCGTGTACGTAATGGTTCGGGACAAGGTGCACACAATGGCAGATACTCATTCTTGGAGCGAGCATTACCTAGAGCCTTTACTTTCGCTATCTACAATGGCAAGCAGTTCTTGACCTTGGGAGGCACTAGATACTTCTTACCAAAGAGTGACTTCTTTACATGGCGTAACCAAAAAGAGGCACACATCGACCAAGACGACAAGAAGTATCTTGAGTTCGTGAAACGTCCTGGGCAAGATCATGGTTGGACTATCAAGGCAGACACGTTTGTGTATGAGCCACCACGTATGCTGGTCGACAAGGAACGTAAGAAACAATTCAAGCCTGCTATGGATTCGTACTATGATTGGCTATGTATCATGGCTCCCATGTTTCGTGACTCTCTCATAGTTGATGAGTATGATTATCGTGATGAGGTTGCACGCGAGTTGGCACAATCAAAACGTAGCCTTGCCTCTACCAAGAGAGAAGAGTTGTTGTTACATGCACAAGTACAAGGGTGGTCAGATGAGCAAGACAATGCGTGGCACTACGAACCTAAACCTCAACATGCTCTTATCATCATGGAAGATGAGGAACACCCAATGCGTATGCACATGGCATGGCAGTTTCTTATGGCGTCCAATCTGTTCAAGGCACATGAGTCAGATCGTAAGTTGTTCAGAAGTCAATTCAATCGCTGGATCAACAAGGTGTGTGGATTCAACATCAAGATAGAGGCACAAGTTATCACAAAGGGAGGTAAGTAAATGACTGTAAAAGTATACACTGCTGATTCAGTAGAAGATAAAGAGAAGTACAAGTGGGCGAACGACTTTACCAAGGTACGTCTAGGGCAAATGGTCGACGAACACAAAACTGCTCTCGCACAGATAAAGGAGGCAGTCAACGATGAGATATGTGAGTTCAATGAGACTTGGGACGAGAACGTCGACGGCTATGACAATGGTGTTCTCGCAGGTCGCGACGAGTTTGCAGAACAAATAAAACAATTAATACAAAAACTGGAGGTAGAATACAATGGCCTATAAACACAAACTGCTAAGTGAGATTAAGTTTAGTACACCCGAGCATAGAAAGGAGGCTAGTAATGATCTAGCCTCTAACCTAGACCTACAAGACTTTATGAAATGTATACGTAAAGCATTTCGTGGTATCATGTTTACACCACACAACGAAGATAAGAGAAAAGTGTACGTACACATGCCGAACGAACCATACGTCATGGGTTGGATTGCTTACGGAGATTATCAAACGGAAGTGAGGGCAGAGCAGTCTAGCTATATTGTATCGTCTAAGTACATTCTGAACATGAAGTATGCAGAACATAACGATCAATACAGCATGGCTATGTCTATCAATCTTGATACTGCCGTTCGCAATGCCAAGAAATACTTTCGTCCTGTATCGACTAGAGATATGGCACTACATAAAGAGGAAGACATGCGACGAAAAGCAAATGATACAGAGTCAAGGGCATCCAATACTAGGAGCAATGCTCTATCTGATTTGTTGGCCAAGAGCAATAGGACATTGAACATAGAGTACAACCCCATGCTCGAGTATATGCGTACACTTGTTAAGGTAGGTCATGAGTTTACTGACAAGGAGTTGGAGAGTAATTTACTTAACTACTTCAAGTTGGAGCAAGAACACGAGGCTCTCAAGAGCAAGGGTGTAAAGGTAAGCTATGTTCGTATCTATGAGAAGTATGGCGAGCAATTCTTTGACGTTGTGCCTATTAACGAAAAGAACATCGGTAGCATCACAGAAACCGTTGTTTCGTACAAACATGCTGACGTACCTCAAGATGTATTGGGTAAGGTAGCAGTGCTTAGTATGGTAGAGAATAATCATTGGGTTGATGACGTAGGGTATCGTGTTGATGCAAAGATGTTCTACGTGACAGCTAAATCCAATGAGTAAAGTAACACAGCCTAACAAGTCATACCACGTGAGCATATATAATGCTACGGGACATGTTGAATGTACATGTCTCGGTATTGAATGTGTTGACATGCCATTAAAAGGTAGCTATAGTTCTTTAGATGAGATGCCAATGTGGATTCAAGAACGTATATCATTGTTGATGATGCTTGAATCTAAGGCGACATTAGTTAAGATAGGTATGAAGATAGACGACAATACATTTGTAATCGACGAGGAATAGTCTAGTGACGTCACTAGGTTTTTGGGGGGTAAGATGCCCCTCACTATTCCTCGTTGAAACCAGTTTTTTATAGGAGATATTATGGGTAGCATAGACACATGCAAAGAATGTGGAAAACAATTAAAGAAAATAAAACACGAAAGACTATCACAGAAAGTTTGTAACGACTGCAAAGGTGAGTATAGATCTGTTAACAAATACGCAAGAGAGATATTTAAAGAGATGCAAGAAAACCCTACAAAACCAGCCGAAGATGAAATATGGTTTGAAGATAGTCCCGTAGCATTGAGGGAAGAAGAATATGGTAGAGTTTCAAAAAATTCTTCAGTTGTTTCTTCTTGGGGAATGTCTGCATTATCCGAGATAATGACTGAGACTGATACGAATAAGTATAGACTTACTCATGGATCGGCAACAAACGGCACTAGGTATACATATAAGAAGAGGAAAGTATAATGGTTATGACACCCGAGGCAAAAGTTAAAAAGAAAGTTGTTGCACAGTTAAAAGAGATGGGAGCCTATTACTTTTATCCCGTGACTGGTGGCTATGGTTTTAGTGGTGTGCCCGACATAGTTGGTTGTTACAGAGGTATGTTCTTTGGTATTGAGTGTAAAGCAGGAAGCAATAAGCCTACACCACTACAAGATAGGAACTTAACAGACATAAAGAAACAGAATGGAATTGCAATAGTTATTAACGAAAAGAACATCGACGGCATAGGTATGATGTTTGATAACTATTACAATGAGGTTAAGCAGTGAGAGACCTCGCTTTATTGGTTTGGCAAATATCCACTGCAATAGGGGGAATCTAACTCCATAAAAAATGGATTCTGACCTTGTCGTAGAAGTACGTACTACTAGTCCCCTCTCTGCATAGAGGGGCATTAATTTAATTAGGAGGATAAGATGAAGATACGATGGAAAGATGATTTATGTCCTAGCTGTAAGACGTTCGTAGTCTTTACAGATGGCAGAGCCGTATGTAACACATGTAAGTTATCTATTAATAATGGCTTAACAGAAGAAGAACAATTAGAATTACCATTAGATTTTGAACAATCAGACAGTTATGAGTGGAGGAAAGAAGATGACTAAGAAAACAGAATGGCAAATAGGAAGAGATAAAGCAGATGCTATAAGGGCAAAGGCTATGAAATCTTTAACTACGGATCAATTAAATACAATTAAAGAAACTCATAGGACTTTAGGAGATGCTTTAAATATGCTTGCAGAAGTGAATGATCTTTATATTTCAGACATTAGAAAATTAGATAATGCTTTTTGGAAACTTAAAAACGAATTTAATTTGGGGGATAATAGAAATGACTAGAAAGAAGAACGTAGTAACTCGTAGCAGTGTGCTAGACAATGCAAAAGAATATGTAACGAAAGACAGAGCATCTACCCATGGTGACATGGAAGATAACTTTAGCACTATTGCTCAATATTGGGCAGTGCATTTAGGCACAGAAGTTACTGCAGTTGATGTTGCAGTTATGATGAACTTATTAAAGGTGGCACGTATCAAGTCATCGCCTAGTAATATGGATAACTGGGAAGATGGCTGTGGTTATCTAGCATGTGGAGGAGAACTTGCTGGGAGGAAAAAATAATGGATTTAATTACATTAGACTTTGAGACTTACTATAGCAAAGAATATTCGCTTGGTAAGTTGACAACAGAGGAGTACATCCGTGACCCACGATTTGAGGTTATTGGTGTAGGTGTTAAGCTAAACAATCAGGATACAGAATGGGCAAGTGGTACACGAGAAGAACTTACCACGTATCTAAAGACGTTCTCCTGGGATAGCTCATTGGTAATAGCACACAACACTATGTTTGACGGAGCGATACTTAGTTGGATATTCGATATACACCCTAAAATATATGGCGATACCTTATGTATGGCTCGTGCATATCATGGTGTAGAGAGCAGTGGTAGTCTTAAAGCATTAGCTGAACGACATAAGATTGGGGAAAAAGGTACAGAAGTAATTGAAGCACTTGGTAAGAAACGAGAAGACTTCACGGCAGAAGAGTTGGAGAGGTACGGAGATTACTGCATCAATGATGTGGACTTGACCTTTAAACTATTTAAGATTATGGGTCGAGAGTTTCCTAAGAAAGAGTTTAGGCTGATAGATGCTACCTTACGTATGTTCGTAGAACCTATACTCGGACTGGACCGTGGCATGTTAGAACAACACATCACAGAAACACGTTGTGGTAAGGACGAACTGCTTACAGCGTCAGGCGTGAGTAAAGAAGAATTGATGAGTAACCCTAAGTTTGCAGAGGTTCTTAAATCACTTGGTGTCGAACCACCTATGAAGATAAGCCTTACTACGGGCAAAGAAGCATTTGCATTTGCTAAATCAGATGAGGGATTCAAAGCATTGGAATCTCACCCCGATGAAAAAGTACAAGCGTTGGTAATGGCTAGGCTTGGAACTAAGTCCACATTAGAAGAAACAAGAACCCAAAGGTTTATAGACATATCCAAACGTGGTCTCCTGCCTGTCCCAGTCAAGTATTACGCAGCCCACACTGGGCGATGGGGTGGAGACGATAAGATAAACTTGCAGAACTTACCCAGTAGAGGTGTCAATGGAAAGAAACTTAAAAGAAGTATCATTGCTCCCGAGGGTTACACTCTTATAGATGCTGACTCTGCACAGATTGAGGCTAGAGTTTTGGCTTGGCTTGCTACCCAAGATGATTTGACTAAAGCGTTTACTGACGGAGAAGATGTTTACGTGAAGATGGCATCTCGTATATACGACAAGGCAGAAGAGAGTGTGACAAAGGAAGAGAGATTTGTGGGGAAGACCACGATATTAGGTGCTGGATATGGTATGGGTGCATTGAAGTTTCAATCGCAGTTACAGACGTTTGGGTTTGATATGAAGATAGAAGAAGCACGGAGGGTTATAAAGATTTACCGTGAGACTAATTGGAAGATAGACAAGTTATGGCGTGACGCACAACAGATTCTCGTTTCGTTAAACAACAAAGATTTACCTAAACGATTAGGTCGTGGCAAAGTTTTATTAACTGTACCTAAAGAAAATGCTATACGATTGCCATCGGGATTGCTTATGAGATACGAGGATTTAGATTTTGAGCAAGGTGAGAAAGGTATAGAATTTAGTTACCAAACTAGGCGAGGTCGCACACGAATATATGGCGGCAAGGTTGTAGAGAATGTTTGCCAAGCTATAGCACGTTGCATAATTGGTGAGCAAATGCTAGAAATAAACAAGAAGCATCGAGCCGTTTTAACTGTGCATGACTCGATAGTTTGTTGTGTTAAGGACGAGGAAGTAACAGACGCACAGAAATATATAGAAGAATGTATGCGTTGGACACCCGAGTGGGCAGATGGCCTGCCTATAAATTGCGAATCGGGTACGGGCAAAACTTATGGAGATTGTGAATGAGTAATGATGTTAATAAAGACATAAATGACGAGTGGATCAAATTGTTAAATCAGGTAAGAAAAGTAGCCCCTGATGATTTGGTAAAAATACAAAACATGAACGAAGAGTATGGTGAACTACCAAAAAATTTGTTTGAACAAGGATATCGTAGTGGCTTTAATAGAGCCGCTATCATTATGAGAGAATCAATAGAAGAGGTTGAAGAGTGAGTATATCACCTTGGTCATTTAGTAGGATAAAGTCTTTCGAGCAATGTCCTAAACAGTTTTATCATCTGAAGATATTGAAAGATTATTCTGAGTCAGAGACCGAGGCTATGCGTTATGGAACGGAGGCTCATCTTGTTGCTGAAGAGTTTATTGGTAGCGATAAGCCGATACCTAAGAAATTTAATTACATGAAACCAGTGCTTGAGGCTCTTAAAGCTAGAGATGGGGAGAAACATTGTGAGATGAAGCTAGGACTCACCAGGGCCCTGGAGCCGTGTGACTTCATGTCAAAACACGTTTGGTGGCGTGGTATAGTTGATCTCGTTATTACCAATGGAGATATGGCTTGGATAGTGGATTACAAGACAAGCAAGTCAGCTAAGTATGCAGATAAAGGTCAATTAGAATTAATGGCACTTGCTACTTTTAAATATTTCCCTAAAATAAAGAAGATTAATGCAGGGTTATTGTTCGTAGTATCTAATAACTTTATAAAACACACATATACAGACGATATGATCCCTGCATTATGGAAAAAATGGCTATCTAATTATTCACGTATGGAGATAGCACATAGTAATAATGTTTGGAACGCACATCCAAGTGGCTTATGTAAACGACACTGTGTAGTTCTCGAGTGTATACATAACGGGAGTAACTAATGGCTTATACTAAATCGCCTAGACCTTATAAAAAAGAATACAAGAAACAAGTAAAAAGAGGTGAGCATCCAAATCGTATGGAGCGTCAGAAAGCTAGACGTACCTTGGATAAGAAAGGTGTTAACCGAAAGGGTAAAGACGTCAGTCATAAGAAGATGTTAAGTAAAGGTGGCAGTAACAAAGATGGTTACTTTTTAGAGAGCCCGTCTAAAAATAGAAGTAGAAACGGACAAAAGAAGAAAAAGTAAGGCTCTAGGATGCTCCCACAGAGGCAAAGCAAAACCTCGACGTGTGATTGTACCCTAGAAAAGTGACGAAAAACGCAGATTTTATCTGTTGCAAAAGGAGAAGACATTGGAAGCAGTTAAGAAGTATACCTTCACGGGTAAGTACAAGCCGTTTGATCATCAACGTAAGACGGCATTATTTTTCACACAACATAAGAAATCATTTTGTTTTAACGAACAAGGCACGGGCAAGACGGCTAGTGCAATATGGGCATCAGATTTCTTGATGCAACAAGGTAAAGTAAATCGTGTATTAGTTATATGTCCTTTATCTATTATGGACAGTGCATGGCGAAACGATCTATTTGATTTTGCTCCACACAGAACTGTTGCTGTAGCACATGGTGAAGCTAAGAAAAGAAAAGCTATAATAGAGCAAGGAACAGACTACGTTGTTATTAATTATGATGGTGTAGAAATAGTTGCCGACGTTATAAATAAAGGTGGCTTTGATCTTGTTATTGTGGACGAGGCTACGCATTATAAAAATGCACAGACAAGAAGATGGAAAGTATTAAACAAGATACTGCAGGAGGACACGTGGCTGTGGATGATGACAGGCACACCAGCCGCGCAGAGTCCAGTAGATGCTTACGGGCTTGCAAAGATGGTAAACCCAAAAGCAGTTCCTAAATTTGGTGGTACATTCAGAGATATGGTTATGACTAAGATTACTAACTTTAAATGGATACCAAAAGAATCTGCTACAAGCACAGTGCATAGAGTTTTGCAACCTGCTATTCGATTTACAAAAGAAGAATGTTTAGACTTACCAAGTATGACGTATGTAAAGCGTGCCGTAGAACTTACTAGACAACAGAAAAAATACTACGAACAGTTAAAGAAAAAGTTAGTGCTAGAAGTAACGGGCGAGCAAGTCACTGCTGTAAATGCCGCAGTGGGTATGAACAAGTTACTACAGATATCCTCGGGCGCAGTGTATACAGATGATGGTGCGACTTTAGAGTTTGATATAAAGCACAGATATAAAGTGTTGAGAGAAGTCATCGACGAGTCAAGTCAAAAGGTTCTTGTCTTTGTACCATTTAAACACGCAATAAATATATTGACTGATAGACTAAGAGCAGACGGAATATCCACAGAGGTAATCCAGGGAAGTGTGAGTGCACCAGCACGTACAAATATCTTCAAACAGTTTCAGGAAGCAGTGAGCCCACGAGTTCTAGTAATACAACCAGCTTCTGCTGCACACGGTGTCACGTTAACAGCCGCTAACACAGTGGTGTGGTGGTCCCCAGTTAGTTCGTTGGAGACTTATGCTCAAGCTAACGCTCGTGTACACAGGTCTGGACAAAAGCACAAGTGCACAGTTGTGCAGCTGCAGGGGTCTGACGTAGAAAGACACGTTTACAGACTGTTAGATAACAGAATAAACATTCACACAAAAATTACCGATCTTTACAAAGAAATACTTGACTAAGTGATATATAGGCACTATATATAAAGTATCAGCAACGTGAGGAGAATAATATGGCTGAAGACGACGCAATATCTGTAGATAGATTAACTAAAGCGTTCATTAAAATAAGGACTGAACGTGCTAAGATGTCTACTGAATTTAAAGAAAAAGACGCTATCCTTGTTAACCAACAAGATAGATTAAGACAAGCACTGCTTGACTATTGCACAGAGCATAATGTCGAGAGTGCAAGGACTTCAGAGGGATCGTTTTTTAGAACGACTAAGACTAAGTTTTGGACAAGTGATTGGGAATCCATGTATGAATTTATTATGGAAAATAAAGTTCCCGAGTTCTTTGACAAACGTCTTAATCAAACTAACATAAAACAGTTCCTTGAAGAAAACCCCGATCTGATGCCCAAAGGGTTGAATACAGATACGGAATATTCAATAGTAGTGAGGAAGAAATAATGACTGGAAAATACGTACCAATCGAGGATGTGGCTAAACACTTCTCTGTGTCCATATCAACAATTCGTGCATGGGTTCGTCAGAAAGACATACCGCAAGATACCTATATAAAGATAGGTAGTACTTATAGGTTTTGTGTTGAAGATGTAGCAGATGCACTTACAAAAACAGAGAAACAGAGGGAGCCTGTGCTAGCAGATGCAGGCGAAATTAATTTAGACGATGACATATAAGGGAGATTTAGAATGTCAAATAATTTAACTATGAACTATAATATTAATAACGTAACGGTTATGTGGCCTCGTATCAATCGCACTTACAAGTATGATAGCACAGAGCAAAGGTCTATTCCTTGTAATCCTACTGATGAGGGTTCAGCTTACACTCTACAGTTTCGTATGAATGAAGAGCAAGCAAAAGCTTTATACAAGCAAATGAAGTTAGCGTATGATTCAAAGAAAGAATCTAATTGGGCAGAGTTTGTTATGCCGTTTAAGAAAGAAGAAGATGGTTCGTTTACACATAAGGCTAAGTTAAAAGGTTCTTATGGTAATGAAACTACAAGAAAGCCTGTTCAATACGATGCAAAGGGTAACAAGTTACCCGAGGACTTTCTACTAACTAATGGTAGTCTTGTGAATGTAGCTATTGTTTTTGTACCATATAGTATGAGAGACAATGGAGTATCGTTAAGGTTAAAAGCCGTGCAGGTTATAGATCTTAAACCTATGCAAGATGACTCACCATTTACAGCAGTTGATGGATTTGATGCAAATGCAGGATCAGATTCAGACGCTAATCCTTTCGAGGAAGAAGCTGAAGCACCCGTTCAAGAACCTAAGAAAGTCGTTAAGAAACCTGCCCCTGCCGCAAAAGTAGTTGGAGATGACTTAGCTTCCTTGGTTTCTGATATTGATAACTGGGACGACTAACACCAAGACCTTGTCACGACTAGGATAATTTCCGAAAAAGGTGTATACCGACACCTCTGTCGTGGTAACTCTCGGTTTTGGTGGATACTATGGATACAAATATATTCTTAAAAAGCGTGCTAGCAGATGGAGGTTTATATTCTCTGTTAGCACTTCGTCCTATTGATAGTCGCAAGGTGCAAAAGTTTTACTCGACTACTGAGCGTTTAATTGACGCATCACAGAATTTTGATGCAGAAGGGTACGATGTTTATTTTGGATTAGGTACGGTAGAAAAAGACGGCTCTAGAAAAACAGATAACATAAAAGAATTTAAATCGTTCTTCCTTGACCTTGATTGTGGGGGAACTAAAGACTATGCAAATCAGTCCGAAGCAATCGACGCATTGCGTGATTTTTGCAAAAAGTTAAACCTACCTAATCCTTTAAAGATTAACTCGGGTAGAGGCGTGCATGTATATTGGAAATTAACAGAAGCAGTGTGTGCAGATGATTGGCTCCACGTTGCTACACGATTGAAAGCTATGTGTGCACAGCATAACTTGTTAGCAGACGTAGCCGTTACAGCAGATGTGTGTAGAGTGTTACGAGTACCTAAAACGCATAACTATAAGACTGACCCCCCTGCAGAGGTAACTTACTTTGGAGTTGATGTACCTAACCCCGTAAACTTTGATGAGTTTTCTGAATTGCTTGGCTCTGATCCTATACCCATACCTAATATATACACACCTACAGAGGGTGTTGTCTCTCTCGATTCTATATTGAGCAATAAGGAAAGTGTGTTTGCCGACATAATAAAAAAGATTAAGGCTAAAAAAGGTTGCCAGCAAATAAAGAACATACTTAAAAATCAACAAGAGATTAGTGAGCCTTTATGGAGAGCAGGATTATCTATAGCTAAGTTCTGCGTTGATGGGGAGCAAGCCGTACATATTGTATCCATGAATCACTCGGACTATTCAGAAGAAGAAACAAAAAAGAAGACCGACGCAATAAAAGGACCGTACTTGTGTAACACATTTGATGATTATAGTCCTGATATATGTAAAGATTGTATTCATTGGGGCAAGATAAAGTCTCCCATATCTTTAGGGCAAAGAATAAGAGAAGCCACAGAGGAGGATAACATAGTAGAAGCACCTGCAGTTAACCTACCTAATTCTCCTACAAGTACATATGTAATACCTGCATACCCTAAACCATATTTTAGAGGTGCGAGTGGGGGGATATATGTAAGAACTCGTAACGCAGAGGGAGATCCCGATGAGAAGCTTATATACCATAACGACTTATATGTTGTTAGAAGATTACGAGACGTAGAGATCGGTGAGGCAGTTGTGATGCGATTGCACTTGCCTAAAGATGGGGTAAGAGAATTTACCTTACCACTAACTGCTGTTACATCAAGAGATGACTTTCGTAAACAAATGTCTATGCAAGGTGTAGCCGTTACAAAGATGGATGAAATTATGCAATACACAACAACATGGGTAAATGAATTACAAGCGAACAGTGTGGCAGATCAAGCCCATAGACAGTTTGGTTGGACGGGGGATGAGTGTAAATCGTTTATACTTGGTAATCAGGAAATATATAAAGATAAAGTTGACTTCAATCCACCCTCTACGCAGACAGCAGGTTTGTTCTCTGCCTTTGAACCAAAAGGCACTATGGAGGAGTGGAAGAAGGCCATAAACTTTTATAATAAAGATGGGTTTGAACTACATCAGTTTGTTGTTGGCACCTCGTTTGGCTCACCATTGATGCAGTTTTCTCCCATAAAATGTGCCGCATTGCATATATACAGTAAAGATTCAGGGTTGGGTAAGACTACTGCCATGGAGGCAGGAGTATCTGTGTGGGGTAAGCCCGAAGATTTATTAACTTACAAATCGGACACAGTTAATACAAGGATGAACAGAGGTGAGGTATATCATAGTTTGCCTTTATATATGGATGAGTTAACCAACTCACACGGACGAGAACTTAGTGACTTAGTATATCAACTTACTGGTGGTAAGCAACGAGGGCGTATGGCTAGTGGGAGCAATACAGAGAGATACCGTGGTGAAGCTTGGAGTTTGCTGGCAGTTACAACAGGAAACACTAGCGTTGTGGAACGTGTTAGCATAACAAAATCCATGCCAAAAGCAGAGGCTCAAAGAATACTAGAGTGTCGTGTTAAGAAGATGCACTTTGAGACTAAAGAAGAAACAGATATATTTAGTGCGGCTATAAAAGATAACTATGGACACGCAGGTAAAGAGTATATCCAATATATTATGAGTAACGTATCATCTGTAAAGGCGTTACTAGGAGAAGTACAACAGCGTGTGGATAAAATGGCGGGTTTGACAGCAGAGAATAGATTTTGGTCTGCGTTAGTGTCGGCAACAGTTACTGGAATTATGATAGCAAAAAAGTTAGGGTTAGTTGATTACGACCATAAGAAAATATTTAAGTGGGGCGTATCACAACTATCAGAGAACAAGCGTCAAGTAGAAGACATGAATATGTCAGTCGAGGAAATCCTTAACGACTTTATACACGAGCACTGGAGTAATGTGTTGTGGATAAAAAGCACTGATGACTTACGTAAAGAGCAAGACATTAATAGAGATTCTTTAATAATACCCGAGGCTGTGCCTAGAGGTAAGTTAGTTGCACGATACGAGACAGATTTAAAACGTGCGTATTTACTGCCTAAACCATTGAAGGCTTGGTGTGGTGAGCAACAGATAAATTACAATTCATTTATACACGACCTCACAGTTAAGTTAAAAGCCACAAAGGCTAAGATGAGATTAAGTAAAGGTACGCATATGAATTTGCCACCTGCTCATGTCATAATAGTAGATTGTTCAGTAGAGAAATTAGATGGCAGTACTGAAGACTTATGATTTAAACCCTGACGGGGTTCGTATAATAGTTAATTGGGATGCCATGGTAATAAGTTCTTCTGTGTTTATCCTGTCAGTTAACACCCAGGAAGCTCTTACGCAAATAAAAAAAGTAATGAACGCTAAAGGCTGGAAGTATCAGATGCAGATACGCATTGAAGACGAGAAGCTAGGCGTACGTGTATGGCGACTTAGTTAGGTTTTTTAAGTTGATTTTCTAAATCTCCCCAAATGGTAAGAGGTTGATCCCATCCATCAAGGTCTTTATTTAAATCACTTCTTTGTTTTTTATTTAAAGCCACACCATCTATCTCGACCTGCTGACTTGTTTCTAGTCTTACGTACATAGACTTTGCTAAATCATCTGCTGTAATAAACAATTTAGGATGCTTGCCATTA
>Ga0209830_10002566_pt1 | contig 14511 bp, 12 predicted proteins | sample ArcticOcean_MG_C_12_FD_187439 | JGI IMG/M metagenome (GOLD analysis project Ga0209830, IMG submission 187439) | Marine microbial communities from western Arctic Ocean - ArcticOcean_MG_CB8_130 (SPAdes) (version 2) | ecosystem: Environmental > Aquatic > Marine > Oceanic | place: Arctic Ocean...
AAAATTCCATAACCATAAGCGCTTAAATAGCTAGGACCTTGAAAAATCCAAGTCAAAACAAATGTGATTCGCTCCATCGTTTTAGACATTGTAAAAACTTGATGAGCTGCATAGCGATGTAGAAAGAAAGATTGAAAGAATAAACCACCATACCAAAGAGCTAAAATAAAAATAACTATTTCCATAATTTTTTTATATAAATATAGTTTCATAAACCAAATCAGACAATGAACTTAGATCAATAAATTTTATGTACCAAACGTTTTCTTATTCTACTTAAAGCTTGTGCGGTTACACCAATATAAGAACTTATATACTTTAAAGGAACAGATTTTAACAACTCTGGTCTTTCTTCAAATAATTTTAAGTAACGCTGTTCTGCGTTAAGGTTTAATAAATTTTGTTCTCGTTTAGATTTAATTAAAAAAAGATCTTCTGCTGTTAATCTTCCAATAAGATTTCCTATTTGAGTTGATTTATAAACTGATTGCAAATCTTTATAAGAAATACTTAACATAACGGTCTCTGTTAGTGCTTGTAATTGATAATTTGAAGGTGATTGTGTCAAAAAAGAATCATAAGCACTAACAAACTGATTTTTAAAACAAAAGCCAAAAGTTATTTCTTTTTCTGGATTATCCTTAGGAATAAATAAGCGAACAATACCAGATTCTATAAATGATATATGGTTTTCTATTTGATTCACTTTTATAAAAACTGATTTCTTTGTGATTATTCTTCGATAAAGTTTTGAAATAAAAAAATTCCAATCTGAGCTGGGTATGGAAGCGATTTTATCTAAATATAATTTTATTTGATGCATTTTTTTTAACAGTGGTGATTAATTTCAATAATTATATTTAGAATATAATTAATTAGTAACACTAATTATACAACAAAGGTAAGTCTTCACTTACTTAATTAGTAGCTTGTTTATAAATTAAGTTAAAAAAAAATCTAAGGAAAATTTTAAGACAAAAATCGTTTTAAATTCAGATGATACAATGAAGTTTGATCAGAATATGTTATTAGTTCAAGCAGGTAAGGAAATCACAATTACACTGAATCACAATGGAAAACTTGACAAATCCATTATGGGACATAATTTTGTTTTATTAAAGGAAGGTGTTGATGTAAGCTCTTTTGCTCAAAAAGCTGTATCAGCAAGAAAAACAGAATACATTCCTGAAGGAGATGATGTTATTGCTTACACAAAATTATTGGGCGGAGGAGAGAGTGATACTATATCATTCATAGCTCCTAAAAAAGGCTTTTATACCTTCATTTGTTCCTTTCCAGGTCACTGGGGATTAATGAAAGGTAAGCTTGTTGTTAAGTAATATTGTTTAAAAAAGAAATCTATTATAAAGACCAGGCTTTTCCTCCAGTGGTCTCCATTAAGTCGACACAACCCTTTTGCTCGCCTGGAACTGGGGCATAAGCCAATACATTCTCTCCAATAAACTCATTGGTCTTAAACGCACTTACTGTAAGACTCCGTAATTCTTTTGCAAAAGCTGCTGCATCTTTTTCTGAATCTAATATCTCATTTCCAGGTTTGAGAAACTTCGCAAGTATTACGTCCCAATCGGAAACGGTGATTTTGTCAACTACTTTTCCTGAAATTTCAGAACTAGCTAATAGAAAAGCTTTCCATCCTGAGGCAAACTTTTCTTGTTTTCCAGCATCCCAAACAGCTGAAATATAACCATCCGCAAATTCAGGAAGTTTTAACTCAATTGCACCAGGTATATCTGTTGTTGGAATAATTAATTCCATAAGTTGTGACACTTTACCAAAATCACCTGCGTTAAAGTACAAAGGTGCATATGTTTCAATTGATTGGCAACTTTGGAATAAACTAATTACTGAAGGGGTTACCGCAATAGCACCGATCCCTGTTCCAATTCTTTTTAAGACTTTTCTTCTATCCATTTCTAATATGTATTATAAATTCATTTTCTTTAATTCTGCTACAGCGTGATTAGCTGCACGAGCTGTTAAGGCCATGTAAGTAAGTGATGGATTTTGATTAGCCGAAGAAGTCATACAGGCGCCATCAGTTACAAATACATTAGTTACGCTATGAAGTTGATTGTGTTTGTTTAATACAGATGTTTTTGGATTTTTACCCATTCTGGCCGTTCCCATTTCATGTACCCCTTTTCCAATTGGTGCATTGGAATCATAAATATTAACATCTTTAAAACCTGCATCCTCCAACATTTCAGCAGCTTGAAGCTTCCAATCTTCTTTCATGATACGCTCATTTTCTTTGAATTCAGCGTCAAATACAATAGTTGGAAGGCCATATTGATCCAGCTTATCATAATTCAAAAACATTTTATTTTCATGATAGGGGAGTACTTCACCAAATCCACTCATTCCTAAAGACCAATCACCAGGTTCTAAAACAGCTTTTTTAAAGTCTCTTCCATAAGCAAGTTCACTTACAGCTTCCATCCAGTTCGATCGACTTGCACCACCCATGAAACCATAGCCTCTTAGGAAATCTACTTTTTTGGATTCTTTTCCGATGTTTCGGAATCGAGGAATATAGAATCCACTGGGGCTTCTGCCTGAATAATATTTATCTTTAAATCCATCATATCTTCCATTCGCACCACTTCCTAATTGGTGATCCATGATATTATGACCTAATTCACCACTATCATTTCCCATTCCATTAGGAAAACGATTCGATTTTGATTGCATTAAAATAGCAGTCGATGCCATAGATGAGGCACATAAAAAAACTATTTTTGAATTGAATTCTAAATATTCATTTGTCAGAGCATCTACAACACGAACCCCCGTAGCTTTTTGAGTTTTTTCATCATAAAGTACCTCTGCAACAATCGAATCTGGGCGTAAAGTCATATTTCCAGTTGCCTCTGCCGCAGGGAGAGTTGACGAGTTAGAGCTAAAATATGCACCGAAAGGACATCCTCTGTCACAACGATTTCTGAATTGACAAGCAATTCTTCCGGCACCTTCTTTTGAACCTTGGGTAATGTGAGCTACTCTACCAATTGTCATTAAACGATCACTATAGGATTTAGAAATACTTTCTTTTAAATGCGTTTCCAAACAATTTAATTCCATGGGAGGAAGAAAAATACTATCTGGAAGATGAGGTAAATTAAGTGCCTCTCCACTAATACCAATATATTTTTCTACATGATTATACCATGGAGCAATATCTTTATACCTTATTGGCCAATCGACACCATAACCATCTTTTGAATTGGCTTCAAAGTCAAGATCACTCCACCTATATGTATGTCTTCCCCAAATTAGGGAACGTCCACCTACCTGCTTCCCACGAATCCAGTCGAAAGGTTTAACTTCATCGTAATTATGTTCAGAATCTTTGTTGTAAAAATGACGATTAGTTTCATTCACTCCCCAACGACTTTGTTTGTCATAGTCTTTGAGAATTTCTTGAGAGGAGGCCCCACCATGTTTCATATCCCAAGGATCCAAATTCATAGTAGTATAATCTTCAACATGCTTAACCATTCGTCCCCGTTCTAAAACTAAGGTCTTCAGTCCATTTTCACACAATTCTTTAGCAGCCCAACCACCACTAACTCCAGTACCAACAACAATGGCATCGTACTGTTCTATATTTAAATTCAAAGCAGTCATTTTTTATTTAGTTCAATAATTTAAGATAATATACACTTTTTTTCAATCACTAAAAGTATTTTTTTTCTGCTTTCTCTTTTCCCAAAATTCTAACTATTGGAGTATTAAAAAGAAGTATAAAAAACACTTGTATTAATATTGAACTAACACCGATAATCAACATCCAGTCAATTACATCCGCTTTACCAGGATTAAAATTAATTACGTAATCAAAAAAAATAACTAAACTCCATAATAAGATTGCTACGAAGCCAAACATGTAGATCATTAAATATTTGTCTTTCATTTACTAAAGATAAAAAATCTCAATTCATGTTAAAAAAACACAAAATAACATGGATTAGTAAACAATCGTATTTCAAAAGTCACAAATAGTCACAATTAAATATAGCACCCCATTGATACCCTTGCATTGGGCATGGTTCATGCGTTATTATTGTATAGAGTTTAACCCAAATAAAAAAAACCATACGATGGCTAGAAAAAACCTTGAAACAAATATCAATATTAGATTAAATCTTGACGACATGATTATTCTTAAAGAGCATGCTAAAAAATTGAGAGTTCCAATCTCGACGTATTGCAGAACCAAATTAACTCAAGACATAAGCTTAAAGTAAATGTCTAAGTCTTCAAATAAGGCACGCCTTAACCAATTAAGGGTTTGGTTTAGCAGTGAATTTAAAAAGGGAAAAGGAAAACAGACCGCCAAGAAATGGAGAGCAAAAAACTTAAAATAATATGAGACGGAAAATTATAAAGAAACGCGTTGGAACTTTTACGATACCAGGTTCTAACAAACCCAGAACGGCAGTGGAAAATCAGGTCGTTTTGTAAGTAAAGTTACGACGACATAAAATCTATCCCCTTATGTATCAAAAAATCAATACTATGATAAATATTCTGCTTATTCTTTACAGTTTATTAGTCTTAACAACAAACTGTAAAGTACTCAAACCATTATAATTCGAATTTTAAAAAAAATCCCCATACTGAGCTCTTGCTGTCCTCGAATCAAAAATATATTAGAGAATGTAAAAAATACAACTATTCTGAAGTTATAATTTTCTCATCCAAATATTTCTATAACTAACCGAACCATTTTTATCATGATCTTGAAGCATTAATGTTCGTCTTGTATTTTCTTGTGTACAACAGAACCCTAAATCACGTCCTTTTTTGGGATTTCCAATATATTCTGTAGTTCCTTGAATTTCTATAGAATTCTGAATAAGAACTCCATTGTGAAAAACAATAAAACTCCCAGGCTTAATTTCATCTCCAGCCTGATTAAACTCAGGAACATTAAAAACAATATCATAAACTTGCCATTCTCCTGTTGGTCGCATAGCGTTTACTAAAGGGGCATATTGTTTGTAAATAGAGCCTGCCTGTCCATTCGAATAAGTTCTGTTTTGATAACTATTAAGCACTTGAACCTCATACCTTCGCTGAAAAAAAATTCCGCTATTTCCTCTTAACTGTCCCTCACCTTTATTATCTATTGGAGATTTCCATTCAATATGAAGTTGAATAGAACCATGTTCTTCTATAGTTTCAATCGATCCAGTGCCTGGTTTTACAGTCATAGTTTTGTCAGGGTTTAGAGTCCATTCAACACCACCTTGAGTTTGTTCATTTCTCCATTTAGAAAAATCAGATCCATCAAAAAGAACTATAGCATCACTTGGAGGAGCGTTATAAATTCCTGGTTGAACTAATTGAGGTTCGGGTTCCCAAAACTCAGTCTCTTCAGGTTTCATTTTGCTTTGAGAAAAAACGAATTGAACCATTAAAAAAAGGGATAAAAAATATTTCATATTGACAAATCTAAAGTGTTATTTTTTTTCTTAATTTAAATTAATAATGATGGAATTATAAAAAAATTCATCATTAATTTCACATACTCCAACCCTTTCTATATTCTTTATGAAGTAATCTATTTGCTTCTTCATTGTTAGTGAATTTTAAATTTTTAGAATCCCATTTTAAGCGCTGGTCTTTTAATCTTATGGCTATCATTCCCAGTAATGCCATTTCAGTTAGTGGTCCTCCATAATCAAAAGAAGAAGAGGCTGGTATCCCATCTTTACAAGCTCTGATCCAATCTCCTTCATGACTTGTAGTTACTCTAGGAATAGTTTTTTCAGGCTGCTTATAATCTTTCATTTTTTCTTCAGATATTATTCTTAATCCACTCGCTCCATGGGAATCATGAAGTATTTTCCCCTCATCTCCAACTAACATTGCACCACTTAAAGTAAACTTTTCACCCTCATTAAATTCATCAGGAATTGGAGGTAGTATTCTCCCGTCAGACCATGTAAGATTTAACTCTGGATGCTTTCCACGTTTTGGAAATTTCATTCTAACAATAGATGCTGAAGGAAAAGTTTGAGAAGATACCTCTGGAATCCAATGGGTAGATGTAGCCTGAATTTCAGTGGGAGCACCAAGTTCAAGAGCATAAAAAGAAGGATCTAAAATATGACATCCCATATCTCCCATAGATCCAGTTCCAAAGTCCATCCAAGCCCTCCATGATAATGGATGATAATCAGGGTGATAGTCTCTATATGGAGCTGGTCCTAACCATAAATCCCAATCAAGTCCTTCAGGAATTGGAGGTTTATCTTTAGACATAGCCTTAACAGCAAAGGTATCCCACTCGTGGCCGCCAACGGGTCGGTCTGTCCATGCAAATACCTCTCTTACTTGACCAATAGCATCATCATCTATCCATTCTTTTAAGCTTCTAATTTCGTCAGAAGAGCGGCCCTGGTTTCCCATTTGAGTTTGAACCTTATACTTTTTAGCAGCCTCAGTAATCATTCGTGCTTCGTAAACAGTATGGGTAAGAGGCTTTTGGCAATAAACATGTTTCCCCATTTTCATGGCAAGCATAGTAATTACTGCATGATTGTGGTCTGGTGTTGCTACAATAACTGCATCAATATCTTTTTGATTTTCAAGCATTATGCGAAAGTCTTTATAGACTTTAGCTTTTGGATATTTTTTATAAGTTGGAGCGGCTTGTTTTTGATCTACGTCACAAAGAGCTACAATATTTTCAGTTTCACACTGTGATAAATTTCCAGCACCCATTCCCCATTTTCGAACTCCAATTCCTGCGATATTTAACTTGTCACTGGGAGATGTATAGCCCTTTCCTCCAAGGACATGTCTTGGAAGTATCATTATAGACGGTAATACAATACTTTTTTTTATAAAATTTCTACGAGAATCTTTATTATTTTTCATGAATTATGCTTTTTATTATGATTACATAGTTATTAGATAAGTTTTCATCTTTATAATTAAAATCTGCTAAACCACTTATTACTAAAAAAATGTTTTTAAATTTAATTTATATATGAAATTAATGAAAAATGTCTGCGATAGTTGAATTTAATTAATTTAATTAATCGATATAAACTTAATTATTCATGTAATTTCAATCAATTACTTCTTAGCAATAAGTCAAGTTACTTTGTTGTAATCTGAAATGAATCACCATCATTTACAATAATAACATAATCTCCATTAGCCAATTGTTCAATATGTTTTCCAACTGTACCAAGAGGTAAAGTAAAAGAGTCAAATGATTTATATTTTCCTGTTTTTGGGTTAAACTCTCTCAGAATTCCTCCTGGATTAGATAAATTACTTCCAAGCTCAACTACCCTTGATCTTGAGTTACCTACAAAAGCAATATCACCATTTATTGGATTGATATTGAAACTTTTAATAGAACTGAGTTGAGCTATATTGGGTAATGGATGAGAGCTAAAACTTTTCCCTTTCTGATTTAAAAAAACCATTGAACGAAGATCATTCAACTGTTTAATTTGTAAAATATTTTCTTCTTTTTTTCCAAGTAAAGATTCAATACCCGAAACCTTTGCGAAATCCTGATATTTAGTAAAACGTTTTTTTAGTAATGGCAATTGTAAGGCCAACTTATCTTTCCCTGCAAATGGAATTTCACGATCACTATAAGGATAAAATATAATAGGATCTGCTTGTTGATTTTCATCAAAATCATCAAGAAATAACTTTACTGGTCTCTCTTCAGTTGGATGCCATTTGGAGTTGATTCCTGAATTTCCAGCAATAATATCAGGATGTCCATTTTGATCAAAGTCGAATATTTCAATGGTATTCCAGAGTCCATATGTATTGGTCAGACCGTATTCTAAAGTTTTATTATTAAATGATTTCCCTTGATTATTAATTAATATAGTAATGGGCATCCAATCACCTGCCAATACAAGGTCTAAAAAACTATCTCCGTTAAGATCAACCCATTTAGCATCGCTTATCATCCCCCATTGTTTGCGATCTAAAATTTTCATTGAAAGTCCATCTTTATTTTGAACTATAAAACTATTAGGGGTAAGCCCATAAGCACCAGTTATATTTCTACTACCAATAAAATAATCTGAATAACCATCATTATCAAAATCAGCAATAGCAATAGAACCCGTATTGGTTTGGGGTAATTCTATAGGGGCCCTTTTAAAAATTCCTTGTCCATCATTGACATAAATCCGATCTTCGAGACCAGGATTTGGAGAGACTTCCTGATTTCCACCGCTACCTATATAAAGATCCAGATCACCGTCTCTGTCTATATCAAAAGTAGAAACAGCAACATCTTCATAGCCTCTATCTCGATCAAAGTCTGGGATAAACTTATTGTAAAAACTACCTTTTGAAGTTCCAAACAAAACTTGTGCAGGCTGATCTTTGGCACCTCCAATAAAAAAATCTTTAATTCCATCGTTGTTAAAATCTGCAAAGATAGTTGCAGGACCCTCCTTTGATAAACGTTCTGGGATTAAAGATTCTTTATCTTCATCGTAGTAGGTGTTTTCAATATGTCTAAATGGGAATTTTTTAAGTACAAATTTAGATTCTGTAAAATCTTTTATCGATTTTCTGTCTCTAGTTGACGGGCTCAGAATTAATTCAGTACGTTCAATATTTTTAATAGTTGCAGTTTGTCCATGTGGCCAAAATACATGAATTGAATCCATTTTGGACCCCTCTTTAAGAGCAAAATTAATTTTATGTGAGGAGGTAGACTGAAAACCTCTTAAAGATTGATATTCCTTGACAAAACGACTTCCTTCAGAAAAATAATGTAATATAGTCCCTAATAACTGTGGGAATTTCTTGGTTGGTTTTAAACTAATCTGAACTACATTCTTTTTTGAAATTTTATTTTCAAGTATTTGAGCTGGGGCATTAATATTATTAAAAATAAGGTCTAAATCTCCATCATTATCAAGGTCACTATAAGCTGCGCCTGTTGTATAACCAGGCGAACCAATTGGTGAATTTTCTACAGACTCAAAATTCAAATCTCCATTATTTTTAATCAATAGATTTGGAATCTTAAGCGTTGGCATTTCTTCAATTATTTTTTTTCTAAGCTGATTTTTTTTTGAATTTTCGAATACACTAAAATTAGTATTGCTTAAGTATTTTATATAATCTAAATCATTGGGTCTTTTCACAATACCATTAGGAATAAAAATATCGTTCCATCCATCATTATTAAAATCGGCCAGAAGCACTCCCCAACTCCAATCTGTGGCATAGGTTCGAGTCATCAGAGCAACATCTACATAAGTAGTATTTCCTTTATTAATCTGTAAATGATTTCGTGCATATTGGCTGTTAAAACCGAAGCTAGCCTTAATCCGTGCCACTTTATCTGAATCTTCACCGCCAGATTTCAGTAAAATAGCTGGATCAAAGGGAAGCATATCAGTTGTAAAAATATCCAAATTTCCATCATTGTCCATATCTGCAATATCAATCCCCATGGTAAACCTAGAGGTATGATTCATTGTAGACTTAATTGATTCCGTAAAACTACCGTCTTGATTGTTTAGATAGAGGTAATCATTTTCGTGAAAATCATTCCCAATATATAAATCAAGCCATCCATCATTATTGAAATCTGATATACCAATAGCTAGGCCATATCCCAGAGGACTACTATAAATTTGTGATTGTTCGGTTACGTCAACAAAATGACCAATTTCATTAATTTTATTTTCAAAAAATCGATCTCCTGCGAGAGGATCCTGATCAGTTCTATTCTTTACAGTACCGTAACTTCGAACCGAATGAATATTGTGATTTAACAAGTAAAAGTCCAAATCTCCATCTTTGTCGTAATCCAAAAAGGCAGCTTGAGTTGAAAATCCTGAAAATGCGACACCTAGTTTTTCAGCTGACTCGGTAAAGGTCAAATTACCGTTGTTAATATAAAGCTGATTTTGAGCATTTAGAGAATTAAAATCACCTACTTTACATACATAAATATCGAGAAATCCATCATTGTTTACATCTTGCATGCTCACACCAGTTGACCAGGAGTCAGAAGGATCGATTCCTGCCATGGAAGAAATATCTCTAAACTTTAAACTTCCCTCGTTTAAATATAATTTGTCTGGTAATTGATTGGCTGAAAAGTACAAATCTTCCAAACCGTCATTATTGATGTCTCCGACAGAAACACCACCACCATTGTAATAGTATAAATACTCAATAATATTGATGTCTGACTTTTCCTTAAGCGTATTTTCAAAGGTGATTCCTGTTTGTTCTGGAGACAATACATCCATTTTAAAGTGAATGTTTTCGATTTTCAGTGATGAATTTTGTTTACATCCAATGATTCCAATCATCAGTAATCCAAAGAAAAATTTATTTAATTTCATCTTGTTAATTTTAAGACAGCTATGCTATCATTTGAGCGAAAAACAAAAACCTGATTATCGATACGTTTAATGTCTCGAATTTCCCCTTTTACGAAAAAATCATTCACTCGAGAACTATTGAAAAATTTCCCTTTTCTATTCTCTAAATAGATACCATGGCTAGCATCGTAGATTCCAACTTCAGGTTTTGCTCGGTAAAGATTTCCACCTAAGACTAGATCAGGGTCTCCATCTTTATCAAAATCACCATGTTCTATGGCATAAATTGGAGTTAGTTGTGCCTCCTGAGGGAGAGTTTGTGCCTGAAAATTAAGGTTGCCTTCATTTATAAAGACCGTTGAATGAAGTGTATTTGCCTCTAGAACCTTTACTCCTTTCATTTCCTGTGGAGTAAAGATCTGAGTAATGTCTGCATTTTTAAATGATTTATAATCTGGAAATTTTTTCTTTAAGCTTTTTATTTGATCGATTAATGTATGTCGTAATGCGAAGGGCATATCTCTATTCTCTTCATTTGAGAAAGTAAGAATTCCCTCTATAGAACCGTTTCGATCAAAATCATTGAGGTAGAGTTTAATCGGATGTTCTGAAGAGGCTTTAAATCTAGAATTGATACCGTGGTTTCCACCAATCAGATCTAGGTCACCATCTTGATCTAAGTCTAAAGCATGTAATGTATTCCACCAACCTTTGAAGGAAGATAGAGGATGGTCCTTGATATGGATAAATTTACCTCCTGTATTTTTTAATACTTCTAGTCCCATAAATTCCCCTGCAATGATTAAGTCCTGATCCCCATCTTTATCCCAGTCATTGAATATGGCATCGGTTATCATTCCAATTTGATTTAAAAATGGAGCTTTTTCAGAAGTAACTTCTTTAAAGTGACCTGTTCCATCATTTTCTAGTAAATATCCTGATCCTGCTTGTCCATATGCTCCAATTTTAACGCGTTCTCCCACGAAAAGATCTTGATCTCCATCAGAATCAAAATCAGCAGCTTTCACAACACCTGTACTTATACGAAACCCATCTGCTGGAAATTTTTGATCTGACATCTCAAAATTTCCATCACCCTGGTTTAAATAAAGTCGATCGTAAAGAAAATCAGAAAAGGTACTCAGTTCTATACTTCCAGAGGCAAGATATAGATCAAGATCGCCATCATTATCTGCATCAAAAACTAGCGATTCTGTATGCTCTGCTCTAGCTTGGTTATCAAATGTATCTTGAGCTAAGGCATTAAAATTCCCCTCTTGGCTCTGGATGAAAATAGTTGTTGGTTCGTTTTTAGGCCCTGGTATTATAAGATCTTCAAGTCCATCACCATTAAAGTCTCCAACACTAGCTATAGGACCTTCTCCACTACACATATGGTAAGTTAATCGTTCCCTATGAAAATCAACAAAATTACTTTCTTTATGAACATACGAGAGTATGTCTTGATTCACTTTAGTAAAAAGAGAAAGTTTATCTTTCGATCTTGGATCATTTTCTAAAACACCCATTATTTCTTCTAAAAAAAGAGTTTGGTTTATATTCACATCTGGCAGAAAACTTTTTTTGCCTGAGGGCCAGTAAACTTCAATGGAGACAGTAGTATTATTCCCCAGACCTATTGTAATTCTAGGATCAACACTGGATTGAAAACCTCTTGCAGGTTGTTGTTCAAAGTACATGGTGTCTTTGGCGGTATAAACCTTTACCTGAGCACCAATTGCCTGGGTGTTTTTTCCATCTCCTTTGAGTTGTAGTTGAAGGTAATTGGCTTTTTCCTTCGATAAATTATTCTTGTAAAGAAATGACTCCATGTTAACATTGTTAACGACTAAATCTAAATCCCCATCGTTGTCCAGGTCAGCATAAGCTGATCCATTTGAAAAGCTTGGGGTATTTAATCCTAATGCTGGTGTTTTCTTAAAAAGAGTTTGCCCTAGATTCAAAAATCCGTTATTAGGAACCATTTCAGAAGGGATAACATCAATTAACTTTTTATAGTTCACTTTGTTTTCTTGAACAATTGAACTGACCACTGCTTGACTTGAAATATATTGGAGGTAGTCCTGGTCTGTTAGGTCTTTATAGATTCCATTTGAAACAAAAAGATCTTTTAAACCGTCATTATTCATGTCAAAAAATAAAGCACCCCAACTCCAATCGGTAGCTTCTACCCCTGCAAGCCTACCTACTTCGCTAAAGCTGCCATTTGAGTTATTTCGGTGTAGCATATTTCGAGTAAATTGATGGTGGTAAGTATTTTTGACATTGTATTGATATCGGTTCCAATCTTCAAAGGTTGTAACGGATTTTAAACGCTGGTAGTCAGATGGAAGCATTTCAGTTACAAAAATATCGTTGTCACCATCATTATCAATATCTGCCATATCAGCACCCATGGAAGCTCCACTTATTGATTTTATTTGCTCGGTCAATACTTCTTTAAAACTTCCATTTTTTTGATTGAGATAGAGATAATCTCTTTCAAAAAAATCATTAGAAACAAAAATATCTTCCCATTGATCACCATTTACATCTCCTACTGTAACTCCCAAACCAAAGCCTATTACACTTCCATATATACCAGCTTCTTCACTTACATCAATAAAAAATCCATCGTCATTTCGCATTAATTTATCACCTCCTAAAGCGTCACGTTTAGGGCGTTCTTCTCTTCTCAAATCAAAACTGCCAATGGCCTGATAGGAATTGTTTAAAAGGTAAACATCTAAATCACCATCTTTATCAAAATCAAAAAAAACAGAATGGGTAGAAAATCCTTTGTCATCAAGACCATAACTACTTGCATCTTCATTGAAAGTACCGTCACGGTTATTGATAAAAAGTTCATTTTGTTTGTTATCACCCTCTAAATCTCCAGAGTTACAAACATAAATATCAAGCCATCCATCTGCATTAATATCTACCATAGTAACTCCTGTTGCCCAGGCTTTTTGTCCTTGAACACCAGCTTTTTCTGTGACCCTTTTAAACTTAAAATTTCCTTGGTTTAAATACAATTCATTCGGTTTTTGATTTGCTGTAAAATAAAGATCTACAAGACTATCATTATTTACATCTCCAACAGCAACACCTCCACCGTTGTAAAAATTTCTGTATTTATATACGTTGAAATCGTCAGTGTAGTTTAAATCATTCGAAAAAGTAATTCCACTTTCCTGAGAAGGAATTAATTGAAATTGCATTTCAGGCATACCAATACTACAAGAAAAAAAAACTAATAGAAGTATTAAATAAGCAATATTTTTTAAAAACAAATTAGGTTCAGTTGTCTTCATTCAGGTCGTCTATTTTAACTGCTACATCTCGAGAATCCTCTGCATACACACGAAATCTTCGGTCTCCATCTATTTTAACATGCATTATTGGGATTGAGTCGCTTCCAGTTTTTACTTCTAAAAATGGATTTCCTGGAAACCACCTTACTAAAGAATCCAAAATTCTGGGGAGTAATTTTGGGGCCTGATATTTTTCATACCAAGGAGTCCATAGTAAATGATAAAACTTGACATCCAGCATTTTTAGTTTTTTTTTAGAATTGAATTTCCCAGAAAATATTAAAGCAAAGTCGTTTTCTCTTTTTTTAATCTTTGAATCTGTAAAGATTTTTTTCATATAAAAATAAGACCTCTCCTGTGTTACCACTCTACAATTGTTTAAATCCCAACTTTTTTCATGATAAATATCTTTAGAATCCCCTAAACGGATATCAAAAAAAACAGAATCAACTTTTTTATTTTTATTCAGCTCTCTTTTTACCAGAGCTTTATATTCTGATGTACAGCTAGCTATGAGTGAAAAAAAAATTAAAAGTTTGAACGATATGCTAAATATGTTTTTCATTTATTCTTTTTTTTATTAGTATCTATCTGAAGTACTATTGCCTTTTGATTATTGATCCCAATAAATAATTGAATTTTAGACTTTAAATTTACAATTTCCAATTGTCTTATTTGACCATTTATTCCTAACATTTTGGGTACATCAAACTCAATTTTGTCTTCTGTAATACTATAATTTAGTGACCATCCCTTAGAGGCGTCATAGCGACCGAATTGTGGCTTAACTAAGTATTGATTTCCTCCTATATAGAATGTGCCTTTTG
>Ga0209830_10002569_pt1 | contig 14507 bp, 17 predicted proteins | sample ArcticOcean_MG_C_12_FD_187439 | JGI IMG/M metagenome (GOLD analysis project Ga0209830, IMG submission 187439) | Marine microbial communities from western Arctic Ocean - ArcticOcean_MG_CB8_130 (SPAdes) (version 2) | ecosystem: Environmental > Aquatic > Marine > Oceanic | place: Arctic Ocean...
CAAATTTTAATATTTCTTCAATATTTGGCATATTTCCGTATGTGCTTATTACAACTATTGCTTTAACATTTTTTTCTAAAATTTTTTTTATCGTTCTTAGACTTATGCAAAATGTATCTAGCTCTACATCCGCAAATATGATTTTTAAACCCATCATTTTTGCAATATTTGCAGATGCCATATATCCATACATTGGTATAATAATTTTATCTCCAGCTTTTAAACCTAATGCAATATAAGCGGCATGGATTGCTGAAGTTCCATTATTTACTAAAAGAGCATTTTTGACGATTAATTTCTTTTTTATTTTTTCTTCAAAAATACCGATATACTTACCACCAGAAATCCATGAAGACTGTAAAGCTTTTTTTAGCAATTTAAGTTCGGTTCCAAATAATTTTGGTGATGCCCAAGGTATAAGATGAGTATTTTTCACTTTAAAGTTTATTTATAGGTTTCAGTTTATAGCTAAATAAAAACTTTATATATTAGTTTTTTTTAAAATGTAAGAAATAATTTACTAAAGAATTAATATCTAAAAAATTTTTCTGATATAAAGCAAAATTACTCTCTATCATGCTTTTTAAATTTTTTTTATTGATGTAGTTTATACATTTACCTAAGCTTTTCAAATCATCAGTATTTAAGCTTATTACATTTTCTCTAAATTTTTGATCAAGATTTTTTGAATTATATATGAGAGGTTTTTTAAAATAAAATCCTTCATAAAGTGGAAATGTATGTGTTCCAACTAAAGATGGTATGATTAAAGCAGAGCAATTTTTATATAAAAAAATAAGATCATCATCACTTACGTAATTTAAAAAGATAAAAAAATTACTACAATTCATTTTTTTTGCTAGTAATTCAAGATTGCTTAAGTAGCCCTTGTCATAACCAGAAAAAACTATCTTAAAATCAATTTTTTTTTTGTCTAACAGTTTGAATGCTTTTATTATATATTCATGATTTTTATGTTTCCAATATTGGGCCGGGTAGAAATAATATTTATTTTTTATTATTTTGTTAATAAAATTATTTTTTGATTTATAGTTTTTTTTCATTTTTTTTGAAATTATATAAGGAGGAATAGGTTGATAAAATAATTTATTTGTTTTCGTAGCATAAAGTTTTTTTACTTCATTAGCTAATTCACCCGTACCTACAAATATTTTTTTAGAATATTTGCTGGCAAAATTAAAACTGTCATGTCTTAAATTAATAATATTATTTTGATATTCTGGTAATTTTTGTAAATCGTTAAATTGAGTCTCCCAAATTGTATATACAGAGTCAATTTTTTTACATTGAGTTATTAAATAACTTGGACTAATAAAATATATCAAATCAAAAAAGTTATTTTTTAAATATTTTTCAAGCGGTGAAAATTTAATTAAATTTGAAAAAAGTTTGATTTTATAGATCTTTGATAGGAAACGATTGAAAATAGAATTCTTATTAAATAAGTTTATTTTTAGATTTAACTCATCCTCGAGAATTTTTTTAGTTTGTCTGTATGTCGTTAAAAATTTGAAATCGATTTTTCTATTATCTTGGTTTTTAATAATTTGACAAATACTTTTTGCCATATGAAAGCCACCACCCGAATTAGGAAGTATATCAATCATAACACAAACTTTTAATTTCTTTTTATTCACTTGAATAACTTATTAAAAATGTGTTTAAGATTATTTTCATTTTTATTTTAAGAAAGTATATTTTTGTCAATTATTTTTTTGTTATAATTGTACAAGAATTTTGATTAAAATATTCTTCAAACACATTCATGCATATAAGTGGATAAAAAGTAAATTTAAGCACTGTAATTTTCTTTGAAGTGTTATCAAAATAGTCGTCTAATATTTTAAATAATTTAGATTTATTTTGATACCATTCGGAGTCTGAAATTTTTGTTTTATCCTCACATTCTATAGAATATTCATGAAAAATTAATGACTCATTCACATCATTTAGTTTATCATATGGAACAAAAATATCTTTATGATAGTTCAAAATATCAACCATTAAACGTGTTCCACTATGGCCAATGCCATTAATAAAATATGTATCATATAACATTTATAATATAGTTATTAGAAAATAAAACAAAAATATATGCACTACAAAATTTTTTTATAAAAAATTAAAATTGTAATGAAAAAAAAATACTATTTATTCTTAATACTTATGATTTAATGACTGAGAAGAATTTTAATAATTACTCTATTAAAAAAATTTATGATTATATTACTGAAAGTAATTCTTATTGGATAATTGAATTTTACAAAAAAATAAAAAAGGATTATGAAGTTACTATTGATTACCCTCAAATAAACAAAAAATATCATGAAAATAAGAGTTATATAGAAATAATAACTAATAAAATTAAAAAATTAAAACCAGATTTAGTTTATTGTAATTTTTTAGATATTAAAATTGAGAAAGTATTAAAAGAAATTACAAACACTAAAAAGTTAATATGGTTATCAGTAAAAACTTGCAATAAAAGAATAATAGAACTTAAAAAGTCTTATGATTATATTATTTCAGGCAATCAAAAAATTCACAAATTAGCAAAAAAAAATAAATTCAAAAATTTAAAGTTAATGATTTCCAGTCCAGCAAATAAAAAATTTTCAGAAAATTTTTTTTTATATAGAAGGAAGGAAATATATTTTGCTGGTTCATTTGGAAATGATTTTAAGTATAGACTAGAGGTTTTAGAATATATTAAAAACAAATTTCCCACAAAATTTCGAATTAGAAATTTAGTAGAAAGATATTTTTTTGTACAATTATTTACAAATCAATTATTAGTTTTTTTTCCTAATTTTACTAAGTATTTATATGAAAAAAAATTTTACCAATTTTAATACTTTGAAAAACTTCAACTCTAAAGAAATTTTTGGAAAAACATGGATTCTAGAAATGGAAAAACACCAAATTGTTATAAATGTTCATTCGGGTTTTGACCAAAATAATAATATTAATAGTAGAGTTTTCGAAGCACTATCCGCTGGATGTTTATTATTTTGTGAAGAAAATAAATTTATGAAAAAATTTTTTTTAGAAAATAAACATGTCGTTTATTTCAATTCAAAAAATGATTTAAAGAAAAAAATTGACTATTATTTACTAAATACGAAAGCCGCATATAAAATTGCTAAAAACGGAAATCAGTTATTTATTAAAAAACATCAAAGCAAAGTTAGAATAAAAGAATTTAAAAAAATTATTAAAAGTATAAGAATATAAGTATATTATGACAAAATATTTAATTACAGGTGGTAATGGAAGATTTTCAACAGAGTTAAAAAAATTTTTTAAAGATAAGAAAAAATTTATTTTTTTGGATAAAAAAAAATTTGACATAACTAATAGAAGACAAATTGGTCTCGTTTTAAATAAATACAAACCAAATTCTGTTATACATTTAGCTGGTTTATCTAGACCTATGATATCACATGAAAAAAATATTCAAAAAAGTATAATCTTAAATATTTTGGGTACATGCAATATTGTACTAGAGTGTGAAAAAAGAAATATTAAAGTTATATATTTTTCAACAAATTATGTTTATCCAGGTAAGAAGGGTAACTATGCTGAAAATTCCCCTCTTTTACCAATGAACAATTATGCTTGGTCCAAATTAGGTGGAGAGGCAGCTGTGCAAATGTATAAGAATTCCTTAATTTTAAGAGTAGCAATGACTGAGAACCCATGGGTACACCCTTTTGCATTTAGAAATTTAAAAATTAATTTTCTTTATCATGATGAAGTTGCAAAACTATTACCTAAAATTATTGAAAAAAGAGGCATTATAAATTTAGGTGGTAATGAAAGCTCAATTTTTAAATTTGCACAAAAAACAAATAAAAAAATTCGCAAAATATCATATTCTAAAAAAACAAGTAATGTGGTAATGCCACAAAATTCCACTATCAATATTAGTAAATTAAAAAAAATGTTAAAAACTAAATAACTATTCTTTTAAAAGAAGCTTTTCCTAAGTAAGAATTTATTAGACCTGATGATTTATTAAAATAAATAGTTTTTTTTCTATTATTTAAAAAATAGAATATTAAGAATTTAATAGTAGATGTAATTAAATCAGGTATTGTATTTTTGTAAGCCGAATAAGTAGAGTAATTTTTTCTGTAGTAGTAAAATTTCGACCACATATAGTGCCAATGTTTATTCGCTTCTATTTTTAAACTATTTTTTAAGTTTACTGATTTACCCCCAAGGTGATTAACTTTTAGTTTAGGTAATACATAAATTTTATGACCTTTATTATAAGCCCTCAAACAAAAATCTGTTTCTTCATAATATAAAAATATTTTTTCATCAAATCTTCCAACTTTTTTAACATTTTTCATGTTAAAAAATAAAAATTGCCCATGAACTAATTTCATTAGATTAAAATCTTTAAATTTATTACTTTTATCTGAAAAAAATTCTTTTTTATAAAAAGATCTTTCATGTTGTGGTGCCAATATTATAAAATCTTTTATCAGGTCTGCAATATCTAAAAACTTACCTATGATATTTGAACTAAAATTTACATCAGAGTCCATATAGATTGCATATTTTGTTTTTATATTTCTAAAACCCTCGTTAATGCCACCGGTTTGCCCTGAATTATACTTACTTATTATTACTCTTACATTGTTGAATTTTTTTTCAAAATAATCTTTTAAACCTTTTTCATTTGCATTATCTATAATAATTATCTTAATTTTAGAGTCTAATTTTTTAACTATCTTAAAAATAGTTTTTTTAGAATAATATGAAACAAAAAAAATTGTTAAATTTTTATAATGCTTCATTTTTTATAAAGATGATATTTTAATTTTTTTAAGAGTTTCTCTTATATCACTTGCAATCTTTGAATCTAATTTTAGTCCTAATCTTTTTATTTTTTCACCACTGGTCATAAATGAATTTTGTTGTAAAATTTTCCCTTTAACAAATCTAATCTTTATTTTAATTTTTTCTTTTTTAATTAAATTAAGTATCTGCAGAACAGTTTTATTTTCTGATATAATATTAAATATTTCACATGGAAAGTAATTTTTTTGGATTATGTAATTTATTACTTTATTTGCATCTTTAAGACTAAGGTAAGGCCGATATAGATTCAATGCCTGACCCCAAATAGGAATTTTTATGTTCATTATAGCATTAAAACAAAACTTATTTACTGCTGTATGAAACCTCATACCTTCTGAATATCCACTAATAGTGCCAAATCTAAGACTAATATAGCTAATTTTTTTCTGTTTTTTTAACATGTTTTCTTCTTTTAATTTTATTTCTGCGTAGGGGCTTTGAGGTACAAGTTTTTTTTCTGTTTCATCCACAGTATTTTTTTGAGAACCATACACACTTGTAGAGGAGATATGGATCAGTTTTACCTTATTTCTTTTACAATAAATTACTATATTTTTAAAACAACCCAAATTATTTGAAATCACATGCTGTTTCTCTGTTAAACTTTTTTCTGCATTCGTGAGAGACGCAAGGTGTAATACAACATTTGTCTTAGGTAATTTTTTAATAATTGCTTTATTTGTTAAGTCACCATAAATAAATTTTATTTTTTCATTTTTAAGATTAAATAAAACATTGAATCTTTGATTTCCTATATTATCTATCAAATATATTTTTTTTATTTTTTTAATTTTAACAAGTCGGCTGATAAGGTAACTTCCAATATGACCAAGCCCACCAGTAATAAGTATTTTCATTTTGATATTATTTTTTTAAAATTATTGAATTCTAAAATATATTCTTTTTTATCATATTCATAATTACACAATGTTAATAATGAGTCTTCATCACTTTTAAAATTTATTTTGATCCAGTTGTAGGTAGGAATATATAAAGCTTCTTTCTTTTTTAAATCTAAATTAAATATTTTTTTATATCTATAACTTATAATTTCAATTTTAATCTTTCCTCTCAGGGGAATAATAATCTGAGAACATTTTTTATGAGCATGGTCTGCTCTGGAAAATTTTTTTTTGCCATATAATAAAAAAAATCTTTTTAATTTGAATTTTTTTGGAAATGATTTATTTATATAAAAAGGAACTAATGTTCCATTAAACTCAGGATAAATAGAATATTTTATAATTGTTGGTTTTTTTATTTTCATGAATTATTTCTTTTAAATAAATCTTTAAAAGAAGGATGCATCTTGTCTCTTGTTGAAAGTATTGGTTTTTTAATCTTCCAATCAATTTTTAAGTATTTATCGTTATAGGCTAATCCTCTTTCATGTTCAGGGTATCTGTATTCAGAAAGGTGATATAGAAGAATATTTTCTTTGCCTAAAAAACCAATACCATGAGCACAGTTCTTTGGCACATAAAGTAACAAACCTGGTTTTAAATCAAATTTGTATATTTTGCCAAAATTTTTTGATTTCTTGTCTATGTTCACACAAATATCAATTGCTCTACCTTTTAGAACTGAAAGTATTTTAGATTGTTTTTTTTTATCTTGATAGTGAAGACCTCTAATAACATTTTTTTTAGAGCATGACATTGCTGTAAATTTACAATTAAATTTTATTTTTTTTTTAAGAAAGAGTTCTTTAAAAAAACCTCTATTGTCAGGATAAATAGTTGTTTTAATTATAAATGGTTTCATTTTAAATTTTAAATAATATAAATAATAGTTTAATAATAATTAAATTAATATATCAGTATAGAATAAATAAACAGTATGTTAGTAAATTTTACAAATCTTTATCAATTAATACCAGAAAAAAAAAGAATATTTAAAAAGATTAATTCTTTAATTAAGAGTTCTAAATTTATAGGCGGTATAGAATTAAAAAATTTTGAAAAAAAATTTTCAAAATTTGTTGGTACCAAATACTGTATAGGCGTCGGAAATGGTACTGACGCTCTTGAAATAGCTGTAAAATCTTTAAACCTTAAAAAAGGTTCTGAAATAATTGTTCCAAATAATACATGGGTCTCTACTGCAGAGGCTGTATTAAATAATGGATATAAAGTAGTTTTTTGTGATGTAAATTTAGATGATTATTCAATCTGCACTGATGATTTAAAAAAAAAAATTAACTCTAAAACGTCCGCAATTATGGTTGTTCATCTTTATGGAAACCCATCTAATATAATGACAATTAAAAAATTGATTAAAGGAAAATCAATTAAAATCGTAGAAGATTGTGCACAAGCTCATGGAACAAAATTTTTAAATAAACATGTAGGAACATTTGGTGATGTTGCAACATTTAGTTTTTTTCCGGGTAAAAATTTAGGAGCATTTGGTGATGGAGGGGCTATTGTTACAAATTCAAAAAAAGTATTTGAGTATTGTTTAAGATCAAGAAATCATGGTTCCTTAAGTAAATATGATCATAAATTTTCTGGAAGGAATTCTAGGTTAGATACTATCCAAGCAGCTGTATTAAATATAAAACTAGAAAAATACAATGAAAGTAACTCAAGAAGAAGAATATTGGCTAAAATTTATTTTGATAATTTAAAACATATTGACTCAATTAGATTGTTTAATTTAAGTAAGGGAAATATCTCATCCTTTCATCAATTTGTTATTAGAACTAAATTTAGAGATAAACTTAAAGAATTCCTAAAAAAAAGAAAAGTAGATACCATGATTCATTATCCTTATATGCTGAGTGAGCTTAAATTTTTTAAAAATACAAAAAAGTTAAAAAAAAGTCATAATTTAGGATCGTATATTTTAAGTTTACCTATTTCTGAAGAGCACAGTAAAACAGAAATTAATTATGTTTGTAAATGCATTAATGATTTTTTTAAAAAATAAATATTTAATTAATAAATGAAAATTTTAATAACTGGTGCACTAGGATTTATTGATTTTCATTTAGCTTTAAAATTTCTCAAAAATAAAAAAAATATGGATATTAAAATTATATAATTTTATGACTAATAGTTATTATTTAAAGAAAATAGAACTTAAAAAAAAAATTATATTCTTTAATTTGCTTTAAATATTTGCACATACTTATTGCCACGTGTAATTTACCACCTGATTCAGGTGTGATATCAATTATAACACCAACATTTAATTTTTTATTCATTATTTATTTTTTCTATGTAGTTAGATAAAAATTTAAGTGGTTTTTTTATTATCTTTATTAGAAAAATGAAATAAACAAAAAATTTATTCTGATTATTTTCTATTCTAATTCTATTTAAATCAATTAGATGATCAACATAATTCACCTTAGATGAAAAGCCCCCACTTCCAAATTTGCCGAAAATTTCACTTTTTAGTGAAGACATTCCATCCATTTTAAATTTTTTAATCATCTTATAAAAAAAATCAAGATCTGCGCTTAAATATTTTGGATTATATTCTCCTATTTTTTTATGCTCTTTAGTTTTAATAAAAAAACCAACTGAGTGGGACGTGTAAAAGCCAAAACTAAACTTAATTTTCCATGGTTTATATCCATACATTAATTTGTATTTTTGAACACTACCAAATAAAAAATCAATTTTATTATCAAAGAAGTACCTATTTACTAATTGTAATGCATTTGGATAGTAAAAATCATCAGCATTTAAAAATCCAATAATTTCACCATTAGCAAGTTTTAATCCTTTATTCATTGCATCCCAAATACCCATATCTTTTTCGGTGATGTGAATATTTATTTTATCTTTGTATTTATTAATGATTGTATTAGTGCTGTCATTTGAATCACCATCAATAATAATATATTCAAAATTTTTATGAGATTGGTTAATTACACTATTGATACATTTTTCAATTGTTTTTTCTGAATTTTTAACCACTGTGATTACTGTAATTAATTTATTATTTTTCATGTTTCTATTTAATTTTTTTAAATATATCTGAATAAATTTTTGAATGTTTTTTAATTTCAAATCTCTCAAGATGTTTTTGTGCAAATATAGTTTTTCCAATCAATCTTTTAGGTTTCTTGAAATGATTAAGAATTTTTTTTGATAAATTTTTATAGTCACCTATTGAAATTAAGTCACCACCTTTACCATTTAAAAGTATTTCAGAAGGGCCAGAGTTACAATTTGTACTTATAGCAGGCACACCTAATGTTAAAGCTTCGACTAAAACATTTCCAAAGCCCTCATAACAAGAAGTTAATATTAATAAATTAGATTTTCTTAAAAATGGAAAAGGATTGTGGCATTTTTTTATTATTTTAATTTTATTGTAAATACCTAAATTTTTAGACATAGTAATAATATTTTTTAATTCTGGGCCATATCCAATTAATAAAAGTTTTATATCTTTTAAACTTTCAGATACGATTTTAAAGGCTAACAAGGTAGTTTTGTGATCTTTTCTCTTAGTAAATCTCGATATATTTATTATATATTTATGTTTATTTGAGAGAGTCGTAGGAATTCTAGATTGTTTGCGAATGTCAACATCATATGAAGGGTTATATACCGTTACTACTTTTTTCTTTGTGAGGTTTTGTAAATCACGACTAAGTTTTTTGCTAATACCAATGACCATATTTGCTCTTATGTACAAGTGTTTAATCAAAACTCTTAAAAATTTTTTTTTTAAAAAATCATAAATGTTATTATAAAAATTTAGTTCGTCTAGATGATTTCTTTCTATTAAAATAGTTTTAATTTGATTGATTTTATATGTGCTAAAAATTGTTATTATATTTGCAAAGTTTTGATTTGAAATTAATAATACTTTTTCATATTTATTTTGGTTAATGTGTTTTTTAAGCAAAGTTCTTAACTCGTTTATAGTAAACAATGCACGAGAAGCATTCAGCTTAATGAATTTAATTTTTTTATTTAGTATTTTTTTTAAAAAACTATTATTTAATGATAAAAATGTTATTGAAAAATCATTTAAATTTAAGTTTTTAATTAACCTATATAGCGAATTATCAGCACCGCCAATATCAGAGTATGGATGAAAAAAGATTAATTTTATTTTTTTTTTCATTTTATAGATACTTAATTATTGTATAAAAATATTCATTACAATTTTTATAATAATTAAATCTATCAAGACTTTTAAAACCTAATAAGGTTTTATTTTTTAATAATTTTTTATGTTTAGAAAATTCTTTTATCCTACTAGCGAGCTGTGAATAATTTCCCATATTAAAAAGATAACCATATTTTCCATTTGCTAATATTTCTTTAGGACCTGAGGGACAATTTGACGATATAATAAATTTTTTTAAAGACATTGCTTCAAGTAAAACATTGGGTAATCCCTCATATACTGAGGACAAAATAAACAAATCTGATTTTTTTATATAGGGATATGGATTTTTTTTATAGGAAATAATTTTTACATCTTTCAAAGAATTATTTTTAATATATCTTTTTAAGTTTTTTAGCTCTTCTCCGTCGCCAATTATTAGTAATTTATATTTGATATAATCTTTTAATAAATTTACAGCTTTTAATATGGTTAGTTGATCTTTTTGTTTTACCAATCTGCCCAAACTAACAATGTTAATATGTTTTTTTTTGAAAAAATTAAACTTAAAACGTTGATTGGCTTTTTTATTTATTTCTTTTAGATTTTCAAGTGGATTGTAGATATATTTTGCATTTAAATTGAATTCATTTTTAATTTGGTTTTTAAATTCAAGACTATTAACGATTAATTCATCAGCAAACTTAAAAAAAAATGAAAAAATCTTTTTTTTAATAAGATTGCTTGAATATGAAAGGGGAGATGTATTTGATCTTATAATAACCTTATAGTTAAAAATAATACCGATTAAAATTGCATACAAATTACTATTAAAAGAAAAAACGACAATTTTATTTTTATGTGTTAAAAAAAAATTAATAAATAATTTTAAACATATCAAAGTTTTTATTAATCTAGATTTATGGATCCAATAATAGCTATTTGGAGCTATTACATTTATTTTTCTATTAAAATTTCTTTTTTTGTTAGTATTGGCTGTTATTAAAAAAATGTTATCGATTTTAGTTGAAAGAAAATTACTAATATTAAATAAGTTTTTTTCAACTCCACCATCTTCTATTGTGGGAGAAAAAATTAATAATGTTTTTTGATTTAACAAGTTTTTGATTGTAAAATATTTATATAATAACTATTAATTATCATAATTGGTAAAAATTTAACAAAATATATAACATAAAATCATGAATAAAATATTCTATTGGTCACCTTATTTGTCTAATGTGGCGACAATTAGAAATGTCATAAATTCTGCTTCATCCTTAAAAAAATATAATTACAATTCTTATGATGTGTCTTTACTGGATACCATAGGAGAATGGAAATTATACAAAGAAGAAATTATTCAAAATAAAGTAAATATTAAAAAAATAAATAACCTTAACTTGAATTTTGATCTCAATAAATCAGGTTACCTCAAATCGCGTCTTTATTTTATCTTTATTTTTATCTTTAATTTTTTTCCACTCTTGAAGCTATTAAAGATAAAAAAACCTAATTTTTTAATTGTGCATTTATTAACATCTTTACCATTGACCTTATTATTATTATTTCAGTTTAAAACAAAGTTTATTTTAAGAATTTCAGGATTACCGCGCTTAAATTTTATTAGAAAAATGTTATGGAGGTTAATTGGTAAAAAAATATTTTTAGTAACATGTCCATCTAAAGAAACTTTGAATTATATCAATGAACTAAATATTTTTGACAGTAAAAAAGTTACTTTATTGAATGATCCAATAATTGATGTTTCAAAAATACACACTAATTTAAAAAAAAAAATAGATGTTCTAGATTTGCAAAAAGATTATTTTATTAGTGTAGGTAGATTAACTAAACAAAAAAACCATACCCTATTGATTAAGCTTTTTAGAATTATGTGTAATAAAAATAAAAACTTATTTTTATATATACTTGGAGATGGTGAGGAAAAAATAAATATTATAAAAGAAATAAAACAATTAAAATTAGAGGATAACGTTATTTTACTTGGGTATAAAAAAAACCCATATCCATTTATATCTAAAGCCAAAGCAGTTTTATCACCATCTTTATGGGAGGACCCTGGTGCAGTTATGATAGAGGCTGCATTTTGTAATAAAATAGTTATTTCAAGTGATTGTATTTCTGGTCCAAAGGAATTTCTTTTGGACGGAAAAGGAGGTTACCTGTTTAAAAATAATAATCTAAGCTCTTTTGTAAAAACAATTAATGACTTTTTACAAGACAACAATAATAATATTTTATCAAAAAAAATAAATGCAAAAAAAAATTCCAAAAAATATACTTTGTTTAATCATTTCAAACAATTGGATGCATTGTTATGTTAAGCATATATGTTAATTTAATTATATTTTTAATTGTAAGTTCATTTTTCGTTTTATTTTTATCTCAAAAGAAAAAATTCTTTTTAGATATAAAAGATAAACAACATAAAAAATTTGTAACTAAAACTAAAAACTATTCAATCGGTGGAATTATATTATTAATATTTTTTATTTATTTTCATTTCTTTATTGAAAAATTACAAAATACCCATATTTTATTTTTTGGATTGATATTCTTGGTAGGTTTTTTTTCAGATCTTAAATTACTAGATGATCCTAAGAAAAGATTTTTAATACAGGTAATACTTTTGTTTACTTTTATTTATTTAGTTGATTTAAAAATACCTCTCACAGAAATTACTTTTATCGACCATTACCTCAAAAATATTTATTTTAATAAATTTTTTACTATATTTTGTCTAATGATATTTATTAATGGAAGCAATTTTATTGATGGATTAAATACATTATTGATTGGTCATAATTTTTTAATATGTTTATTTTTAGTTTTATTTTTTGAGCCTATATTGCCAAATATCTTAATTATAAAATGTCTTTTATTAGCTTTATTAGTTATTTTAATTTTTAATTTCTTTGGCACAATTATTTTAGGAGACTCAGGTTCGTACCTATTATCTTTTTTTATGGGAATTTATTTAATAAATTTTTCTAATTCAACAAACTCTATTTCACCCTTTTTCATAATTTTGCTACTTTGGTATCCTTGCTTTGAGCTACTTTTTTCAATGATTAGACGTTTGTTTTTTAAACAAAAAATGTATGAGCCAGACACTAATCATCTTCACCAAATTTTGTTTAAATTTTTTACTAAAAAAATCAAAAATCAAAATAATAATCATTTAACTGTTTCTATGCTTATTAATGGATACTTTTTTTTAATTTTATTTGTCTCAATTAATATAGATACATACCTGAAAGTTAGCCACATACTTTTGACAATATTGATGAACCTTGCTATTTATATATTGTGTTATTTTCTTTTTAAAAAAGCTTTAAGATATTAGTAAGATTAAATAAAACTTATTTTCTTTTTTTCAAAAGCCAAAACTAATCCTACGTTAGTCCAAAATATTATTGCACCATAAGTTGTAAAAAAGCTACCAGACGGTAAGGGTAAAAAAATTGTTGTAAATATAAATATTAGTGCAGATAAGTGAAGTAGATTTTTATATTTTTGGTAATTAAAAAACCCTCTGATTAAAAAATATGAAATAAATGTTAAAAATATTAAATAGCCAATAATTCCTAGCTGAGATAGTATTTCTAAATGTAATTGATGCGGGTGAGTCGTGCATTTACTATCGTTAGATAGAAATTTTTCATCACTATATATATCTTTATTACACTCGTTATAAAAAGTTCTCAAGCCAGTGCCCATTATAGGATAATTTTTAAAAATTTTTATAGCAGCCCCATAATGTGCACCATATTGAGAATTATAATAATAACCTGTCAGTCCATTGTTTGTTAGATATGTAATGAATTGACCTTTAAACCTACTGTTTAAATCTTTATTTAAATTTATTAATGATAATGATGTAATCACAATCGTTAAAAGTAATAATATTTTAAATTTTTGTTTAAAATTATACCAAAAAAATATGAATAAAATTGCACCCAAAAATAATTTTATAAAATTAGCCCTTTCTCCAATCATTAATGAAATCGTAATAAACGTAAGCATCCCAATAATGCTAAGGAAGTTCTTTTTAAAAGTTAAAATAATTAGAGATAAAGAAATAAAACAAAACCCATAATAATAGTGACCAATTTTCAATTCATCTCCAAGTATACTAGATAATCTTCCTGGAAAAGTATTACTCATTCCAAACATGCTATGTCCAAAAATAATTTCAAAAATAAGGTCTACAGAAATTAGAAGAAATATTACAGTCCAAGATTGTAAAATTAATTTTATATATTTAAAATCATTTTTTTTTAAAAAAAAAGCGATTGCAAATGGAAATAAAACAAAGCGAATAAAACCAATACTTCTTGAAAGGGAAACCTCAAAGTCTGTAGAAAAAAATAAATTGACTAAAATATAAAAAAAAAATATTAGTAAAAAAATAAAAAATGGATCTTTAAAAAAAAACAAGTCTTTTTCTTGAATACTTAAGAATACAAAAAATAAACATAGGATTACAACTGAAATATTAGCTAAACTAGATG
>Ga0209830_10002580_pt1 | contig 14478 bp, 6 predicted proteins | sample ArcticOcean_MG_C_12_FD_187439 | JGI IMG/M metagenome (GOLD analysis project Ga0209830, IMG submission 187439) | Marine microbial communities from western Arctic Ocean - ArcticOcean_MG_CB8_130 (SPAdes) (version 2) | ecosystem: Environmental > Aquatic > Marine > Oceanic | place: Arctic Ocean...
CTCCAATTCTTATTGTTAGAAAAATTGCGGAAGATTTAGAACTAATTTTAAAAAAAGGACATAAAAACGTGAGATTAAACGCTCATCCATTTATTGCTGCTTTTCTTAATGAAGGTTTCTTCTCTATAAAAAACAAATGGATTTGGCAGTATAAGCAGTGGATTAAAGTTAATCCAAGAGATGCTTATACTTATTTAGAGTATCATTTTACCGATAAAGATGGTAAAAATATTAAATTATAATCAAAAAGCCCTGTTGAAAAATAGGGCTTTTTTTTATGGTGATGGGTTAGGTATCCTTGAGTGAACCTCATTTATTTTATCTAATATTTCATCATTTAACGTAATATTAATACTTGAGATATTTTCCTCAAGTTGTTTAAGGTTTGTAGCTCCAATAATATTACTAGTAACAAAGGATTGCTGATTTACAAAAGCTAAAGACATTTGAGTTAAACTTAAATTGTTATCCAATGCAATATTTAAGTACTCCTGAGTTGCACTTGTAGCTTCTAGACTACTATACCTGGAAAACCTAGGAAACAACTTTAACCTTGAGTTATTAGCAGCATTACCAGTTATATATTTTCCAGTTAAAACTCCAAACCCTAATGGAGAATATGCTAATAAACCTAAATCTTCTCTAATTGAAATTTCAGCAAGGTCTCCTTCAAAAGGTCTATTTAATAAAGAATATGCATTTTGGATTGTAACAATTCTAGGCAGATTACATTTTTTTGATTCTTCAATATATCGCATTGCTCCCCAGGATTTTTCATTAGATATTCCAATGTGCCTAATCTTACCTTCTTTAATAAAACGATCTAAAGAATGTAGTATTTCGTTAAAATTATCATTCCATTTCTCTTTATAATCATGCTTATAATCTCTAATTCCAAAAAAGTTAGTGTTTCTTTCTGGCCAATGTAATTGATAAAGATCTATGTAATTTGTTTGAAGTCTTTTTAAACTTTTATTTATTGCATCTTCAATAGATTTTGGAGAAAACCCACCTGTTCGAATATGTTTTGTATAATCACCAGGACCAGCAATTTTTGTTGCTATAACAAGTTTATCTCTGTTTTTATTTTTTTTCAACCATTTTCCAATTATCTCGCTAGTTCTACCACTTGTTTTGGCATCTGCAGGTACTGGATAAAGCTCTGCAGTATCAATAAAATTCACTCCCTTATCTACAGCACAATCTAATTGATTAAAAGCATCTTTTTTATTATTTTGATTACCCCAAGTCATTGTACCTAAACAGATCTTACTTACTTTTAGATTAGTATGTGGTATATTATTATATTTCATGAATTAAAAATTTAGTTCAACAAGAACTGGACAATGATCACTATGCTTTATTTGATTCAATATTTTGGCATCTATAATATTATTTTTTAAGTTTTCTGTTACCATTGCGTAATCTATTCTCCATCCTTTATTATTTAATCTAGAATTTGCTCTATAACTCCACCAACTATACATGTCAGATGAGTTATTTATTTCACGAAAAGAATCAACAAAACCGCTAGAGATAAATGTGTCTAGCCAGGATCTTTCAATTGGTAGAAATCCGGAGGTGTTTTTATTTCTTTCAGGATTGTGGATATCAATAGATTTGTGACAAATATTATAATCACCTGTAATAATTAGTTTTTTGAATGACAACTTAAGTGTATCAATATATTCTTGGAACATTTTCATATAAGATAATTTATGATCCAATCTTAAAAGATTAGTTCCAGAAGGAAGATAAAGACTCATAACAGAGAAGTCATCAAAATCAGCTCGAATATTTCTACCTTCAAAATCCATAGACTCAATACCTGTACCATACTCTACATGGTTAGGCTTAGTTTTAGACAGGATTGCAACTCCGCTATAACCCTTTTTGTTGGCACTAAACCAATAGTTGTACTTATACCCAGCATTTACGAATAAATCTAAATCTAACTGTTCTTCAAGAGCTTTAATTTCTTGTAAGCAAATTATATCTGGAGATTCCTCAGAGAGCCAGTCAGTAAATCCTTTTTTTACAGCAGCACGTATACCGTTTACATTATATGATATTATTTTCATTTTACTAAAATATATAATCAAATATTTAATTACTAGATTAGATCATAAGTTTTAACAAATAAAATAAAATAATTAAGATAATATAGAGTTTAATCAATACTATGAGAGTTTATTTTAACTTGATAATTATTTTTTCTTCTGTTTATGGGTTTTCAGGCAATCTATATATATACAAAAACTCTATTTTTAATGATAGTATTAGTTCAGAAAAAATTCTTTTAGACTCTAAAACAGACTCTATATACTATCCGGAATTTATAACAAAAGAATATAATTTTTTGAGTGAGGAAATAATACTTAAAAGTACAAGTAATCTCGATAAACTATATAGAATTTCACAATCAAATAGATCGACTAATAGTGATCCTTTTAAAGGGTTAACGACTAATGGGAGTATTTCAAGAGGAATAAATTTAGGTAATAATCGAAATGCTGTTTTAAATAGTGAATTGGATTTGCAAATTTTTGGGAAACTTAATGATAAGGTTGAAATAACCGCTTCAATACAAGATGCAAATATTCCTCTTCAAGATGATGGGTATTCTCAAAAATTAGATGAATTTGATCAAATTTTTATAGAGCTAAAAAGTGATAAGTGGAAAATTAGAGCTGGCGATATTGATCTAAATAGTTCAGATACATATTTTGGGAAGTTTAGTAAAAGAATTCAAGGATTATTAATCTCTGCTAAAATTAATGATAATGATAACGCGTACTTGTCAGGGGCGATTGTTAAAGGACAATTTAAAAGTAGTAGTATAGTAACTCAAGATGGTAACCAGGGGCCCTACAAGATGCAAGGAGCTGCTGGAGAGTTGTATATTTTAGTAGTTTCAGATAGCGAAAAAGTCTATGCAAACGGAATGCTACTACAAAGAGGTGAAAACAAAGATTATGTCATTAATTATAACGCTGGAGAAATTATATTTAATACTACTTTTCCTGTCAGTGCTGATATGAGAATAAAAGTAGATTATCAAATTAGTGATAGGAATTACTCAAGATTTATGGCATATGGAGGAGGTGATATTAAATCAAAAAAATTAAATTTTAATGTAATGGTGTATAATGAAAATGATTTAAAAGGGCAGCAACTACAGCAAAGTTTGACTACAGAAAATATAGAATCATTAACATTAGCTGGAGATAGTTCTAATTTAATGCAGTCCTCATCTATTATACCAACAGAGTATAATGAAAATAGAGTTTTATACAAAAAAGTAATTGGTAACAATATTGAGTTTTACGAGTTTTCTAATAACTCAAGTGATGAATTGTACTACATAAAATTTACATATGTTGGAGAAAATAAAGGAGACTATTCGCTTTTAAGTACTAGTGCAATTTCAAATATTTACGAATATACTCCTCCAATTTCTTCTCTGAAACAAGGAAATTATCAACCTATTATAAATTTAGTAGCTCCAGAAAAAATTCAGCTTGCAATAATAAATGGAGATTATCAAATATCTAATAATACTACAATAAAATTTGAACTAGCAAATAGCAGTAATGATAAAAATCTATTTTCACCAATTGATGATGATAACAACAATGGATTAGCTACCAAAATAGGATTAGAAAATTCAATAGTAAGTAGTAGTGATATAAAAGTTATAAATAAGATAGAGTTCAAACATATTAATAAAGATTTCAGGTCTATAGAAAACAATTATGATGTAGAATTTTTAAGAGATTGGAACTTAGACTCGACATTATTGGGTATAAGTAATCAGTTTAACAAAACACAGAATGAATCATCGGCTGAGATATCAATTACAAAGAAAAATAGAGGATTAGTTAATTACAGTTATCAAAGCTTAGATTTTGTAAATAACTTTAATGGAAACAAACATAGTGCTATTGTAAAATATGATGACAGTAAAACAGAAATTAACTCTATAAATAGTTTATTAGAATCAAAATCTCAATTAATGAAAACTGACTTTTCTAGAAGTTATAATAATATAAAGTTTAATCATAAAAATAAATGGGTATCCTTAAACTTAGATTATGAAAATAATAGTAAAAAAAATAAATTTACTGACTCACTTATTTTAAATAGCCACAGATTTAAATCTTACGGACTAAAAGCTGGTATTGGAGATTATGATAAGGTATTTGTTGAAATAGGAGTAGATCATAAAATAAATGATAGCGTGGTTGACAATAGAATACAAAAGGTGAATTCATCTGATAATTTCTCGATAAACTCACAATTGATAAATAGTCCAAATACAAAACTATCATTATTTGGTAATTATAAGATTTTAAAAAGAGTTAATCAAAGAGATAAAGAGAGGTTTTTAAACTCCAGAATTAATTATTTCAAAAAAAGCTCTAATGGTATAATAAAACTTAATATAGTTTATGAATCAAATTCCGGTAATTTAGCACAACAAGAATATACGTTTATTGAAGTAGAGGCAGGAATTGGTATTTACAAATGGATTGATATTAATGAAAATGGTATTCAAGAATTAGAAGAATTTGAAATAGCACAATTTGAAGACGAAGGTATCTATATTAGAGTTATGCTACCTAATCAGAATTTTATTAAGACTTATCGAAATAAATTCAGCCAATCTTTAAATATTAATTTTAAGAGATGGAAACAGGATAATCTTAAATTTAAAAAAATACTCGCACACTTTCAAAATCAAACTCAATACTTAATTCAAAAGCAAAGTTCACAGGATGATAATGAGTTTGACTTAAATCCATTTAAAATATCCTCAAGTAACTTACTAGGTTTGGTTATGAACTTAAGAAATAGTTTATATTTCAATAGAGGAAAACAACTCTATTCAACAACATATAACTTTATAAATAATAGATCTAAAAATACCCTTTCCTTTGGATATGTAGAAAATGAATTACTAAGTCACCAAATCAGCTTTAATCATAAACTAAAAAGGATACTTTTTTCTTCTTCTGCTTTTTTTGATAACAGAAAAAGTGAAAGTGAAAATTTTGAAAGTAAAAACTATAATTTTAAAGAGGTAAAGTTTGGCCCGAAATTCACATATTTTATTGAAGATTCTAATAAATTTGATGTTTATTATCAGTATTCTAATACAGAAAATATAATTGGTAGTTTTGAAACACTTACACAAAATAAATTTGGCATTTCTAGTAGCTTTTCAAATAAGAATGCAATTTCTATCAATGGAGAATTAAATTATTATAAAAATGAGTTTAATGGAAACCCTAACACTATAGTTGGCTATATAATGATGGAAGGTCTACAGCCAGGAAATAATTTAACATGGTCATTAAATATTCAAAGGAAAATAACAAAGTATATAGATTTGAACCTTAATTACTTTGCTAGGAAAACAGAAAACAATTCTGTAATTCATAATGGAAACATACAATTAAAGGCTAATTTTTAACTTTAAAAAAAACGAAAGCTATTAACTTTCGTCTTTTCTATCTTTATTTCAATTATTCTTTAATCAACTTGTAAGTGTTTTGTTTGTTTAATTCTCTGTTATATATATTAAAGAAATAAACACCCTTACTTAATTGTGAAAAATCAATTCTATTGTCTACTGCTGTTAATTTTCCACTTAAAATAGATTGCCCCATTATATTAAATATTGAATAACTTAAATCATTGTTAGATCCAGTATTAACGTTTAATAAATTACTTACAGGGTTAGGGTAAACTGAAATATTATCAATTTGAATATTATTAAAGCCTAAACTCTCAACTATATTAACCATGTAATCTTCCGTTTCTCCATAGGTAGTTTCCTCGCATGCATCATCTGGAACTGGTCCATTCCAATTCGTCTTTACTCTCATTGTATGCATACCAATAATAGCATCACCTGGAATCGTAACCTGTGTTGTTTCAGTATATGTTCCACCTGCAGATCCTTCTGCAATGATATAATCATTCATTATCATTTCATCCATTGAGTAGGTATAATCATCATTCATGTCGATCCAAATTCTTACGTACTGATTTCCATAACCCGTTGTCATGGTAACATCATAAGAGTCTCCTTGTGCAACATTAGTTACTTGATCTGTAAAGTCTCCATAACCTTCACAGTCAGATGGATTGTTTATATCCAACATTTGGAACAATTGAAGACCATCCCCAACTCCACAATTCATGGATGGAGCACAATTTGAGTTGACAACGTCTACATTGGCAGTATCATTTGAGCTGTCGGAATCGCCTTCAATTGAAGTATAACAGGTAAATGAATATGAACCGGGTATTGAAAGATCTGCAGTTTGAGTAAATGTATACTCCATTGTTGAATTTCCCTCCAGTAGACCTGGTAATGTCTCAGTTACTGATTCACCGTTTACCTCATAAGTGATTTCAAAATCTGTAAGAGTAACTCCTCCAAAGTTTGTAATCTCAACTATTACTTGCTCTGTTGCAGACAATAAAACACCTGAATTCGGCGATATCATTGCTGAAATACCTATGTCAATAGGATTTAAATGTTGTATCTCTACTTCAAGTGAATCATTTTCAGTGTCTTCATCATCTATTAAAGATACCGTCGCAACTATTGTATAAAATGCTTCAACTGTTGACATATCGGCAGTACCTGTAAAGCTATACTCAGAAGATTCTCCAGAAGCTATTGTTCCCGTGAAAGTTTCAGTAATAGAATCCCCTCCATTTACAGAATAAGAAACTTCAAAATTAGAAACTTCATTTTCACCAAAATTAAATATCTCAACTATAATAGTCTCAGTAGCTGTTAAAGTTCCTGTGATCGGATTTGAAATGTTTGAAACACCAATATCATAAGCAGCCCCTGGCTGAATATTGATCATATAATCTTCCGTTTCTCCATAAGTTGTTAACTCACAGGCATCATCAGGAACTTCTGCTTGCCAGTTTGTTTTAGCTCTCATTAAGTGCTCTCCTAAAGTAGCTGATATTGGGATCGTTATAGCAACTGTTTCAGTGTATGAACCTCCAGGAGATCCATCAGCCATTTCATAGTTATCAAGTACTAACTCGTCTAATGTAAAGTTAAAATCATCATTGTAATCAATCCAAATTCTAACAAATTGATCTCCATACCCTGTTGTCATAGTTACATCATAAGTCTCACCTAACTCAACATTAGTTGACTGGTCAGTGAAATCTCCATATCCTTCACAGCCTGATTCGTTATTTATATCTGCAAACTGGAATAACTGGAGCCCATCAGCAAATGAACAATCTATTGAAGGTGCACAATTAATATTAGTGATATCAGATGATGAGGAATCATTTGATGTATCTGAATCTCCGTCAAGAAATGTAGATACAGTTATTGCATAAGAACCAAAAGCAGAGATGTCTACAGTTTGGATAAATGTATATTCTATTGAGCTGTTTCCTTCAAGCGGTCCTTCAACAACTTCCGTTACAGTTTCTCCGTTAAAATCATAAGTTACATCAAAATCATATTGCGTTGCTCCTCCATAATTAGTTACAGTAACAGTAACTGCTTCTACAGCTGACAAAAGCTCACCAGAAGATGGAGATATTATCTCAGAAACTCCAATATCATTTGGGTTTAAATGTGTAATATCAGCTGTGGTGGAATCATTTTCAGCATCCTCATCTTCAGCAAATGTTGTATAAGATACAATTGAATACATTGTCCCAACCTCAGACATGTCTGTAGTTGTTGAAAAAGTATGTTGTACTGTCTCGGTTGATGCGACCGTACCTGTGTAAATTTCAGTAACTACTGATCCACCATCAACCTGAAAAGATACCTCAAAATTAGAAACTTCATTCTCTCCATAGTTTGTTATAGAAACTGTTACAGTCTCAGCGTTGGAAAGTATTCCCGAAAGAGGTGAATCAATACTCTCAACTCCTATATCGAAGGCATAAGATACTAGTGCCGGAAACGCATTTGATTCATTTAATCCTGATCCAGTTGGATCAAGCCAATCACGAAGTCTTGTAGAAGGGCTACCTCCACCTTCCCACGATACGCCTAAACGACCATAATAATCTAATAGGTCATTGTCTACAGTACCTGAGCATGCAGCACCACCACCATATAATTGACCAATTATTCTTCCTTCTGCATCAAATAACGGAGATCCAGATGAACCTGGCTCTGTAACACCAATTTCCCATCCGCCGCCAGCAGTTGTAATTTCCCAAGTTTGAGCACCACTATTTACAGTTTGTGTTGGTTGATCGTTATCTCTACAAACTTTCATAATATCACCAGATGGGTGATGAATACCTACTGTAAAATCAGGTGCAATATCAGATCTATCCCAACCAGCAAAAACTCTATCCCAATTTCCAGGAATTGCTTGATTTATTTCTACTAAAGCAAAATCAGATCCGGCATCCCTTCCTCTTAACGTTGCTCCACTTATAGTCATATTTGTTGGCCCATTAGTACTCGATTCAGTTGTGGCACACACAGGGTTTGGACTAATCCATCCAAATCTAAATGCCCATGAACTAGGATCAGAAAAACAATGATTAGCGGTTAAAAAATATGGAGTTCCATCGTTGGAAGTGTTATTTATAAGAGCTCCAGAACAAAATCCTGAGCCACCAGAAAGTAAAATCCCAGCAGACCTTTTATTATGATCTTTTAATTCGTCCCAATCATCACCTATTGAACAATCTACATCTAAATTACAATCGCCAGAATCATTTAAACTTTTTGCTTGTTTAAATGATTTAGCATTTCTGTATCCATGAGTAGCTTTTGCTATATGTAATTTTCCTTGACCTTTAACACTATTAGGTTCATAATATTCAATCCAAACAGCATCACCATTTACTATCCATGTACCAAGAATACCACTATCTTGATTCTGACTTGAATCGTACGCCCCTAAAAGATCAGTTTTTTCATTATTGTACAAATATAAATATCCACCTTGTGGCATATAAAATTCGTCAAATACAAAATTAAGAGATAATGCTTTTTTTGATGTAACTAACAACCTCCATATTCTATCGCCATTCTCTAAAACATCCCATTGACCATCTTCAAATCCGTAATCTACACTATGCATATATCCAAATCTCCATGGACTATCAAAAGATAAGTCATTTACTTTATCTTCTTCTTGGACAGATTTGAGATCAAATATAGGTAGTGTTTTAGACTCTACAAGTTCTAATACATCTGCTGAATAAGACCAGCTTATAGGGTTTCCTTCATTTGTTACTTGGGCTAAACTAAATGTACTATAAATTAAAAATACGGATAATAATCTCTTCAAATATTTCATTTTTTTCTTATTAAGGGATATCAAAGATAAAGAAAATTTTACAAGAAATTATTATCTAAATTAAATTATCAACAGTTTACTTTACTATGATTCTTCCAAATTTATATCCAACTTTAGAGTTCCCCATTTTCACTAAGTAAATACCAGATGCAGCATAAGACATATCTAAGTCATAAATATACTTGTCAGAATCTTTAGATATATTATTAAATACTAACGTTTGACCAGAAATAGTATATACACTAAATGATATGTTTTCATTGTAAGTTGTACTTAAACTAATATTAAACTGATTATTTTCTTGTGAAATAATTTTAAATTCTGAATCATCTAAAAAATAATCATCAACTCCTAATGTCCCTTCAACCTTGAACTCATCCATTTGTAATACAAAAGAATCCGCACCCACATAATGTATTCCTATTCTGATAGTTTGACCATCATAAGAGCTAAGGTCATATTCGTATTGTGTCCAATCAGTAGGAGCTTCAATATAATTACCTGCAGAAATCAATGTAAAATCGTCAGGGTTAGCAGTGCTTCCAACTGCGATTTGAAACCTCTCTAATCCATACTGATCAGTAATAGATTTAGCCCAAAAACTAAGGACAGGCGAGCTAACTCCATTAATAGTGAATTCAGGACTTAACATCCAATCGTCATTCAAAAGGCTGGTAGCAGCAAAGAAATACAATCCTTGATCTCCCTGGTAGTTATTAAATCCTGAAGCATCTGCACCATCAACAGGTGTAGCTAGAACATCATTATAAATAATAGCAGAACCTTCATAACTTTCGTTGTTGAAATCAACAGCATTAGCTCCATATGTGCCACTTCCATCGAGATCATAAATTATCCAATCACCAAAATCAGCAATTGTAAACGGATCGTAACATTCAAAATCATCTTTCCAAATAATTGGTAAACTATACTCTTCAGGACAGTTCACTGAAATATTTACAGTAAATGAATTATTCGAACTATCTGAATCGTTTTCTAGTAATGTTGTTGCTGTAATTTCATAGTCCCCGCTAAAGGATAAATCTATTGTTTCCGTAAAAGTATATTCGAATGTGGAATTTGCAGAAATTGGAACCGAAACAGTTTCTGTAACGGTAGCTCCACTAAATTCATAAGAAACATCAAAATTAGATTGGTCTCCACCACCATAATTAGTTATTTCTATAGTTACCAATTCATTTGAAGAACCATTTGCAGCAGAAACTGGAGATATAATATTAGATACTCCTAAATCATTTAAATCTAATGATTGTACTTCTGCACAAAAACTATCATTGGAAGAATCTTCATCCCCTGTGAGAGATGAATATGCACAAATCTCATATACAGCTCCTGTAGAAGATAAATCTGCAGTTGTAGAAAAAGTAAATTCACCAGTTTCATTAGACGCTAATGAACCTGAGAAGGTTTCAGTTATAACATTACCAGAATCTAATTGATATGAAACATCAAAATTAGACACTGTATCTTCCCCGTAGTTAAATATTGATATTGTAATATTTTCAGTATTAGTCAGTGAACCAGATATCGGAGAGTTAATACCAACTATTCCAATATCATTAGCAAAATCTGCAGCAATTTGGAAAACACCTACAACATCCCTCATATTTGGAGAAAAATACTCGGTATTAAACCAGAAAGTTTTATCATTAGTTGGATCTATACTTATATGGCCATAATCAGCATATCTTCCAGCTGAACAAACCTGGTTTGAGGTACTACTAGTGGCAATTCTTTGTTCTTCGATTGTCATCTGACCCAAAGGATCATTTGCATATCGACCCGTATAATTTGATGAAATATTATCACTAGAACTCATAGAACTATAACCCATTGCAATATTTCCTTGCGAATCCATAATCATACTTCCCATAAAGGCATGTCTTGCATCCGGTGCTGTATACGTTCCCTCTTGAAAAACAGTCCATAGATCTCCTTGATTATCTTGTCTTAATTCGTACCATCTAATGCCTGCTAATTCGTTGGAGTTAGAACCTGTTGTGTTAACAACAAAATTAAATATAGCGGAGTTGTAGTTTGGAAATTTTCTATACTGAGCTAAATTCATAACGGCCCCTTGAACTGCATCAATATTTTGACCTGTAGGTAATGTTAAATTTTGAAAACTTCCTCCATCAAAAACACTGGTAAAAGAGGTGACATTAATTTGTTGTGAGGTTGATACTGTAGAGCTATTAGAATTATTCCAGTCAATATCAACAGTCCACAGTTTAAGGTGGTCTTGACTTACACCACCCCATGCATCGTCTTGAAAATATACCATTGTAGCATCTCCATCGTTAGGCAAATTATCACCAGAAACACTAAAGAAAAATGGACTTGCGAAATTACCTGTAGCCATCCCCGGAACAGTTGAACCCTGGATAGAAGCACTTTGATCACCATTTATAATCTTATCTCTTTCTAATACATAAAAATCATTTGCATTTGCATTTACAGAAACATAATACCCATCCGACCAAATAGAATATTTTGGATAATCTGGTAATCCAGATGTTCCTGGAGTTTGAATGCTGTAAGTATGCCAACCATCATTAATTGGGTCTCCAGTTTGGGATATAGCTAATTGTAAAAAACCTTGTGCCATTGCTGTAATAACATATCTGTCAGCTTCTGCATCATAAAAAGCGATAGGATCTCCGGAATTAGAACCGAGTAAGGTAGATATATTTGCAGCTGGAATTACAGGGTCTCCACTTCTATCATAAAGTCGAAAAGCTGGATTCCAGGCAGCTATATAGTAATCAATTCCAATTGCCCCAGTTGGATCTGAAGGGCAACCATTAGATTGATCAGTTAGTGTTTCAAAAACTAAACTAGGTTCTCTTGTTTGCTTTGTTAAATAAGTTTTTTCATTTTTATTATTTACCAGTGGGTCCGTTCCATTAGGTAGACCTTTACCAATAACAACTTTGTTGGATTTTGATCTTTTATCGTATATTTCTTTCATTTCAAGGTTTTTGTCAGCATAAATAAAAGTGCCATCCTTTAATTGATCTGCAATACTTGGAACAAATTTATATTCTAAAGTTGAGCTCCAAAAAGCTGAATCATTATTTTTTTGTTGAGAATAAGAATTGATTATAAATAATACAAATACAGAATTAAAAATAAATTTATTCATTGTAGGTAAGTTTTTTAATTTTTTTGAAATCCGAAGTTATGTTTTTTCAGCGATATATTCAATAAAACAGTTGATTAAATAGCTGAAAATAAAGATCCTATACTAATTTTTTCTTTAATATAGCTTTCAACTTCCTTTAATGTTATTCTGTCTTGCGCCATAGTATCTCTATCTCGTATAGTAATAGTGCTATCTTCTTTTGTCTGATGATCAATAGTAATACAATAGGGAGTTCCTATCGCATCTTGTCTTCTGTATCTTCTGCCAACTGCATCTTTTTCATCATATGTTACATTAAAGTCTAACTTCAGATTATTATAAATAACTTTAGCTAGCTCTGATAATCCATCTTTTTTAACTAGTGGTAATACCGCTACTTTGTAGGGAGAAAGAAAAGGTGGTATTTTCAAAACAGTACGGGTAGTATTGTTTTCAAGAGTCTCTTCGCATAATGAATTAGAGAAAATAGCCAAGAACATTCTGTCTAAACCTATGGAAGTTTCAACTACATATGGCGTATAATTTTCATTTAATTCATGGTCAAAATATTGAAGTTTTTTTCCTGAGAATTCTTGATGCTGTTTTAAGTCGAAATCAGTTCTCGAATGTATTCCTTCTAATTCTTTAAAGCCAAAAGGGAATTTAAATTCAATATCTGTAGCTGCATCTGCATAATGTGCTAATTTTTCATGATCATGAAAACGATAATTATCTTCACCCATACCTAAAGAAATATGCCATTTCATTCTGGTCTCTTTCCATATCTGATACCAATCATTTTGAGTTCCAGGTTTAACAAAGAATTGCATTTCCATTTGTTCAAACTCTCTCATTCTAAAAATAAATTGTCTAGCTACAATTTCATTTCTAAATGCTTTACCTGTCTGAGCAATACCGAAAGGAATTTTCATTCTTCCAGATTTTTGAACATTCAAAAAATTAACAAATATACCCTGTGCAGTCTCGGGTCTTAGATATAAATCTGTAGCTGTGTCAGAAGAAGCACCAAGCTTGGTTCCAAACATCAAATTGAATTGCTTAACATCTGTCCAATTTTTACTACCTGAAATAGGGCAAACGATGTTTAATTCTATAATTAAATTTTTTACATCTTCTAAATCTTCAATTTTTAAAGATTTTCCCAGTCTAGATAAAATACTAGTAATTTTTTCTTTATAACCCACAACTCGAGGATTAGTGACCACAAATTGTTCTTTATCAAACTTTTCGCCAAATCTTTTGGCTGCTTTTAAAATCTCTTTCTGAATTTTATTTTCAATTTTCGCACAGTAATCTTCTAAGAGTACGTCTGCTCGATATCTTTTTTTAGAGTCTTTATTATCAATTAAAGGGTCATTAAAGGCATCTACATGACCAGAAGCTTTCCAGGTTTTAGGATGCATTAAAATAGCAGTATCTATACCAACTATATTATCATGCATTTGCACCATTGATTTCCACCAATATTCTCTTATATTATTTTTAAGCTCTACTCCATTTTGAGCGTAATCATATACAGCACTTAAACCGTCATAAATCTCACTGCTTTGAAAAATAAATCCGTATTCTTTAGCGTGAGAAATAACTCTTTTAAACTTGTCTTCATTTGTACCCATAATGTAAAAATATGAAACCCTTTTGAACTAAAGGAATGGATTTTTGAAAATTATACGTTAATTTGTATTTAATATAACATTACGAGTGAGGAAAATAACAAATTTTGTCTTGAAAACTATTATTGCACTAACAATTGTATGTTGTGCAAATAGAGGAACTCCAACTGGTGGTGAAATTGATGAAATTGCTCCTTCTATTATTAAATCATCTCCAGAGAATTACACACTAAATTTTAATTTAAAGGAAGTAAGGGTTTATTTTGATGAATATATAAAATTTAAAAACTTACAAAAATATTTAATTATATCTCCGCCTATAGATCCTGCACCAGAAATAACTCCACTTGGTACAGCTAGCAAATATTTAGAA